>Ga0315280_10005897_pt1 | contig 17199 bp, 16 predicted proteins | sample YL17G06_40_MG_FD_203697 | JGI IMG/M metagenome (GOLD analysis project Ga0315280, IMG submission 203697) | Sediment microbial communities from Yellowstone Lake, YNP, Wyoming, USA - YL17G06_40 | ecosystem: Environmental > Aquatic > Freshwater > Lake > Sediment | place: USA: Wyoming | collected...
TCTTACCGAAGGAGAACCTCGATGAAGAACTATGCGGTAACTTTCTTGCTGGCACTCGCAGTGGTGCTGGCTGCTTTCACTGTTCGACGGAGTGTGATGGGAATTGCCGGGCCGGGATTTCCATCTGCCCCGGTGGTAGCGATCGGCGGGGCGCCGGTTCCGATTCCACCACCGCCGGTGAATATTGGTGGGGCGCCGGTTCCGATTCCGCCACCGCCCGTGAATATTGGCGGGGCGCCGGTTCCGATTCCACCGCCACCGGTGAATATTGGTGGTGCGCCGGTTCCGATCCCGCCACCGCCCGCGAGAATTGGCGGGGCGCCGGTTCCGATTCCACCGCCGCCGACAAGCTGAGCGGTCTGAACCCGACAAGGACTGCCGTGACGTCCTGGCGATCCGGAGGCAGCGCGGGTTGAGGCTGCATCCGGATTGGCCATGGGCCGATGGGTAGTTGACTACGGGCTCTATTACTTCGATTTCATCCTCGAAGTCAGCCTCTTTATGTTTATGCTCTGGCGCGGGCGCTGGAAGAGGTTGAGGGGGATTTTCCTCTATATTGGTGCACTCCTGGGGATTGACGGGCTGGCCCGCTCTTGTGTCCTTTACCATTACGGGGTGCAGTCGCGCGAGTATGCCTACGTCTTTTATTCGACCGATTTCTTCTTGGCCCTGGTCGCCTTCATGCTCGTGTGCTCCTTCTTCCGGCGCGCCTGCCTCCACGAAGCGAAACTGTGGATCCACCTGCGTTTGTTGCTGGTGGCTGTCTTTGTGCTGGTGGCGGGCATCACGGCTATTTCCCTTTCCCGCCATTATGGCCTCCTTTCCACCTGGTTTGTCGTCGAGTTTGAGCAGAACCTCTACTTCACGTGCCTGGTTCTGAACACGCTCCTTTATGTGCTCATGCAGCAGATCGGCAGTCCCGACGAGGAGCTGGAATTGCTGGTCTGCGGCATGGGCCTCCAGTTCGCCGCGCCGGCCGCGGGGTGGGCGCTGGTGTACCTTACCCCCGGGACCGCCTATGCGCCCGCTCTGCAGAAGTTCATCATGCCGGCGTGTACGGCGGGAATGTTGCTGACCTGGTTTTACGCGATGGCCCGTCTACCCAAGACGGCGGAGGAGCTGGCAGAGAAAGGCAAGCTTTCGTTACGGGCGCAGACTGCCACCTCGAAGACTTAAGGAAGGTATCGCATGTTCGTTGCTTCCCTGATCCTGATCATCTCCACGGCGCTGTTCTTCTTCTATTTTCTGGCGACTTGCCAGAAGATTTTGCGCCGGCAGTTTGACGCGGAGTATTTCCAGGTGATCGTGAAAGCCAATCGCCTGGAATTCCCGTCGGTGCAGAAGGCGCTCGATGAATCCGAGGGGCTGCTCGACTATCAGCGGCTGCGCACGATGCTCGAGTGTGATTTTCTGGCACTGGTCTACCTGCTGAAGAATGCCGCCAATGTTCACCAGCGCTATACTTACGAAGAGCGGTTGCTGATGATTTACTTCCGCGTGGTCTTTTTCTTTTTAACCCTTCGCCACTTGTTGAAGCTGCGAGAAAACGCCGTGGTTCTGCGGCTGACGGCGGTCCTCCAGTACTTTGCCAACGTAGTGGGCCAGCGGGTCAATATGGTGCGGTTCGGCAACCTGTCGGCGGCAGACTATCTGATGAACCTCTAATCGGGCAGGCGCGCGGTGCTCGGCGGAGCGTAGAACTATCCGCGTGTCTCCTCCCCAAAAACGCTGGACTATTCTTGCTGACGGCGGAAAACTCCCCGCTTGTTGCTTCGCCCCCTCCACGCTGCACCAGGATTGTCCACGTGTCCGAAACCTTGGGGCTACCAGACCGTTGACTTCCAGGGATGCTGTGGTGTATTTAAGGGCGGGGGCCAGCCTGGCTTCCCAAGGATATGCTTTCCATTCAGGAGGAGCTGATGACTTTCCTCCGGATTACCGCCCTCATTGTGAGCGCCCTGATGGGAGGCTGGGTGCTGGCCCACGGCATCGCCACGGTCGCGGCGTTGCACGGCCGGCCCGGGGATCCCGAGGACTTCCGGCGCCTGCTCATCGAAGCCGCGGTCTTTATCGCCGGCGGCGTCTGCATCCTCTCCGTCGCCGCCCAACAACTCTACTGCTGGCTCACCCACCGCAAAGACGGGGGCTTGATGTCGTGACCGTTAAGGAGTGCGGGAGCTTGCTCCCGCCTTGGCGTACGGAAGCTTGCTTCCGCACCAACGCGGAGTCCCGGCAGGAGCAAGCTCGGGCTCGGCGAAAGCGGCGGCAAGGAGTCTGTCGGAGATAAATTTCGCGGCACTTAGAATCAACAATTTAGCGACTTGCTTAGGTCTGTAAGTTGTTGATTATTCGTTGAGAAAACCTTATGTCCGACAGACTCCAAGCCGCCGCACTCCAAAGTCTGTGCACATTCCGAAGAGACCGCGAGAGGCAGCGGGGTAGCGGCTTTTCTTATGGGGAGAGCCGCGCACCCCGTGCGCCGGGTGGCGGAGCCACCATAGCCTTCGCGCGCGACCCGTGGGTTTGGTGAATAGACCAGGCTCTGTCGTGCCGGAAAATTGGAACTCTGGCGAATTCCACGGCGGCTTCAGCCGTTAACCCTGTGAATGCTCATCCTGCATCGGCTGCGCATTCCCGGATCAGGTCGATAAGGCGCGCTAGGTCTTGCTCCGTTGCGCAGGCATTCATGAGGGTGCAACGCAAGTACAGGGCTTCGCCGATGCGGGTCTGCACCAAGAAGAACTTGCCCGAACCGAGGACCCGCTTGCGGACCTTCGCCTGATGAGCGTTGAGCTGCTTAACACTCAGCGATTTCGCCGCTGCCCCGCCGGGAAGATGGCGGAAGCAGAGGATATTGCAGGCCGGTTCGATGAGCAGCTCGAAGTCGGGCTGCGATTTAAGCTCGGCCGCGAAGGCGCGGGCGACGTCGAGCTTTTGCGTGACCAATGCACCAAGTCCGCGCGCTCCGTAAAGTTGAAAGCTGAGCCACAGTTTCCAGGCGATCATCGGTCGCGTGCACTCGACCGTACGCAGGCCCAGATCGTATTCCGGGTACTGATGCCGGCCAAACAGGTAGCTGGCTTCCTGACTGAAGGCCTCATATCCGTGCGATCCTTGTCGAAACAGCAGCGCCGTGGCCAGCCCCGGCACAAAGAGCATCTTGTGCGCGTCCCAGATCACGGAGTCCGCCAGCTCGAGGCCGTCCGCTAGCGCCCGGTATTTCGGGCTGAGCAGCACCGAAGCGCCGTGGGCCCCGTCCACATGGAACCACACCCCCTGGGCCCGGCAGAATTCGCCGATTTTCCCTAGCGGATCAAAACTCCCCGTCGCGGTGGTTCCGGCGCTCGCCACTACGGCCACAACCTTTTTCCCCTGCGCAACGGCCACGTGGTAGCACGCGCCGAGCGCCGCCACATCCATGCGGAACTGCCGGTCGACAGGCACGCAAATGATGCCATCCTGCCCCAGGCCCAGGACGCCCGCCGCCCGCGCCACCGAGTAATGGGCATGCTCGGACACCAGCATGGCCAGCGGTGGTCCGGAGCGCACTCCCTGCTGCCAAGCAGTACCGCCGGTGGCATGATTCCGGGCCACGAGCAGCGCGGTGAGGTTGCCCAAGGATCCACCCGAGGTGAAGACCCCGTCGGCTTCCTTGTCCCAACCAATCAGGCCGCACAGCCAGCGCACGGTCTCGCGCTCGATGTGCGTGGCCGACGGGCTCATCTCGTACACGGCCATGCTTTGATTGAGCACGCCGGTCACGAGTTCGGCCAGGCTGGCCGCCGGCACCGGCGCGCCGATCTGATGGCCGATGTAGCCGGGATGCTGCAAATGAATCCCCTCGGCGATGAGTTCTTGCAGCCGTTGCAACAGGCCCTGTGCGGCGTCTGGCACTGGCTCGGCAGGCATCGGGTGCTGGTAACGGTCGGCCAGCGCAGGCGGCGCGGGGTACGGCAGGACGGGCATCTTCCCTTGCCGGGCCGCGCGGAGATAATCCGCCAACTGGTCCACCAGACGGTGACCCGCTTGGCGAAACACTTCCGGGTCGTAGATGGAGTCAATCATACTCATCATGGTAACCCAAATTGAGCATTTGCGGTGTTTCGGGAAACAACGTGCGGGACTCGCTATTCAACGGTGACCGACTTGGCCAGATTGCGCGGCTGATCCACGTCGCAGCCGCGCAGCACGCCGATGTGATAAGCGAGCAACTGGAGCGGGACCGCCTCCAGAATCGTGGAAAGCATGCCGGTGGTGTGGGGCAGAACGATCAAATGGTCCGCCGTGGCCCGCACCTCGCGGTCGCCCTCGGTGATCAGCGCGATGATGGTGGCGGCGCGCGCCTTGGCTTCCTTGATGTTGGAGATGGTGCGCTCATAGCGCTGCCGCGAATAAGCGGATTGCCAGTTGCAGGTAGCGATGACCACCACCGGCAGTCCATCTGCGATGAGGGCGTTGGGGCCGTGCTTCATTTCTCCGGCGGGATAGGCCGCGGCATTGATGTAGGAAACCTTCTTCATCTTCAGCGCGCCTTCGAGGGCCACGGGGAAGTGAACGCCGCGGCCGAGGAAGAGGAAGTCGGTCGAGCGATAGAAGCGCCGCGCCAGGTCTTCAATCTCGTCGTCCTTTTGCAACACCGTCTCCAGGTTCTTGGGCAGGGCCACCAGCGGGGCCAGCAGCGCTTTGGCCTCCTCGGCGGGCAGCACGCCGCGCGTGCGGCCCAGATAAACAGCAAATAGATAGAGCGCGGTCATCTGGGCGGTAAAGGTCTTGGTGGAGGCCACGCCGATTTCCGGGCCGGCGTGTGTGTAAATCGTGCCGTCCGCCTCGCGGGGCACCATGCTGCCCAGCACGTTGCAGATGGCCAGGGTCTTGGAGCCCTTGGCATGCGCCTCCCGCTGTGCGGCGACGGTGTCCGCCGTCTCGCCTGATTGCGTAATCAGAACCGTCAAGGTCTGGGGGGTTACCAGCGGGTCGCGATGGCGGAATTCGGAGGCGTAGTCAACCTCGACCGGCACGCGCGCCAGACGTTCAATCATGATCTTGCCCGCCAGTCCGGCATGGCGTGAGGTCCCGGCCGCCACAATCTTGATGTCGCGGAACGAACGGAAATCCTCCTCGCTGATGTCCATTTCATCCAGGAAGACATCGCCGGTTTCGGGCGATACTCTTCCCAGCATCGTATCGCGCACCGCGCGCGGCTGTTCGTAAATCTCCTTCAGCGTGAAATGCCGGAAGCCACCCTTCTCGGCCAGGATAGGGTCCCAGGTGATGTGCTGCACGCGGCGCGCGACCGGGCGGCCCTCAAAGTCGGTCAATTTCACGCCATTGGGGGTGAGCACGGCGAGGTCGCCGTCAGCCAGGAAGAGCAGGTCGCGGGTATGATAGAGAATCGCGGGAACATCGCTCGCCACGAAATACTCGTCCTTGCCCAAACCGATGACGGCGGGTGGCCCTTGCCGCACCGCCACGACCTTGTTCAAATCCGCGGTGGAGACGATCGCCAGGGCGAAGACACCGGTCAGTTGGCGGACGGCCGCGCGCACGGCCGCCTCCAGATCGAGCTGCGGTTTCCCTTCGGCCGCTTCCGCTCCCAGATACTTTTCGATGAGGTGGGCGATGACTTCAGTGTCGGTCTCGGTGACGAACTTGTGCCCTTCGGTCTCGAGCTGGGCTTTCAACTCCAGGTAGTTTTCGATGATGCCGTTGTGCACGACCGCCACCGCGCGGCGGCAGTCGCAGTGCGGGTGCGCGTTCTCCTCGGTGGGGGCGCCATGCGTGGCCCAGCGGGTGTGGCCGATGCCATAGGTTCCGTCCGTCGGGTTCAGGCGGATCACTTCCTCGAGGCTGCGGAGTTTCCCCACGGCCCGGCGAATCTCGAGGGCGCCGTCGCGGATCACCGCCAGGCCCGCCGAATCGTAGCCGCGGTATTGCAGCCGCTGCAAGCCTTCCAGCAGCAGAGGCACGACGCGCTTATTGCCGATGTAACCAATTATTCCTGACATCTCAAGACCATTCCGTTAGAATATTTTGGTGCAGCGCACCCCTCCAGCCAGGGAACGGCGCCTGCCAAAGCCGGGGCGATTTGTCATTATAGCAGACCGGCGCGCGTCGTGGGCGCGACTTCAAGCCTCGGTGGGCCTGGGGACTTGCCCGCCAAGTGCGACCGGGCGTGCTTTCAAAGAGGAGCACCTGAGCATTTCTGCGAACGAGGAGCGCTAAAGTGAGCGATCTTGGCAAGAGAATCAGACTGCGTCGAATCCTGAAGAACGAGCAGCATAAAGCGCTGATCGTCGCCTTTGACCACGCCCAGTATGTGGGCCCGATTCCCGGTACGGAGGACCCCGCCGCGCAGGTCCGGCGTTTTGCCGAGGCGCAGGTCGATGGCATCTTGATGACCATTGGCGGCTTGAAGCACTGCACGGAGTCCTTCTACTCGGAGAACGCGCCCTCGCTGATTCTGCGCCTGGACTGGACTCCAATTTGGCGCGTGGGTCCCGAGCGGCCGGAGACTTGCATGGTGGCGAGCGTGGAGAATGCCCTGGCGCTCGGCGCTGACGCGGTGATGACGTATATGTTCATGGGTACGGGAGACCCGGACTTCGAAGCGGGAGAAATCGCCCGGAACGCCAAAATTGCCCGTGAGTGCGAGTCCCTGGGGATGCCACACATCATCGAACCCCTGGCCCGCGGCAAAGAGGTGAAGGACCCGAACGATCCCCAGTGGGTGCGCCTGCACACGCGCATTGCCAGTGAGTTGGGCGCCGACCTGATCAAGACGGACTACACGGGTGACCCGGTCACCATGCGCTCGGTGATCGAGGTTTGCCCCACGCCGATCCTGGCGCTGGGCGGCGCCAAGACTGGCTCCGACGAGGCGACGCTGGAAGTCATCCGCGGGATTGCCCAGTCGGGCGCCCGAGGGCTCGTCTTCGGCCGCAACGTCTTTCAAGCGGAAAACGTGGTCGCGTTTATCCGCCGGGTTCAAGCAGTGCTGGCGGAGGCTTGAGGCGAGACAAGATCAGTGTAGCGGAACGCCGTCCCTGGACATGCGGCTTGCCGCCGCCCTATACCGCTCCTGGCCCTAGGTGCGGTACGAGGCGTTGATGGTGATGTAGTCGTGGGTCAAGTCGCAGGTCCAGATGCGGGCGGTGGCTTTGCCCTGATGCAATTCCACGCGCACCGTTAATTCCTTCTCGTCAAGTTGTCTCTTCGCGGCGGCTTCCTCGAAACCCGCATCGAGGCCTTTTCGACAGAGAAAGAACCCATTGACGGAAATATCCACTTTGGCGGGGTCGAACTTCGCACCGGAATAACCCGCCGCGCAGAGGATGCGTCCCCAGTTGGGGTCGCTGCCGGCGATGGCGGTCTTGACCAGCGGCGAATTGGCGATGCTGCGCGCGATACGCGCGGCGTCAGCGGCAGTCTTGGCGCCACAAACCTCGACGGTGACCAATTTCTTGGCCCCCTCGCCATCCTTGGCAATCATGCGGGCCAGCGTCTCGCAGAGTTGGATGAGGCCGGCCTGAAAGTGCCGAGCGATCTTGGTCCCCGGCTTGACAGCCACCTGCGAAGCGCCGCTCGCCAATAGCAGCAGCGTGTCGTTCGTCGAGGTGTCACCGTCCACGGTGACCCGGTTGAAGGATGCGTCGGCGGCGGCCCGCAACATCTTCTGCAACAGGGCGGGCGCTACGTCGGCATCGGTCGTGAGGAAGGAGAGCATGGTGGCCATGCGCGGTTGAATCATGCCCGCGCCTTTGGCGACGCCCGCCAGATGAAGTTCTTTGCCGTCCACCTTGGTGCAAAGAACGCAGCTCTTGGGGAACGTGTCCGTGGTCATGATGGCCTGTGCCACGGCGGAGGCATTCTCCCTGGAGAGATTCTCTTTGAGCGCGGGAAGCTGGCGCAGAATCAGCTCGTGTTTGAGTGGCACGCCGATGACGCCGGTCGAAGCCACCAGAACTTCCCGGGCGGGGATGCCGAGCAACCGCGCCACCGCGCGCGTGGTCTCTTGCGCGGCCCGCAGGCCGGCCCGGCCCGTGCAGGCGTTGGCGTTGCCGGCATTGACGATGACGGCGCGCGCGTGTCCACGGCTGGCGCGCAGGTTCTGGCGCGACAGCAGCACGGGCGCGGCGGCCACCCTGTTGGTGGTAAAGACGCCCGCCGTCGTCGTCGCCGGGGCGTCGGAAACGATCAAGGCCAGGTCAAGCGCATCCGCTGCCTTCTTGATGCCCGCTGCTACCGCGCCGACACGAAATCCGCGCGGCGTCGCCAGGTTTCCTTCCCCTGCTTCCCACTTCGGCATGGCTGAATTCGTTCTCCTCCCTTCCCAGCGCACAGGCGACGTAGATTTGCCGCCGCATCACTTTACGGTACGAGTTCGATAACTCCCGTGGAAGGATTCTGCGGAGACGGCGCGCCCAGAATCTTCACGCTGTGCAGGCTGTCCTCGCAGGCGCGCATGAAGAGCGGCTCGTCAGCGGCGCCGGGGGTGCAGTTGGCCTCGATAATCCGCTCTGGAGAAATCATGCGCAGGGTCAGCAGCATGGAGCGGCTCTTGAACTGCCAGATGAGCACCGCATCGCGGCCGTTGATGCGGGTGTGGTCAAATTGATAGCGGGGAATTTCCTCGAGGGTCCCCTGCGTTTGCCACTTGGCCAGCACTTCCGGAGAGAACTCGGCGGCCTGGTCGGGATTGGGCTGCGAAGTGACCGTCAGCGATGGCCCGACGCTCCAGAACTTGGGGCGCCGAATTCTTACCCCGCCGGGAAAATCTTCGACCTGCCCATACAGGCCGGCAGCAACCTGCATTTCAATGCTGAGGGCTGCACTGCGATAGTGAAGCAGCTTCAGCGTCCTTTCCACGACGCGTTGCTCGTGGCGAGGATACCACTTGATCAGGAAATACTCGACGCCTAGAAAAATTCCGCCGCCCAGCAAAATCACCAAGCCAACAATCCACTGTAAAGAGATTTCCTTTTTCATAAACGGCCATCTTAACCTGTGTCGCGCGACGAAGCAATCCGGCTGAAGCCGAACACGCTCCACGTCCCCGCCGAAGAGAGCCCCTTACCCCGCCTTGGGCGCCCCTCTCCCGCCGCGGCGGGCCAGCGGCTGGGGGTGAGGAGGTAGCCCCGACTGGCGGCGGGGTTCCCGCTAAAGACCATCGGGACAAGTTCCACCCCGCCCTTCCACGGAGCCGCTTGTCACGCACTCTTATGCAACCAAGCACTAAGGTTGACGGGGAAGTAACAGTACCTTCCCGCGCGTCATTCCTGAAACGTACTGCTCGAGGGCCTTGGCCACGTCTTCGAGCGGCAACCGCGCCTGCACTTCGGTGCGCAAATCCGTGGGCAGCAGCTTTTGGACGCTCCGCATGGCCAGAAACTGGCCCAAAAGGCTCTTCTTTCGTAACCAGTCCTTCAGCCAAAAGCCTTCGACGCTCTTCCCGGTGAAGATCAGCACGCCGGGGTCGGCCTGGCAAGGAGCTCCATCGAGGACACCATAAATCAGGACGCGCCCGCCCGGCGCCAAGGCCCGCACCAGGCGATTCGTCATCTCCCCTGCCACGGCGTCAAACGCCAGCCTGACGTTCAGTTGCGCGCAGAGCTTATGCAGTTCGGTATCGAACTCCGGACGGCTACTGTTGAGCACGTACTGAGCGCCGAGCGAGCGGAGGAGTTCCACCTGCTCATCCCGCCGGACGATGTGAACGGCCTGCATGCCGAAGCGTTGCGCCAGCCGCAAAATCATGCGCCCCAGGGCGCTGGCCGCCGCGGTCTGGGCCACCGCCCGGTGCCCCCCGTGCCGCGCAAGGTCCATGAGCGCCCACGCCGTCACTGGATTCACAATCGACATCGCGCCTTGCTCGAGGCTCACCTCTTTGCGCAGAGGAAAGCAGAAGGCTGCGGACGTCACCATGTATTCGGCCCAGGTGCCGTCACCACCCGGAGGAGCAGAGCAGGCCACCCGGCGCCCCACCAGCGCTCGCGCCAGCAGGCCGCCTCCAGCCGCCACCACGACCCCGCTGCCCTCCAGGCCCGGCACCACGGGAAGACTCTTCTTGATCCCGTACAGCCCACGCAAGAACACCAGATCCGAAGGATTGATGGGCGCGGCGGCCATCTGCACCAAGACCTGTCCCTTGCCGGGGCGAGGAACCGGCCGTGCGACTATTGCCAAGCTGCCCGGCGTGCGCTCGAAGGAGCGAAGTTCGATGGCGCGCATGGTGGTGGGAATAGCTTGTGAGTCGGCAACTTTCGTCATGGCTGTTGTTGCTTGCCTTCCATTCTTTATGACCGTGTGCGCTGGCCCGGCGTGACCACCGGTGGGCAGACACATAGGTCTGCCCCTACAATCGCCTGTTGCCGGCCCCGCACGCGGGGCCGGCGCTACAGCGCCAGCTCCAAATAAATCACACCCGCAAGGGGGTTGAATCGATAGGGTTCAATGCGCCGGAAACCCAGCGACTCATAGAGCGCGATTGCTTCTTTCATCGACGGAAGCGTGTCCAGCCTCATCGTTCCGTAACCGATCTTTCGTGCCTGTACGATGACTTCCTCCGCCAGGCGCCGGCCAAGGTGCTGGCCGCGAAACGCGGGGTGCACGTAAAGACGTTTCATCTCACAAACGCCGTCGCTAATTTTCCGCAGGGCTACGCACCCCACAGCTTCCGTTCCTTCTCGAGCGAGCAGAAGCCGGCCGTCCGGCAAAGCATAATCGCCGGGAAGCTCCGCAAGCTCTTTCTCGAAACCCTGAAAGCAGAGGCTAAAATCGAGCGAGGCCGCATACTCTCGAAAAAGTTGCCGGATGTGGGCCAACTCTTCTTCTGACTGCGCCTGAATAATCTCGATGCCGGGACCTGCCGTTGATGTCACAGCACTCGAATCAAGGGATGAGTCTTCTCGCAAACCGCGCCGATGTCCTGTGCGAGGATGTTCTGTTCGTGCAGGGCCGCGAGCAGCGGTGCCGTCGCATCCGCGGCTACCGCCAGCAGTAGCCCGCCGGAAGTCTGCGGATCGTAGAGCAGGTTCCGCACTTCCTCGGAGATTTCGTTTGCTATCTCAACGCAGCCCGATATGAAGTCGCGATTCCGCTTGATTCCACCGGGCAGGTGGCCGGCGCGCGAATAGTCGATCGCTTCCGGGAGGAACTCAACTCGCGCGGAATGAATGACCAGGCTCACGTGGCTGGCCACGGCCATTTCCCGCGCGTGACCAAGCAGGCTGAAGCCGGTCACGTCCGTGGCGGCATGGACTTCGAAGCGCAGGGCGATCTTGCTGGCAGTGCGGTTCAGCGCGCACATGGAATCGACCGCCGCCACGATCGCCGTCGGGCGGGCGCAATTCTTCTTGATGGCAGTGCCAATGATGCCGGTGCCGATGCGCTTAGTCAGGATGAGATGGTCACCGACTCGAGCCCCGGCGTTCGTAAGCACCCGCTGGGGATTCACCAGCCCGGTCACGGCGTAACCGAACTTGATTTCATCGTCGCCGATCGAGTGGCCGCCGATCACCGCGCAATTCGCCTCGACCATCTTCGCAAGTCCGCCCTGGAGAATCCGTTCCAGGATGTCGAGCATCTCCGCTTTATTGGGAAAACCGACAATCGAGAGCGCCGAAATCGGCCGTCCGCCCATGGCGTAAACGTCACTCAAGGCGTTGGCTGCGGCGATTTGGCCGAAGGTATAGGGATCGTCCACGATGGGCGTGAAGAAATCCACGGTCTGCACGAGCGCGAGGTCCGGCGCGAGTTGATACACGCCCGCGTCGTCGGCCGTGTCAAAGCCGATCAGGACATTCGGGTCAGTCTGCTTCGGCAGTTTGGCGAGCACCGAGTCCAACATACTTGGACTCAATTTGGCCGCTCAACCCGCCGCCTTGACCATCGCGGTCAAGCGTATGCGCGCATCCATAATCAACTCGATTATATGCCGAGCTTGCAGGATTCGGAATAAGATGTTCCGAACTTCAGCGGTACCTGTTGGATACAAGTCGCTCGCATCGCAAGAGTCCCTATCGGCGGCGTTGATGTTTACTCCAACACCAAAGGGCCGCGCGTTAGTTCCCTCCCTGAGTTCTTGAGTTACATCTATCGTCGCTTGATTTTGGAGTTGTGTACGCCTACCATGTCCTCAGTCGGATCGCCCGTGAATCGACATTGCGCAGTCCGTACTATCGGAGGTGACACGATGTGGTTATGCGACGCAGACATTGAGCGTCTTGCGATTAGGGAGCCCGTCCAAGTCAAGGACGCCATGGATTGGTGGAAGAGTCAAGAATGGGAAAAGATCGGCGAGCGGATACTTATCGACCCGTTCGATGCTTCAAACGTGCACCCAGTCTCTTACGAGCTTACAGTCGGCGGTGAGTGGGTGTCACTCCGAGATCCGTATACTGTTCGCCAGATAGCGCCCGCTGGAGTGATTGCCATTCCGCCTCATGAGACTATCCTCGTTCTCACTGAAGAATACATTGCCTTACCCAAAACGATTGGCGGAATTGTAGTCCCTCGCGCCCGAAAGCTTTTTGAAGGTTCTGCCTTGGCAGCTACGCGGGTCGAGCCCACATGGCACGGGAAGTTAGTAGTTGGCTTCACAAACCAGTCGCAATATACTACTAGTCTGGGGCGGGGTGAGAGATTCTGCAACTTGATTCTCCTTCGGACGGGCGAGGTGAGGCGGCCTCTATCCAAGTTGAGCACGCCGCATTTGGGGCGAACGACAATGGGCAAACCCGAATATCCGAGCCTTCGACCGCAGCAGCTGAGGACTCCTGACCAGGTGTCAGCAAATGACATTCGTGAAATGGTCCAACGCTTTGGTGCGCCCTTCGATGTCGTTGTAGGCGGATTAGAAGAAACGAAGAAGGAAGTGCTCCGCGCCATAGAGAAAGACATCGGGCCCCGAATGGTGGACACCGCGGTTACCCAGGCTGTCAAGAAGGCCTTCAAGACACAGCAGTTGATGTTTGGAATACTTCTTGCGGAATTCGGGATCTTAGTCGCGGGACTGCTTACTTTCCTACTCCGGAGGTAGCTGGACAAAGTCAATTTCGAAGGGAGCAGATGCCCATGCTGGAAAAGCTTTTTAGCCGCGCCACCAGGATAGACCCGAGGCGGATTCTATTGAGCTGCCTCTTGTCGTTCGTGAAGCACGGGCAGGAAGAGATCAGTCTTCCGCAAATCCTGGATGGCGTCTCCCATCTTCAAAAGAGCATTGCCTTGGGTTACGAATTCAGCCCAGGATTCCTTTATTCGCCCAACCTCTTCACCGACATAGCTCGAATGGAAGAGGAAGGGTACATCCGTCGGTATGAGTATGCCCATGACGGATTCCTTCCAAAGAGCTACGTAAGCCTTACCATGCTTGGGCGGGGAACAGCGGAGAGAGAGGCCAAGCGGTTAAGCCAGCCAGTGGTGACGATGATAGACGAAGGCGTGGAAAGAGCCATAGCCCAGCACAAAGAGTACTGGCGCCTCTACGCTCGGCTGTGAGCCCCTTCATCTTTGGCGTGGAATGTCACAGGCTGACCTTGGCGAGCGCTTAAGCTAGGCACCCGCCGCCATTTCCCAGGGCTGGAGAATCAGCGCCAGTGTCAATGCTTAGGCGTGTCTCTCCAAGCGAAAGGGAATCTCGCGGCGTTCGAATAGCAACTTGCGGCCGCTTGCGCTCCCGCGATCCCTATTTTGCTCCCCGGTGACACCGATGAGTTGAACAAAATTGGGACCTGCCAACGGCGGGTGCGGAGTTTTCTCGGAGGATGCCTATTATGTTTCCTTTTCATGGCGTTGATTTCATGGAGATCGACTCGCTCTTGAGCGACGAAGACAACCTGGTGCGCCAGACGGTGCGCGAGTTTGTCGATCAGGAAGTCCTGCCGCACATCGAAGAATGGAACCGCGAAGGGAAGTTCCCGATGCATCTCGTGCCCCTCATGGCGGACCTGGGCTTTTATGGCGCCAACATGGAAGGTTATGGCTGCGCGGGCATGTCGAACGTGCAGTACGGGCTCATCATGCAGGAACTCGAGCGGGGCGACAGCGGCCTTCGCAGTTTCGTTTCGGTACAGGGCGCACTGGTGATGTATCCCATCCACGAGTACGGCTCCGAGGAACAAAGGGAACGTTGGCTGCCGGCGCTGCAGCAGGGCACGGCCATCGGCTGCTTCGGGCTCACCGAGCCGGATTTCGGCTCGAACCCCGGCGGCATGCGCACCCGCGCCATCAAGGACGGCGACCACTACATCCTGAACGGTGAGAAGGCCTGGATCACTTCCGGAACGATCGGGGACATCGCCGTGATTTGGGCGCGTACTGACGAGGGCATTCGCGGTTTCCTGGTGGAGAAGGGAACACCCGGTTACACATCCAAAGACTACAAGGGCAAGTGGTCGCTGCGGGCCTCGGTGACCTCAAGCCTTTCGCTCCAGGACGTGCGCGTTCCAGCGTCGAACATGTTGCCCAAAGCAATAGGACTAAAGGCCGCGCTGAGTTGCCTTTCGCAGGCCCGGTACGGGATCGGCTGGGGCGCGATCGGGGCAGCCATGGCCTGCTACAACGAATCCCTCGAGTACGCCAAAATTCGCAAGCAGTTTGACAATAAGCCCATCGCCGCGCACCAGATGGTCCAGGCCAAGTTCGCCGATATGATCACGGAAATCACCAAGGCGCAGTTGCTGGCGCTGCACGTGGGGCGGCTGAAAGACCAGGGCCGAGCGCATTATTCGCACATCTCGATGCTGAAGCGCAACAATGTGAAGATCGCGCTCGACGTAGCCCGCGCCGCGCGCGACATCCTCGGGGCCAACGGCGTCGCCGATGAGTACCCCATCTTCCGCCACATGTGCAATCTCGAATCCGTCTTCACCTACGAAGGCACGCACAATATGCATACGCTCATCATCGGCGAGCGGGTGACAGGGATTCCGGCGTACAAGTGAGCGAATAGGGAGCAGCGAATAGGGGCGGCGGTTTTTTGCGTCGAGAGATGGCAGCATGTCCCCATATCTCAGGAACACTCCGTTTTGTGACGAACCCGAGCTGAAGGCAGAGACTCAGAACTAATCATCAGCCAAGACTGACCTCTCTTCCGCTCGCGTGCATCGCGGGGGCAGGGACGCAGGCGCTACCCGCGACACGTCTATGATTGCTTGTGGGGACTCGTGCCAAAGAGCCTAGACAGAAGTCCTCGCATATGCAGCGGCGAGCCCGGCGGCGGCGGCGTCTAGGTTCGATCACGCCCCCACGTGTAATACAGACCAAGATAGCCGACCGTATGTCTTTCACCCGCCACGGTATGTCCCAACATAAACAACAGGCTCACGTTGTCTTTGAAGTTGAAGTAGCCGCCAACGTCGATGAAGGTTGATTCTCTGCCGGCGATCTCTTGAGCACCTTCAGAGAAGACTTCGCTGCCCAAGGTAAGCCGTTTGTTGAGTTTCCGCTGCAGAAGCCATCCCGCGAAGAGGGAATCCTTCATGCCGGGCGCGTGGTTCACTTGATATCCCCCGCCGCCATAGGTCGTCCAAGCTCCGCTGCTCTTCTGTACCCACAGCGGAAGTCTGGCCCACAGATGGCCGTTGCCGAGGCCGCGCTGGCGGTCACCGGCCGGGACCTCCAGCATCGGGAAAGTACCTATTTGTGGCCGCTTCGCTGTCTCCTGCACGAAGCGGTACTTGGCGCCAAGCTCGATGTCGCCAGGGTCATACGCGCCGTTAGGATGCAAGTACGCGAAGGGGACAACAACGTGCAATTGCAGGTTTGGGGTGGCGCCTAAATTGAACTCAAACGCCGGGACCTGGGAGAACGTGGCCCCTCCGGCGTGGTCGAAGGTACCGAACGCATATGCCTCATAATGTCGAAACGGCACGGGTTGGGGATCGTCGGTCCGAAAGGGCGGCCCAGCAGCGGCAAAGCGGCCCCCTAGCAGCAGGACGGCGCACAACAAAGCCCATCGCCGCATGTATTCCCCACAACCTCCAGAGGTGCGCCGCTGAACACTGGGGGTCACGATGCTTTCCTCCTATTCATGCGCTTGGCATCGAGGGACAGCAGGCCAGCTCCACTGATGAGCAGGAATATCAGCGAGCACAACATCGCAAAGTCCGTGCGCGCGTCGCTCACCATGAACCAAAAACCCTGGCCGGCCCGTGACAGTTCCGGGATTTTCGTCGTAGCGATCGCGGTGGAAATGACGATCAGTAGAGGTATCGCGGCGACGCGCGTCAGCGCCCCCAGCAGGACAAACGCGCCGCAGATGACTTCGAATGTTCCGACAAAGTGCGCCGTGAAATAGGGATGCGGAAACCCGATCTTCGTGAAGCGGTTCACGCCCATGTTCGGATCGACGTACTTCAGGATGCCCTGGGTGAAGAAGATCAATCCCACCGCCAGCCGGATCAGAACGATGCTGCGCGCCGGGATGCCGGAGGCGCTGAAAACGAATTGGATCGCCTTTTTCATGGTTAGCCTCCCCCGCCCGGGCGCATCAGCATGGCGACGCCCAGGACCAAAATAATGGTGGAAACTGCCGCCCGGAAAGCGTGCTCCGGAATCTTCCGAAGCAAAGATTTGCCAAGCAGCGTCCCGACAACGACTCCCACCGTAGCCAGCCCAAGCAGGCGCCAAATCGATACCACCTGATGCCACTGCGTCGCGGCGTATACGGGCATACGGAAAAAGTCAACCAGCAGGCCAATGGCCGTCGCCGTCGCCACAAACGCTTCCTTCTTGATGGCGAACCCCAGCAGCGCGGCCGAGCGAATACCGCCCTGGTTACCGACCAGCCCGCCGAACGTGCCGGAAAGGGCGCCGGCGATCCAGCCGGTTCGCCCTCCGAGGCGCATCCTTGCGGCGAGGCCGCTCAGCCCGCTCAGACCTGCGAACACAAGTAGCGCCCCCAAGATGTAGCCCAGCACCGCGCGGTTGAACCACACGTGCAGGAGCGCGCCAGCCAGTCCGCCCGCCGCACTGGTCACGCCGAACGTCAGGAGCACACGGCGATCCGTGTGCTCTTTGATCAGCACGAATCGCAGCAAGGTTCCCGCCAGGTGCGGAACAGAGACAACCGCAACTGCTAGCTTCGTGCCCAGCTCCGTGGCCAGCAGCGGCGTCAAGATGCTCCCGATGCCGAAGCCTGAAAGTGACGCAATTCCACCGGCAGCGAAAGCCGCAACTACAACGAGAATGTCGAACATCATC
>Ga0315280_10005898_pt1 | contig 17198 bp, 13 predicted proteins | sample YL17G06_40_MG_FD_203697 | JGI IMG/M metagenome (GOLD analysis project Ga0315280, IMG submission 203697) | Sediment microbial communities from Yellowstone Lake, YNP, Wyoming, USA - YL17G06_40 | ecosystem: Environmental > Aquatic > Freshwater > Lake > Sediment | place: USA: Wyoming | collected...
ACTTGTGAGAAACGCTCTTCTGCCCCATTACGTCCGCTGCCTCTGCGCCCATCGTCCTATGACAAATCTCTGCCAGCGTCGGCGTGGATACAAACCCGTGTATCTCCTCCCTCCTGCACCTTTCGATCAAACCTAAACATTCTTTTGACGTCTCCGTGAAGGCATAGACGAAGACGTTCGCATCCACGAAGATAAAAGCGCCGGCGAGAAGGTCCTCAATCACCATAGAGAAAATCCGGGTCCTCGGCGAAGTAGCGAGCAGCCTCAATCGAGAGGCTCTTTCCCAACGTGGGAATTGGTTTTTCTGTAGCTCTCCGAATTCGTTCTTCTTTGCCTTCTTCCGGCCAGGTCTCCTCAACCAACTTACGGAGCTTTGGCGACCATTTCGAGCGATCGGCAAGTGATTCGGTTCGTCTGGATTGGGAGGAATCCTGTAAGATGGCAGACGGTTCAAAGAAGCGTTCGATCGGGAGAGGCTCCCGCTCTGCCTGACGCCGTCCCGAGCGCCGGAGTGCCTCAACTGCGGCCTTCATCTCCGGGTTCGCAGCATGCTTAGACAGAAGCTGCTGCTGCCCTATTTCTGCGTCCCTTGCAAGGGCGAGCCCCTGGTTCTTCTGTCGCTCCAACTCATAGAATTGCTCCACAGGATCAGGAAACTGGCCAATAGGTTCCGCATTATTTCTGACCCCAGTTGGCAGCACATCCATTATGGCGGCAGATTTGCCCATTCTTATTTCCTCACTCCAAGCCCTTCAGCAAGGGCCCGATGACAGCGGGATGAATCCAATCTGATAGCCAGCCCAGGAGGGAATCTTGGGCTTGCTGCCAATGCACAGGAATATTATCTACGATAGCAGGTCGAGGATCAACCACCGCCGACAACGTAATCAATATTTGATTCGAAATAAGCCAAGTGGCCGTTGGTCCCGGTGTTTGAACCCTCAGAATCAGCTTAACGCTATCACTTTCGGCAACAGGGAAGGCGAATTCCTGATCTACGCCGATTTCGCTGCATACTTTTTGCGCCGCGATATTTTGCAGAAAGACTGGATTCCCAAGAAGGGCAAAAAGCCTCTTACCCGGATCTGTAACTTCGCGAATCGGAATGTAGACGGATTGCCGCGCTTGCATGATGTTAAACTTCGCGTCAAAGATGTTCGTATTTTCACGGAGCAACTCAAGGGCGGGAAGGTTGAAACTTCTCCACTCTTCCACCCGTTCCAACTGCGCAAGCCGAAATGAAACGTTCGTGGCTGTCAGCGCCACCTCTGCTCGTAGCAGACCCTCTCGATGCTCGCCGAAAGAAATCATGCCCTGCATCTCGTCCCGAACAACCGTCTGCATGTTTGGAAAGCGTGACAACAGTGCATTTCCAAACCGCACAACACTCGAATGGTCAACAGGCCACGGAATACGAAACGCAATCCAGCCCTGAAACATCCACTCTCGGGGATTTGTCGAAGCCATAGCTGCTCCTTTCAATAAATCACCTTATTCAGCGGATACTCGATAATCCCCTCGGCGCCGGCGCGGCGAAGCTCGGGGATGATCTGCTTGACCGTCGCCTCGTCGAGAATCGTCTCTAGCGCCACCCACTTGGGGTCGCTCAGGGTCGAAATCGTCGGCGAGGTGATGGCCGGCAGGATCTTCAGCACTTTCGCCAGCGCCTTCTTGCGCACGTTGAGCTTCAGGCCGACCTTCCCCTCGGCCGTGATTGCCGCCTCCAGCAGCATCGCCAGGTTCTCGATCTTCCGCCGCTTCCATCCCTCGCTCCAACTGGCGCGATTGGCGATCAGGCGCGGGCTCGATTCCAGGATCGTGTCCACGATGCGCAGCTTATTGGCCCGCAGCGACGAACCCGTTTCGGTCACTTCCACGATGGCATCGGCGAGGTCGGGCGGCTTGGCTTCGGTCGCGCCCCACGAAAACTCCACTTCCGCATGGACGCCATGTTTGTGCAGATAGCGGCGCGTGGCGTTGACCAGCTCCGTGGCGATCCGTTTGCCTTCCAGATCCTTCGCCGACCGGATTCTGGAATTCTCCGGAACCGCCAGAACCCAGCGCACCGGCCGCGTCACCTGCTTGGAATACGGCAGAGTACAGACCTCCAGGACTTTCGCACCGGTTTCCAGGATCCAGTCCAGCCCCGTCAACCCGGCGTCAAACAGGCCATCCTGGACGTAGCGGGCGATCTCCTGGGCGCGGATCAGTTTGCCCTCGATCTCCGGATCGTCGCAGATGGCATTATAGGAGCGCTCGCCGACGGCAAAGGCAAAACCCGCCCGCCTGAGCAGCCCCAGCGTGGCCTCCTGCAAACTTCCCTTGGGGAGCGCTATTTTAAGGATGTTGCGTCTCACTCGTTGACTCCGTTGATCCGTAGTCGGCTTTCGGTCGTTCGCCAACGACCGTGACCACTGTTCCCCGGGGAACCAGGTCATAGAGTTCCTCGACGTCATCTTTGAGCATGCCGACGCAGCCCCGCGAGGCATATTGCCCGATGGAGTCGGGGTGAATCGTTCCGTGAATTCCCAGACCCGGCCGGTCGAATTTCAGCCAGCGAGTGCCGAGCTCGTTTTCGGGGCTCCCCGGCCGATAGATTTTGCCGGTGGCGGGGTCTTCCCACGGGGGATTCTTCAGTTTGTCTTGGATTTTAAACTGCCCCGTGGGAGTCAAGCCGCTGGTCCTGCCCGTGCGAACGCGATATTTCTTAAAGAACTTGCCCTGATTGAAGAGGGTCAATGAGTTATCGCTGATATTGACCAGAATCGAGAAGTCCACCTTGGGTATCTTGATCCGGCGTCCCGCCTTCAGCATTCGAGGATCGCGAATCTGATTGATGCGCTGGAGCAGGTCGGCCTCGACGTGGTAGCGCCTGCGTATGGCGTCGAGGCTGTCGCCGCGTTTCATCTCGTAGAGTTCATCCCCGGGCAAGAGCTGGGCCGACTTGAGGATCTAGGTGTTCACATCGCCGAGCAGCTTCTCGACGCTGGGCCGCAGCTCGCTGTCGAGCGGCATCTCGGCCAGTTGATCGAGCCGTGTTTTCGCCGAGAGCAGCTCGCCCACCAGCACATCGAGATTGGCCAGCCCCAGGAGAGCCGCCGGCGACGACGGATCGCTGGCATATTTCGTGATCACCTCTTCGAAGTGCTGGCCCGCTACCTTCCGGTTGTTGTCTTGCTCGAGCGCGATCTTTCCCAACACATAGTGGATCGTCCCGAGGTTCGGGCTTTTGGGATAAGCCTTCAGGAAAGCCTCGGCCCGTTTGCGGGCCTCGTCAACCTTCTTCTCCCGCATCAGAATCTGAACCGTCAGTCTCTCCAGCCGGCTCTGTATTTCGGGGTCCTTGAGTCGTGGTGCCAGCGCGGCACTTTGATCCAACGCTTCGCCATAGCGCTTTTCGGACTGGAGCGATTCGATCAAGGCGATCTGTTGCTCGACGCGTTGCACACGGCTCTTCTGACGGAATTTGTAGGCCCCGAAGGCCAGACCGCCCACGACCACCAGAATTCCAATCAAATATACCCACCATTCGCTTTTCATCGCCTGCATTCTCCGCGAAGAATGATTGCGGTTAAGCTCAACAAACCCAACGCTGTTGAACTCGTGTTCGAGTTGTGTCCGACCGTTACGTACACCCTCATGTAGGTAAACCTTACCCGGTGATTCAGAAAGCTGTCAACCCGAAAAACCGGCATGCGCGGGTAGGACAGGTTGGCAACCTGTCGCACTTTCTCATCCCCCTCTGGGGGCCGCAACTTGGCATGATGGCTTTCACGCAAAGGCGCGAGGAGGCAGAGAAAGGCTTTGAGGCTGTGAGGCTTGACTCCTGAAACCTGAAAGCGTCTTGGCTCGCGCCTGATACCCCATGCTCTGAACCCCGAACCCTGGTCTTCTCTGCCTCCATGGAATCGGTGTTGAAACGGCGATTCGAGCCACATAGACTCCCACTCGAAGAACAAATCCAGTCGCTGCAGGAGGTTTGCCGATGAATCACGCCAAGCCAATCACGCGCCGGGTGTTGGCGGCCCGACTGTTTTCGGGAGCCGTGGGTCTGAGCGCCGCTGCCGCCCTGCGCGCCGAGGAAAAGCCAACGCGCTATCGCGGCGTCAGTTGCCAGACCTATGTCTTCAGCCAGGTGCTTCCCCAGCAGGGCAAGCAGCTCGCCGACAGTCTTGACCTGGTTTTCGGCGATATCCACGCGGCCGGTTACGAAGGGGTCGAGACCATGGCCGAGTTTCTGGGCAACCCCGCGTTGGCCGAGCTTCTCGCCAAACACAGCCTCAAGTTGAGCGGCATTTACAGCGGCGGCGTTTTCCACGAGAAGGAGGAAGGAAAGCGAACGGTGGCCGGCCTCGCCGAACTCGGTCCGCGTCTCAAGAAGCACGGCGGCGACGTCCTGATCGTCAATCCCAACCCCATCGGCCGCGAGAAAACCGACGCCGAACTGGAAACTCAGGCGGCCATGCTCAACGAGCTGGGGCGGGCGTTGCGCGATTCCTCCGTCCGTCTGAACGTCCACACCCACGCGCCCGAAATGCGCCGCAACGGCCGCGAGTTCTGTTTCAATCTCGATCACAGCGATCCGGCGCTGGTTTGGCTCAATGCCGACATCAACTGGATCTATCGCGGCGGCGGCGATCCCTATGAACTCCTGACGCGATACGTGGGCCGGGTCGGCAGCTGCCACTTGCGGAATTCCGTCAACGGCGTCTGGTCGGAGGATTTCGGCGTCGGCGACATTGACTATCGAAAAGTCGCGAAGATCTTTGAGGCCCTCAAAAGCCCCATCTGGCTCGCCGTTGAACTGGCCTATGAGCAAAAGACTCCCCACAAGCGCTCGCTGGCCGAGGACGTCGCCGTCAGCCGCCGCTATGTGAAGGACGTGTTTGGGGTGTGATCGGAACGGACTCTTTAGAACTGCTGCAGAAGCCGCGCGGTGGCAGGAGAAGTCGGGCGAGGAGACAGGTTCCCAACCGGTCCTACCTGGCCTTGCGCAGGCGGGCGAGGCATTTGCGCGCGGTTTCGCCGATCTCGGGGTTGCGGTCCCAGCCCAGCCACCGAATCGCCCTGTAAGCGCGCTTCGGCTGATCGGTGGCCGCCGGGCGGTCGCCGTGAGCGGCGGTCGTCATCTGGGTGAAGAGAAGAATCGCCTCGCGCCGGACTCTCAGATTCTCGTTCTTGTCGGCAACGATCTTCTCGAGCTCATCGAATACGGCCGCGCCCTTGGAGAGCAGCTGCGAGTAGGCGGTGTAGCCGTCAATCGCCCATCGCGGATCGTTGGGATAGGCCACGCAGTCGAGCAAATCGCGGACGGTCGCCGGCATCCGCGGGATCGTCCGGCGAGGAGGAACGAGACGTCGCGCGAGAATCTCCGTGCGGTCGGGCCGGAAGTTCTTCCCTTCGCTGTGCCACCAACTTTTCCATTTTTTGGCCGCGGCCTCGCGCCGCGCGACCGGGTCATCGGCCTCAGGGCCAAAGTCGCGACCGGTGATGGTCTTGAGCACTTGCGCCGCGGCCGGCGAGGTGGTGCGATTGGCGCGGCACACCTCGTCAATCAAATAGGACAGACCGCTTCGCCAGCCCATCGCGGCCAGCGCCAGCGCACAAGGAATCTTGAGCTCGGGATCTTTTTCCAGGCGCATCACCGTGGAGAGCTCGTAGCCGCTCTCCGCATCGCCGATCAGTCCGAGCGCAACGATGGCATTGAGCCGCAAGATCTTGACCGTCTCGGCTTCGAAACGGGGACGCTCGGCCGAGCGGAGCTGTTCGCTGTCCCACGCGATGATCCTGCGAACGCCGTTGGAGGGAATGCCGTTGGCCAGGCGCCCCAGCACCGGCGTCGCCTGGACGGACTGGAGCCGGGCGCTCTCGATAATCGCATCAATGACGATCTGCGTTTTCAGAGCGGGCGTCGTGGGCAGATCGGTCGGTTTCGTGGTGGGCGCAAAACCATTTTCGAGGAAATGGGTGAGGATCAGCGGCTCGGGCGCCAGGCCGTTGAGGCGCAACCGGGTGACGCGCACCGGGTCGGACGGTATCGTCAGCGACGAGGACGTCGGACGCTGGCAATATCCGGGGGCAACCACCACCAACAAGAGAACGCCGAACGCGGAACGCGGAACGCGGAGCTGAACCAAGAACCTTGCCAAACGACCTCTTCTGGTACGCCCACGAAAATCACGATCCTTGATTTCGTTCATCGTTCAGCGTTCAGAGTTCAGCGTTGTTTTTCAGAATCGCAAGGCGGCGTAGTAGAGACTGCCGCGGCCGCCGCGCGACGCGTCGGAGAACCACACGCAGTGGACCAATCTCCCGCCGCCGGCCACCAGTCGCGGCCGCGCGAAAGAATCGTCGGCCGGCAGCGGCAACGCCAGCGACGGCCCCACGCGCGAACTGCCGTCCACGCGCCCGACAAACACCGCCGAACCGGTCGGCAGGCGGCTGGTCCAGGCCAACGCCACGGTCTCTTCGCCAACGGCCACGGCAAACGGCTGGGCCGCGTCGCCGCTCAAGGTCGAGTCGGCCACCAACCCTTCGCCCCGGCTCAATGCGCTCTGAAATCCCATCAGTACGCGCACGCGATTGTCCACCAAGTCCGTCCACACTCCGCCGAGCATCCCCGTGGGCGCCTGGAAAAGCCACGGCATCTGGTTGACATCGAGCCGATCGAAGTCAAGCGGCGAGACGATCTCAAACGTCGTCCGCGAGGGAGCCGGCACGGCCGATCTCAACCGAAAACTGTTGCCGGTCTCCTCATACCAGACCACCGGGTAGGGAGAATCGGGAAACAGCTGGGGATAGAGATTGTGATGGTCGCCGCGCGCGCCGGTCATGTCAAGAACGGCCGACGAGACGCCATCGCGCCAGGCCAGGTAAACGGCATATTGCGTGGTATAGCCGGCCTGCCAGGTGGCCCAGACCCGCCCGCTTCGGTCGCAGGCCACCAGCGGGAACTCGCATTCGAGCGCACTGGTCGTGCTGATAATCCCCTCGTCGTGCCACTGCTTTCCCGGCAACCGACGGACATAGCGGATGACATGCGCCTCTGCGCGCCGTTCGGACCAGACCAGGTGCAATGTCCCCGAAGAATCGTAGGTCAAGGAAGGTTCGGAGCAGTCGCCCGGACCGGCAAAGTCGAGCGTCACGGCCTCGCCCACACCGGCCGCCGAGAGATCGGCAACCACCAGTCGGCTTCCATTGGTCGGCCCCGATTCAGCCGCGATCGTCACGGCGCCATCGGGGGCCACCGCCACCGTGGGGTTGCGATAGATCACGCCGCTTTTGCCGAGGGTCATCGGCGGGACGACAACGACGGGCGCCCCATTGTCGGATCGCACCGGCAACGGGGAAAGAGCGGCCAGCAAGAAGCTGATCCCGAAGATGGTGAGGGGTGTCGCGGCTGTTGCTTTTCTCGACACGCAGTCTGCATCCGAACAGTCTTTACTTCTGGGCCAAACCGCTGGTACCGCCCATTGGCGGAAATTAGACCTGCGTCCGCCCGGCCATGTCAAGGAATTTATCTCCAGCGTTCTCAACCCTCTGCAGAATGGATCCCCCGTTCGCCCACTCCGCCGGCCCGCAAATCTCGTTGACATTGCGCGGCAGACGAACCAAACATACCACAGGGAAGGAAAAAGGCACGGTTCGTGCGCGAACCTTACCGTGGGATTCCAGGACCTCGAGGTCCCCAGGAGCAAGATTGCTGACCTCGGAATGGAAAAGAGCAATAGGCGCCCCACCACAAGAACGGCCGCGCCGAAGGGATGAATAACATGAACGCTTCCTATGGCTTGCTTCGGTGGATGGTTTTGGGTGGCTTCGCCGCGCTGATCCTTGGGCGACCCACCCGATCCGCCGCCGATGTGGTGATCCTCAAAGACGGCAGCCGGCTCGAAGGGATCGTCACCACCTCGACGCTCGTCCCCGACGTGATCCTGTTTAGCGATCACATCAACAAGTCGCTGCAAGTCCCCCGCTCCAAGGTTCAACAGATCATCCGCGAACCGGAGTCGGTGGGGCGACTTCATATCGCCCGCGCGCTGGCGCACGACGGCAAATATGAGCAGGCGCTCGAACAAATCCGCGACGCCCGCCGAACAGCGCCGGATGATCCCGGTCTGAGAGAAGAAGAGGAAGCCGTCCTGCGCGCGGTGGCGATCAAGTCGGCCAAAGACACCGAGCTCAAGACGGGCGAATACCGCGGGCTGCTGGACAAAATCCGTCAGGCCATGGACGCCCGCCAGTTCGAGAAAGCCCTGCCCTGGCTGGCCCTGCTGGAAAGCGACAAGGTCCCCGCCGACGCGCGGGAAGAGGCCACGCGACTGAAGATCACGTTCTACGATCGCTGGGGCGACAGCCGCGCCGACAAAACCGACAACCAGGGCGCGATCGAGTGCTATGAGAAGGTCATGGACCTCGATCCCAACGCCAGGGAGACCTACACCAAGCTCATGCGGTTGTATGAGAAGTTTTCGCAGCAGGGCGCCGACGCCACCCGGGCCCAGAAACTCCAGGAGTATCTCGAAGCGAAAGTCCAAGAGGACCCCAAGGATCTCGATGCCCGCCTGCGTCTGGCCAATCTGCTCTACCTGAGGAAAGACTGGGACGGCGCGCTTCAGCAGTATCTCGCCGTCTATCGCGACAGCACCACCAGCGGCTCGAGGGAGGTGCCCCTCGAACGCGTCGAGACGCGCTTGCGTGCTCTGCTCGATGGCCGCCACCGCAAGACCGCCGAGCGCCGCGACTACGATCTGGCGATGCAGCAATTCCGCGAATTCCAGTCCCTTTTCCCCGACGTGGACCCCACGCCTCTCACCGTTTATGAATACCAGAAGCAGCTGGCCGGCCTCAGTCCCCAGAACGACGAGGGGCACATGGCGCTGGCCCGGCTCTGCGAGAAAAACGGCCTGGACGAGTACGCCCGCAAGGAAGTGCTCACCGTTCTGCGAAACAATCCCAACCATCCCGAGGCGCTCCGGATTCTGACGACCTGGGCGCGCGCCGATCTGGCCGAAATCGAAAGCGCCTTCAACGCCGGCCTCTATGCGCAGATCAATGGGCTGGTGGCGCAGCTCCACGAGAACTACCCGGTCGAGCGCTATCCCAGCCTCCAGCCGATCCACGAGACCGCGGACGATTTCCTCGAAAAAGCGCGCAACGAGATGCTCGCCCACAAGCGCGACGACAGCCAGAGGGCCATGGATCTCGCCGACCAGGGCGATCAGAATTTCGACCGTGCCATGAGCGCGCTGGACAGCTATCGCAATGGCGCAGACATCGGCTATCGCTCTTCCGAGGGCCGGTTGCCTTACCAGGGCGGCGGTACCGTAACGCGCTTTGTCGGCAGCCACAAGGCCGATGCGATCATGTATTTCGAGCGCGCGTTGCGCTTCTATCGCGAAGCGTTGGCCCTCGATGCGTCGCTGGCCGACCCGGCCAAGAAGGATCTGCGCCGAAAGATCGCCGACTGCCAGCGTTACCTCGGAATGCTCAAGTCGCAGCGGATTCCACGCACGCCGTCGGGTGAGCGCTCGGCTCGCCGCTACAATGTCCCGCAGGGCGGCAATCAGGGTTACAATCCTTATCTCAATTCCAACCCCTACGGCTATTCGTACGGCTATCCTTACAGTTCTCCGTACGGCTATCCGTACAGTTCTCCGTATGGCTATCCCTATTCGAACCCGTATCCCTATTACCCGTATCCGACACCGGTGCCTACGCCTCCGACGAGCAAGTGAGGCGGACGCGCAGGCGAGAATCCGGCCTGTGGAACGCGGCGAGCTTGCTGCCGCTGTCACCCAAATCTCTATTCCTTATGTGTGATGGGGATAGGGAGAATCGGTTAACCGACTCTCCCCATGCCTATCATATATCAGGAGAAGGATTCAAACGACAGCTCTTTGTGAAAGCAGATCGTTGACAAGCGGTTTCCCCGCCTTTACATTCACCCCTGTCCCATTCGGGTGAACGGATCGGGATTCGCTGCCGTGCCGACCACCGGATGGCGCATCGGTCTCCACCACAAACCTCCTGGGAGGAGTATGATGAAAATGAATCGTCGTGATTTTCTGGCCGCAACCGCCGCCAGCACCCTGGTACTCGGCGCGCCCGCCATCCTGGGCGCGCAGAGAAACAAGAAGTATCGCACCGCCATCATCGGCGCCGGCTGGTGGGGGATGAACATCCTCAACGAGGCCATTGCCGCGGGCGAGTCCGAGGTCATCGCCATGTGCGACGTGGACAGCAACCAGCTCGATCCCGCCGCCGCCTCGGTCGAGAAGAAAACCGGCTCGACGCCCAAGAAGTACAAGGACTATCGCGAGCTGCTGGAAAAAGAAAAACCCGAGATTTGCATCGTGGCCACGCCCGACCACTGGCATCCGCTCGCCATGATCGCCGCGGTCAAGGCCGGCGCGCACGTCTATGTCGAAAAACCGATCTGCCACACGGTCAAGGAAGGCCGCGCGATGGTCAAGGCGGCCCGCGACGCCAATCGCGTCGTCCAGGTCGGAACCCACCGCCGCGTTTCGCCGCACAACGTTTCGGGCCGCGAGTTCATCCGCTCGGGCAAGGTCGGCAAGATCGGCATGGTGCGCGCCTTCGTCCTTTACGGCGGCGGCCCCGAAAAGCCGCGCCCAAACACCGAGCCGCCCAAGGGCATGGATTGGGCCATGTGGTGCGGCCCCGCGCCCTTGCGCCCCTATAACGGCGACCCCCAAAACCCCTGGGGCGGCGCTATTCACCCACGCGGCTGGCGCAACTATCTCGACTATGCCAACGGCACACTGGGCGACTGGGGAATCCACTGGATTGACCAGATTCGCTGGATCATGGACCTGAAGTATCCCAAGTCGGTCTTCTCCATCGGTGGACGTCCCATCAAGGGCAAGCCGGTCCTGACCGAGACCGAGCAGACCAGCGATGCGCCCGATCACCAGCTGGCCACGTTCAAGTTCGACGACCTCGACGTGACCTGGGAGCACCGCCAATTCGCCGGCAACAACGCCGAAAAAGGCGAGTCGGTCGGCTGCTATTTCTGCGGCACCAACGGCACCTTCCACATGGGCTGGCAGAAGGGCTGGACGTTCTACCCGGTCAACGGCAGGGACCCGGTCGTCCACGAGGAGGCGCAGCTGCATCAACCCGACGACCAGAATATCAAGGAGCTTTGGGCCAACTTTCTCCAGTGCATCAAGACCGGCGAGCGACCCGTGAGCGACATCGAGGAAGGCTACCTCTCCAGCGCGGCGGCCCTTCTCGGGATGCTCTCGATGAAACTCGGCCGCAGCGTCACCTGGGACGGCGAGAAAGACGAAATCATCGGCGATCCCGAAGCCGGCAGGATGCTTGAACGCCCCTATCGCTCGCCGTGGAAGTATCCCAGGGCGAGCTGAAGTGGGACGGGTTGGCAACCTGTCAAGAAAACGGTGTGCCGTCGCGAGGTTGCTTGACGTCCCGCAAGTCGGGGTTGCAGAATACACGATGGAAGCGGTTATGCACGATACGCCTGAATGGAGAAGCACGCCGATGGAACGAGTTCAATACCTTGTTGATGAACAGGGCAACCGGACGGCGGTGGTCATACCGCTCGAGGGGAACCAGCCCGCCGTCGAGGATTTTCTGGAGGGCCTTTACGGTCACGAGAAGATCGCCGAACGCCGCAACGAAGAGACGATCTCGACAGACGAGCTTCTGAAGGGGCTAAAGGATGACGGGCTCGTATGAACTGCGGTTCGTCAAATCCTTCGAGCGCGATCTTCGGTCGTTGACGCGCGAAATGGTCCCGACCATTGTTGAAAGGGTTCTCAAACTGGCGGAGCAACCGCGTCCGCCGCAGTTCCGGAAACTGCGGGGCACACGTGACGAATATCGCCTTCGCGTCGGCGATTATCGCGTGTTCTATTAGCTACTCCCTTATAGCTGGACAGTTACGCTAGTTGTTTAAGGTGTCCTGCAGACACTGCGTCGGTTCCACGAGGATTCATGATGAAGCCCTGTTCCCATACCCTGAACCCCGAACCCTGAACCCCGAACCCTGAACCCTGAACCCCGAACACCCTGAACCCCGAACCCTATCCCGCTAGCGCCCCCAGATTTATCCGGCAGGCGGCTCAAAAGCATTGACAGAACGGCGGCTCAGGCGGTAAGAAGCTAGTTGTCCTCGGATGGTGAGGACCAAATTTGCGAATTCTGCCTTTTTTCGCCCCAATCTCAGACCCTTGCCCCACCAGCGGGGTTCCGGGATGGCGGTGTGGGGTCAGAATTGCGGAGGTGCATCGTGTCAATCACAGGAGAACGGAAGAAGCAGTTGATCGAGGAGTACAAGACCCACGAGAAAGACACCGGGTCGCCCGAAGTTCAGGTAGCCATCCTCTCGGAACGCATTCGCAATCTGACCGAACATTTCAAGACCCATGTCAAAGACCATGCGTCGCGGCGCGGGTTGCTCATGCTCGTTGGCCAACGCAAGCGCTTGCTGACCTATTTGCGGGCGGAGGACGTCGAGCGCTATCGCAACCTTATCCAGCGACTGGGATTGAGACGGTAGGAATTCGGAATGGAACCATGGGCGCCGGACGGCCGCAAAAGTGGGTCGCCCCCGCCTGACACCATAGCCCCAAGCGGAAGGGCCTGCGCTCGGGATTTTATGCCGTCGTAAAGAGGCACACCCGACTTCGCGCCGACCTAAAACCCCGAAAATCGGCCGCCCGAAAACGGCTGATGCATAGTCCTTCCAGCGGGTGGGCATCACACATTTGTGACATGAGGAGTGTCCACGATGGAACGACTGAGCGTTGCCTTCGGGCGAAAAGAACTGTTTTTTGAGTTTGGCCGCCTGGCCAAACAAGCCAACGCGGCGGTCCTGGGCCAGACCGACGGAACGGTGGCCCTGGCCGCCGTGGTGGCGGGGGCCCCCCGCGAAGGGATAGATTTCTTCCCCCTCACGGTGGACTACCGCGACAAGTTCTATGCGTCGGGGCGAATCCCCGGCAGCTTCTTCCGCCGCGAGGGGCGGCCGTCGGACGCCGAAATCCTCCGCGCCCGGTTGATTGACCGGCCCTTTCGTCCCCTGTTTCCCGAGGGCTACCGCGGCGATACCCAAATCTATCTGACGATTCTCTCCAGCGACGGCGAGAACCCGCCCGAACTGGTGGCGTTCAATGCGGCCGCCTTGTCGCTCCTGCTCTCCGACATCCCCTTCACCACCGCGGTGGCGGCCGTACGGATCGGTCACGTTAACGGCGAGTTCATCGTCAACCCCACCTATGCGGAAATTCAGTCGGGCGATCTGGACCTGGTGGTTGCCGGGACGGCACATGCCATCAATATGGTCGAGTCGGGTTCGCGCGAGGTGTCCGAATCGGTCATCATCGAGGGGCTTCGCCTGGCGCACAGCGAAATCCAGCGGCTGTGCCGCGAGATGAGCGATATCGCCGCAAAATACGGGAACCCCAAAATGGCGGTCGAGGCGCCCGTGATTGATCCGGCCCTGCGCGAAGCCGTGGCCGAATTCTCGAAACCGATGATCGCCGAACTCAAGACCATCACCGAGAAGCAGCTCCGCGAGGATCGCCAGAACGCCTTCCGCACCGAAATCCAGCAGCATTTCGCCGAGCCATTCGCCGGTCAGGAGCGCGTCATCGCCACCTTGTTCGACGATCTTTATTCCCACGAAGTCCGGCGCCAGATCATCGAAACCGGCATTCGCGCCGATGCTCGCGGCCTGACCGACATTCGCCAGATTTCGGTCGAGGTCGGTCTCCTGCCGCGCACCCACGGGTCGGCCCTCTTCACCCGCGGCCAGACCCAGGCGCTTGGCGTCTGCACGCTGGGCACCATGGAAGATCAACTCCTGCTCGACGATCTGCTGGGCGTTCGCAACAAGGCATTTTTCCTGCACTACAATTTCCCGGCTTACAGCGTCGGCGAAATCCGGCCGATTCGCGGGCCGGGCCGTCGCGAGATCGGCCACGGCGCTCTGGCTGAACGCGCCTTGTTGCCGACCATTCCTTCGCACGATGATTTTCCCTATACCATCCGGCTCGTTTCCGAGATTTTCGAATCCAACGGATCGTCTTCGATGGCCAGCGTTTGCGCCTGCTCGCTGAGCCTGATGGACTGCGGCGTTCCCGTCACCACACCGGTTTCGGGCATTGCCATGGGACTGGTCAAGGAGGGCGACCACGTTGCGATCCTGAGCGACATTCTCGGTCTTGAGGACCACGTCGGCGATATGGACCTCAAGGTCGCCGGAACCCGCAACGGGATCACCGCGGTCCAGATGGACATCAAGATCGAGGGCGTGGGCTTCGACGTCATGGAAAAGGCGCTCGAACAGGCGCGCGTGGGGCGGCTCTACATTCTCGACCGCATGTGCGAAGTCCTCGATAAACCCCGCGCCGAGCTGTCGCCCTATGCGCCGCGCATCACCCTGATCCAGATCCCCGTGGATCGCATCCGCGACGTGATCGGCCCCGGCGGCAAGATGATCCGCGAGATCACGGCGAAGACCAACACCAAAATTGACGTCGAGGACGACGGGCGGGTCTTTGTCGCAGCGGTGCGCGCCGAAGACAGCGCGGCGGCCATCGAGATCATCAAGAACCTCACCGCCGTCCCCGAAATCGGCAAAACCTATACCGGCAAGGTGGTGCGGATCGCCGACTTCGGCGCTTTCGTCGAATTCCTGCCCGGCCAGGACGGACTGGTTCACATCTCCGAGCTCGAAAACCACCGCGTGGCCCGCGTCGAGGATGTCTGCCGCGAGGGCGACATGATTCTGGTCAAGGTCATTGATATTGACCAGGCCAGCGGCAAGGTCCGCCTCAGCCGTCGCCAGGCCATGGAAGGCGGCGCAGTGGGAGATGCGGCTTCGGGACACGGCGGCGGAGACGGCGGCGAGGGTCACCACCGCGGCGGGGGACGTGGCGAGGGTCACCGTGGCGGGGGACGCGGCGAGGGCGGCGACCAACCGCATGGTGGACGCCCGCGCGACCCTGATCGCGACCGCGACCGGCCTCGCCACGGTCGTTAAAGCTGGCAGCTCCTGTCGCAAGTGAGGCATTTGCATCAAGCAGCGGCGGAATCCTCTCAAAGGACTCCTCCGCTGTTTCGCTTTTCCCCGAGCCCTACCCCCAATCGAACCCGTCCTTTCTCATGTGACAGACTACTTATGGATGGTGATGAAGAGAGTTGCCGGGACTGTTTATTCCACCGATTCTCGCAGGCTGGCAGCCTGGTATGTGTTTAGCGCGCATAAGCAACAACGACAAGGGCACCCTGCGCACTGGCAAAACTGAGGGTGCGAGCCAACTTTTGGAGTGCGGTGGCCCTCCGCCGCTTCGCTTTTTTGGTCACCGGTCACTCCAGAGAACGGCAAAGCGGCGGAGGGCCACCGCACTCCAAAGAGTTGCTAAACACATACACAGCCTGCGCCACTTTTTGCCGGAGGACAGCCGTTTTGATCTTGACGAACCGGTGAGCCGCACGGTACTCACAAGATTGACACGAAGGTCCGGCAACGCAGTCGCGCAAAGGGGTGGATCGGCAAGCGGTGTTTGGCGCGGGGATTGCCGCCGACAGCAGTCCGTGAAGTGCCTCATCCGCGAGGTGAGAAATCGGGCTCATCGCCTTTGATAAGGCAGGCATCAATACATCTTATACCATATCACGGAGGAAGCGGCCGATTCCATCAGGGCAGGATAACCAAAGCGCGCCGCGAAGGAAAGGAGAAGGGGCAATGAGAAGGAGAGGTTTCACGCTGATCGAGCTGTTGATCGTGGTCGCGATCATTGCCATTTTGGCCGCGATTGCGATCCCCAACTTCCTGGAGGCGCAAACGCGGTCCAAAGTTGCGCGCGAAAAGGCCGACTTGCGGTCACTGGCCCTGGCCCATGAGGCCTACCGCGTGGACAATAACGATTGGTGCATCGGCCCGCAGGATCCTCCGGCGCCCACGTGGGTGGACTACATCCCGGCAAACAATCCCAACTGGCGCGTTATTGACGGGAATGCTGTCGAATTCGGACAATGGTTCCATCTCACCACGCCGATCCCCTACGTCACCTCGGTCCCGCGCGATGCGTTCCACTATAAATTCAATGAACAGGAGATAATCTGGCGGGACTACTACCGGATGTGGAACTTTACCCAGAAGCCCGACGCGAGCCAGTGGGGAAGAGTATATTCCTATAAAGCGAGGTTGAGTGGGATCCAAGTTCTGATCTGCGGCGTTGGGCCGGACGGCGTCGAGGACGTGTCTGACGGCGTTCAAGGCGACCGTCCAACGGTTCCCGGTGCTGCAGGGATGATGTTCTATGATCCGACCAACGGAACGATAAGTTGGGGCGACGTTTACTACGGTCTCCCTGGTGCGGGTTTCGACATTTTCCACATGGTCCAGCCCTGACGGGTCGTTCTGTCCGGACGGGCGCTGAGATCGCGAATCGTTGATCACATCAACGGCGCAGGTCCTTTAGCGAGGGCGCTGCGCTGTTGTTATTTTCGACGCCGGAGGACTGCCCCACTGTGGAGTTCGGAGGCGGGGCCTCACGCAAAAAAGCCCCTCTGGCTGCAAAACGTTGTTGACACAAGTCGCCTGTCGGTGAAAGCAACTTAACGCTCGGCAGAAGTTTCGGGGCGGATCCCTACCAAAAACGCGATTCAACAGAATTCTCGTCGAAAGGAGAACGGCTATGAGAAGGGTGCTCGCAGTCGCAGTGGCGGTGGCCGCGATGGTGTTTGTGTCGGGAGTGCAGCAGGCGGGTTGGGGCGCCGAGGCGGGGGCGAAGAAGAAGACCGGCGCCCGGGTGGGACAGAAAAAGGCCGGTGGCGAAGCGGGCCAGAAAGCGGCCGGCGCCCTGCCGGCCATGGGAGCCGTGGACACGGTCATGGGGGAATATGAGGGAACGTTCACGCCGGCCAAGGGGGAAGCGGTTCCGGCAGAGGCCAAGGTGATCGCGGAATTCGTCCGGGTCGGCGGCGAGGTCAGGAAGAACTATCGCGCCATCCTGAGCAGCAAGCCGAAAGAGCCGTCTCAGGCCGTGAGTCTGGTCACTACCAGTACGCTCTCGGAGGCGGTTCTTCCGCTAACCAGGCAGATCAACGGAGTGGAGTGGGCCGGCAATCTCGCGAGCGAAACTTTGACGCTTGAAGGGAAAGGCGAGAACGGCGGCAAGTGGGAGCTCAGGCGAGTGGTG
>Ga0315280_10005899_pt1 | contig 17197 bp, 13 predicted proteins | sample YL17G06_40_MG_FD_203697 | JGI IMG/M metagenome (GOLD analysis project Ga0315280, IMG submission 203697) | Sediment microbial communities from Yellowstone Lake, YNP, Wyoming, USA - YL17G06_40 | ecosystem: Environmental > Aquatic > Freshwater > Lake > Sediment | place: USA: Wyoming | collected...
TGGGTCTTAAGTCAGACGGCACCGTGGTCGCCGTGGGATATAACGCCGACGGCCAGTGCAACGTGGGCGGGTGGACAAACATCACCCAGGTGGCAGCAGGCGGTTATCACACCGTGGGTCTTAAGTCAGACGGCACCGTGGTCGCCGTGGGAAATAACGCCTACGGCCAGGTCAGCGGTGTAAGCTCGTGGACAAACATCACCCAGGTTGCAGCAGGTCGGGATCACACCGTGGGTCTTAAGTCAGACGGCACCGTGGTCGCCGTGGGAAATAACGCCTACGGCCAGTGCAACGTGGCTGGCTGGACAAACATCACCCAGGTGGCAGCAGGTCAGGGTCACACCGCGGGTCTTAAGTCAGACGGCACCGCGGTCGCCGTGGGATATAACGCCGACGGCCAGTGCAACGTGGGCGGGTGGACAAACATCACCCAGGTGACAGCCGGCTGGTTGCACACCGTGGGTCTTAAGTCAGACGGCACCGTGGTCGCCGTGGGAGATAACTACTACGGCCAGTGCAACGTGAGCGGGTGGAATCTCGGAGCGGCAACACCGCCAACAGTCACCACAGAAGCTGCCAGTGGCATCGGCACCAACTCAGCCACCCTGAATATGAGCTATACCTTAGGGGGCTATAGCTCGGTCGATGTCCGCTTCGCCTATAAGAAATCTGCCGACCCGACCTGGACCTATACTTCCTGGGTGTCTAAATCGGTATCAGACACTCATGCCGAGCCGCTCAGTGGTTTAGACACCAACACCACCTATGACTTCAAAGCCCAGCTCCGGTATTACTCAAGTGTGATTGAAGGTGATACCGTCCAGTTCCTCACAGGCTCGATACCACCAGCGGTTACCACCAACGCCGCTAGCGACATCAGCACTGACTCAGCCACCCTGAATATGAGCTATACCGTAGGCGACTACAGCCCGGTCAACGTCCGCTTCGCCTACAAGAAGTCCACCGACCCCGGCTGGACTTACACCAACTGGACACCTAAAGTGGCGGACGGCACTCATGCCGAGCCGCTTACCGGACTTGACTCCGGTACCCAATATGACTTCAGAGCCGAGCTTAAGTATGACGCTACCGAAATACAGGGCAGCACACTTCAGTTCACCACAGGCACACTACCACCTCCACCTCCAGCGCCGCGGGCTTCGCCATCGCCTCCACGGCTACCACCGGCGGATGTGCGGCTTAATAACATCAGCGTCAGCCCCGGTCAAGCCCAAGCAGGGCAGCCGGTGACCGTGCTGGCTAACGTGGTCAACAACGGCGCCTCCAGCGGCAGCTACAATGTTGCCCTGAGGATAAACGGCAGGGTGGAGCAGCAGAGAACGGTCGAGGTGTCTCCGGGAGCTGCTTACCCGGTCAAGTTCATCGTCACCAAGTCCCAGCCGGGCAACTATGACGTAGCTATAGAGGGACAGAGGGCGAGTTTCACCGTGCTTGGCGGCGATACATCCAGGGCACCTGTTAGCGGCGGCTTGATTATCATAATAGTTATGGCAGTTCTGATTCTGGCAACCGCAGTGGTGCTGATGATGACCTTCCGCCGGCCTGCCTAGCTGGCATACCTTGAGAAGCACGAAAGGGGAAGGTACCTCACATCGTCGCGAGAGACGCATATCACACAAAATGGCTGATTGTTGGATTAGGCGAAGCTTGTGAACATGCCCGGAGGGTTAAAAGTAACTACACTGTTCTTCGCGACCCTGTGCCCTTTGGCGGTCGCCAGTTTCGCCATTTCCTCGCGAGTCTGTCCTGCTCTTCAGCTGACGAGGGAAGCCCCCAGCAAGGGAAATCTTTACGATCTGGCTTCAGCTTCCGATCTTCAGCGAGATTATCGCGAACTTGTCGTGCGACAACGTCAGCATTCTCTAGGAAGGCCTCGAACTTATCGGAGTCGTCCCGCCAGCGTACGAAGACGTAGAAGGCGTTCGGCCCTGACAGACATCTCTCAGGCTTGGGGGTAAGCCACCATTGTCTGCCTTCTTCTCCAATTCTGACAGTGCCAGAAGTCTTGATCTGCAACACGGCCTGACCACTACCATCTGGCTCGGCAACAAGAACATCGATTCCAGCAGTGTTACGGATCGTAGGCATGGCTACCAGACCACGCCGGCTTAGTTCGGAGACCACGTAATGGACTCCCGCGATGCCCATTAGGACAGTCTGAGCCATTCTGCACCTCCTCGCTCTTAAGTTCCAAGCTGCTGCTTATAACCGGTAGCAATACTACTTTTCAATAAAGAAGAAGACTACGTCCTCAGGTAGCTGCTTTGCTTTGGGCTGCGCTGCCCAGCTTCTAACCCGATCTATTTCTACCTTGCAGGCCTCGGCGAGCTGATTTCTGCGTTTCTCCACCCAGTTGCTGAAGCGGAACCTGTGCTGATAAAAAACTAGAAAATCCCGCGAACTGAGTGTCTCCCAAATCATATTGATTTCATCGGGCTTTACGTGTTGCGCTTTAGCGATATTTGAGGCTAGCCCAACGTCTGGATCCAGAAAGACTATTTTCCGTGCCTTTATCGCGCTGGTCAGCTTGCATAGACGGCGGTGGTAACTAGTCCTAGTCTCGGGCTTGAATTCTTTGCTGATTACCTTAATCTTCAGGCTCAGCCTACGAGCGAGCCGGCTAATATCCTTAATGTCCCGGAAGTGCTTTTTCACTTCCTCCGGGAGATCAATCGTTTCCTTCTCAAAACTTAGCTTGGGCCATTTGTCCCTACGATAATAAGCCACCTGCAATACATTTTTGATGCCTGTCTTAGAACAAAGATAGACTATGCCACCCCACTTTACGATGTCTCTCTTGTCAGCGTAATAAATGTCTTTCATTGCTTGTCATCCGCCGCGAGGCATTTGTCAATAGGCAGAGGGTCTCTTTCTGACGGCCAGATCATTTTCAATTTTAGACGTTGTTTCAAAGTTATGTGATAGCATCAGCACCATCTCCAGATAGCTCGAATAGTGGTGAGATGGAACTCCGGGTTCAGTGACATGTATTGCGACCAAAGCTCTTTCCACATCTGAAGGCGGAAGATTTTGTTCATTGTAACTTGTAACCAATTCAGCAATCCCTTATCACTCCAGCGCTTTCCAACACTCCAGATGCGATTTTTGACCTGGCTAAAAGCAGATTCTACCGCATTTGTGTTTAGTGGAATCCAGGTTTTTCTCTCCAACCACCACGAGAAGAAGGTGGCTACATTCTGAGAGAGATTCTCGATGTATACTCGAGCCTTGGGGTATCTCTCAGGGTTCAGAAGTTCAATCATTTCCTGAAACCCTTGCTGTGTTTTCTCGAACAGGGTCTTGACCTTGGGTAAGTCTTCGGGGCTAAGTTGCTCTAACCTGGCCTGGTTGAAATGGAACACAGGGATTGCTTCTAGCTTCTCTTTAAGCGGAGCTTGCTCCGCTTTCTTAAATCCATCGGCATAGAGGATGTATGAGAAGTCTCGTTTCCCGTGCAGGACACATCTTTGGTGGAACATCCCTTCTTCCAGGAAGGCCTCCTCTATCCCTGGTCCTCCATCAGAGAAGAGAACCTCCAGGCGTTTATAATCGATGCGGGTTTCCAGATCCTTCTTTATCTCCTTCCAGCTCTCGTCTATCCAGAAGCCTACAAGCTCAAAAGATTCCTTTTCTCCCAGGGAAGCTAATGCCCAGCGCATTTCACCCTTGCCCAGATTTGTCCCTCTATAACCCTGAAGCCTTACCCCGGTGCCATCGACCATTAAGAAGCGATAAGGCACTTTCCTCATGTCAGTCCAGGAGCACTTCTGTTGCGCAAATTCCCTTAGACGGCGATAGAGGGTGCTGGCTGATGCCGGTGGCGCCTGCTCCCGTATCCTTGCCATCTCTTTGGAAGACCAGCGATACGATAGGTGCACCACTGATCCAATCCCAGCTTCCGTACTTTCCTCGGTATACTGACGGTGTTTGGGCAAAAAGCCACTCGCTCTCAATGGCACTACCGTCTTCTGTTCTATCTTGTCATACATCTGAGCTAAACGATAGCGGAATGGCCCTAAAGAAGTCCTTAGCTCACGTTCCTTCGATTGATAGCCGTTGTGTACATATCGCCCCGGATACTCATCCACCATCTGCTCAATTGTTCGCTCCTCAACGGCAGAGAATAAAGCCTCCAGTAGCGCAAAGGAAATCCTGGCATTGGCATTACGTAAGCCCATGATAACTCCATTGACATTTAGTCCACTTTCTGGCATCTTAAACCGCAGGGTGAGATTTACTTCAATCTCCCTCATCGGATTTCTACCTCCTTTTGTCGTTCTAGGAGTATGAAATCCGATTGCTTATTTTAAGTCAACAAGAATCACATAACTTTGAAACAATGCCCAATTTTAATTATAGCAGATTGTCTCTTGAACATTGTGACGGACTGTTACCACAGCGGTTAATAGACTCTGGGTATCATGCTATAATAACACCGAGAGATGGCGTTTGCAGCAATGTGCACCTAACCAAGCAGCTTTGGAGATTGCAATACGCTGGTTCCTTCCGATGTAGACGACAGGAATAGGCTGTGAGTGAAGTTGACGAACTCAAACGTATAGCCCATTCCCTGTCCAAGGCCGCTTCTGCTGGTGGCCTCGACGAACGGGAACTGGTGACGCTCTTCTTCCAAGAAGGGTTCTTCTCAGTTTTAGGCTATGGCCGGGTGGGAGAGGACATCAGACTTGAGCAGCGTACTCTAAGAGGGCGAGTGGATGTCACTGTACGGGCTTTTGCCGCACGCCCCGTAGCTGTCCTAGAGTTCAAAGCCCCTGGTATACCCTTGGCGGGCTTCATAGAGCAGCTCTCCGGCTACACTGCTGAGGTCTTCCCCGAGGTGGGGATTCTCACTAATGGCACTGACATTTGGCTATTCCGCTGCCAGAACGGGCTACTGCTGCAATCTCCTATTGAGCAGATGACCCTGGCAGACCTTACTAATGTGCAGGCTACAAGACTATACGAACGTCTAAGGCTCCGGCATGTCGACCTCCGCCGCCTAGACGCTGTAAATCGTTGCCTGGATGAGATGGGAAGTAACCCATTGCCTGTTGGTGGCCCCGCAGAGGTAGGTGGCCGTCAGTTCCTGACTCGCTTCGCCCTGAAGCAGACTACCCCCTTCGGTCATCTAGTATCTAAGCTCTTGCAGGCTTTGCCCGGCTTCCGTCAACACTCCGACTTCGCCAGGGGAGCTTACGAATTCTGGAGGCATATCTATTCCAGGCAGCTGGACTTCGAGGAAACCCCTTCCTCTTGGCGGCCCTTCGTTCCAGGGGCTGGGCGAGAGTCCCTATACCAGTTCATGTTTTCCCTCGAAACCGCCTACGCAATCCTATCCAGGGTGATGTTGGCGAAGGCAATGCAAGATAACCGCTTCCCATACATCGACATTCTTCGGTCTTTCGCCGGAGCCCTCGAGGCACAGCACGAGAGGGGGACGCTCCAGTCGTCGGCACACGTCGATGCTGTAGCTTCTGTGTTCCGGGAGGCTGGAAGACAGGCTTTTACACCTCTGTTTGCCAGCGACATCTTCGATTGGTGGCAGGACGATGAAAGCATCTCCGAGGATGCGGGCCTCGGCTATGCTTTGGCAGAAGCCGCGCTTGCTGTCTTCGGGTTCGATTTCTCTCCACTTCGGGGAGACATCCTGGGCAACCTGTACCAGTCCTACTTTGACCCGGAAACCCGCTTGGCTTTGGGGGAATTCTATACCCCTCCAGAGGTAGTTGACTTTATTCTTGATGCTGTGGGGTATGCCGGGCCTCAGGTCATCGTCTCCCGTCTCCTCGACCCCGCCTGTGGCTCAGGCACCTTCCTCGTGCATGCCCTAGCCAGGTATCTTGATGCCAGCCAGGGGCAGGAGCCTGCTACTATTCTCAAGAGCCTGGTTGGTGGTCTCCGGGTCGTGGGCTTTGACATCAACCCATTCGCCTGCCTGATGGCTCAAGTAAACTATGCTGCTCAAATTCTGCCTCTATTCAGCCAGGCGCTCCAGCGGGACCCCCACTTCTTCATACCTGGTATACCTGTGCTGCGTACCGATTCCCTGAGACAGGAGGCGAGGGAGGGAGAGGAACAGCTACCGGAGACACAGCAGCCTCAGCTTGGTTTTCGCATGGAGGTTGCCGGAGACCTGGCAAACATCAGGACAACGCTTCCCGTGCTGAAGGAAGGTCAAGAACCAAAAGAAGTACTCATAGCAGTGCCTCGGTTTGACCGAGCCAGAGAGCGGGGGCTAGTCTCCAATGTGGAAGAATACTTTGCTGCTCTCCGACAAATGTTTTCGGCTATTAAAGAAGGTCACTCTTCCCCACAGGAGATGGAAAGGCAGCTGCACCCTATCATGCCAGCCAGAGCTAGAGGGTTGGCTACTTTCATAGCGGAGGCTGCTCGGACCAATGTCGAGACTATGAATGACCTGCGCCGTGAGTATGGAGACGGTCGGTTCCTCAAGACCCTAGAGGACACCGCTCTGGCTATGGTGCTGAAGAATGAACTTCGCTATGACTTCGTTGTGATGAACCCCCCTTATGTCCGCATACAGCGCATCCCGGAGGTGTTCCGCCGCCTGTGGCAGGGCATGTATCAATGGGCACAAGGTAATTTTGATGTCTTCGTCCCGTTTATCCAGCGGTCAGTGGAAGGATGGCTAAACGATAGAGGAAAACTGGGTTTCATCTGCTCCAACCGCTTTTTACTGGCCAACTATGCCTCTCCCCTGCGCCGACTCCTCCCTGCTCAGGCACAAGTTAGGATGATCCTTGACCTCCGGGACACCAAGGTCTTTGAGAAGGCCCTGAACTACCCTGCCATCTGCGTCGTGGAGAAGAGAGTTCCCCAGGAGACCTACCACTTCCCGGCAAGCCGGGCGTTTGCCCAGGCATCAACCGGGGACATTGCGCCCCTGTTGAATGAGGCGAGGGAGCTTCTAAGCAGGGTCGAGAGTGGCGGTTTACACGAGGTAGGTGCCTGCATGGAAGCCTTTCCTACGAGCAGCCAACATCTTGAGGAAGACGGCTGGCTCCTGATGCCCGCCTCGGAGAGGGAAGCGTTTGATGCCCTTGGACGGGCAGCTTCCCACCGCCTCGGGGACCTTACCCTCACTGAGGGGTCAGTATTCGAGGGGCTGAGCACAGGAGCGGATGATGTGATGGTGCTTCAGCTTCTGCAGGTCAGGGATTCCACCTTGATTGTCAGACCGAGAGGTGCAGGCAGGAATGGAGTCCCTGAGCGAGTGGAAATTGAGAAAGATATTCTTAGACGTTGGTACTATGGGCGTGACGTCGAGAGATGGTTCATGCCTTGGGAAGGCTGGTATGTCATCTGGCCCTACGTCGATGTTGAAGGTACGATTCAGTTGATGCCGAGTTCACTGTCACTCGAGTACTTCCCCTACGCTCATAGAGTTGAGGCAATAGACCAGGCTTTTCCTCTTGCCTGGGAGTACCTGACATCACCCGCCGTTGAGCGTGTTCTCAGGCACAGAGAGGGCGGCTCGTTTGAGCGAGGGCACTACGCACATCGTTGGTACGGGTTTTCAGCGCCAAGGAGCCTACAACTATATGCAGGCAGAAAGGTTTGCTTGCCTGAATTGACCAAGATTCCTGATGGGGCTCCTGAAGAAAAAGGAGGAGCTTTCGGGCCCGGCATCTGTGGAATCGCCCTGCGGGATGAGAGCCTCATTTATCTAATGACCGCACTGTTAAACTCAAGCCCACTCTTCTACTGGGTTAAGCAACGTAGCGTAGTTCACGGTGGCCATAACGTTAAGTACGACGACCGGTTTTGCAGGCAACTCCCTATTAGGCTTCCTCAAACAAAGCGGGAAAAAGAGATTGCCCGACGGCTTTCTGGCCTGGCTAAAGAGCTTACCGAGACAAAGGGGAACCTTCGCCGATTGGAGGGCGAGCACAAAGCATTCCCCAACCCTCAGGCTGCTGCCCTCGGCTCCACAATAGAACTCTATGATCTGCGACATCTGGTTGGCGGAGAACCCCGTGGCCAGAATGTGGACCCGAAAGATTACACAGTTTTGCAGATGCTGGACGGCCGGTGGGGCCTCAAGTTAGGCAGGGTGACCCTTTCCTTTCCTAGCGAGGCGCACCTGCGATTAGTCGAAGAGTGGCTACACCTCCAAAGCCAAACCAAGGTATCCTCTACCACCCTCATGGAGCTTGAGCTGCCGACATCTGAAGTCGGATGCCATCTTGTTCTGGATGCGTTGGGTCGGACTAAGGCCGAGATAGGCCGCCTCGGTGCCTACCTGAAAGATGGGGAAAAGGAAATCGACAGGATGGTGGCCAAGTTATACGGTCTTAGTCGCCAGCATAGGCGGGTCATTAAGGAGTTCCTGAGCCGATTCTAGGGACCATATTATCCCTGGAGCCAAATCCCCTTCTCAAAAGTTCTGCTACAATCTACATCATAGCTATCGACTCACTGAACAAACTGGTGCCCTGGGCCATGCGCGGGAATACGATTGCACATTCCTGACTTTTCACTCTGTCGGTTTGGTTTCCTTCTGCCTTGTTCAGATAAGACTGCAAGTGTAAAATGTAAAATGGAGTGTCAGAGAAGTTAAAGGGGGAGTGGCAGTATAATATTTCGGTACTGTTGGAGGTAGCTATGCCAATTTGCCCTAAATGCAAAGGTAGAAACTTAGTTAAATTCGGAACTTACAATAATCGCCAAAAGTGGCATTGCAAAGATTGCGGCTTAACTACCATTCATCCTCTTTTCTCATTACTTAGTCGACTAACCAACCCGAGAAGAACTATTAAGAGAAGATAACTACCAGCACGTTGTTAAATCTTCTCCGCAATGTCCTAACCAGTTTGGCATTGCACGTTAGTGCTCTGTGCCAGGCGACAAGTTGACCATTGCATAAAACTCGGTTTTGAGAAAATGAAACCATGGGTATCCCTAAACTAAGATATGATAAAGCTTTACTCAATCTTAGAAAGGAGATACCCGAATGCATTATATTGGAATGGACTGCCATATCACCACCTTGGATTTTGCCGTGGTCAATGAAGCTGGCCGGTTAGTCAAAGCCCATAGGGTCGCCACCAGTGTTAACGGCTTCATGGGATTCGTGAAGACGGTGCCGCGGCCACGGACAATCTATATAGAGGAGGGCACCCTGGCCGCCTGGGCACTGGAAACCTGCGTCAGGTATGGAGAAAAACTCGTGATTACTGACGCCAAGAAAAACTACTGGATAGGCTCTTCCGGGCAAAAGGATGATTCAATTGATGCTCTGAAGCTGGCTCAATTAGCCCGGGGTGGTTATATCAAGGAGATTCATCACCCTGTTGGCCAGCGTCGGCGGTTCCGAGAGTTGATGATAGCCTACCATGACGCTGTCAGAAGTACCACTCGTATCAAGAATAAAATTAAAGCCAGGTTCAGGCAGAATGGTATCCAGTGTACTGGGACTGCTGTTTATTCAGAGACCTATCGGGAAGAGTGGAAAGGGAAATTACCCCAGGAGATGACCTTGCTTCTTATTCTGGATAACCTCTGGCGTCAACTGGAGCAATCCGAACGAACTGAAAAGGAGCTCTTAGCAGCTGCCAGAGCCCAGGCCAAACACTATCCTGAAATCAAGCTTTTTCAAGCTATTCCTGGTGTTGGCTTTATTCACGCGGCGACAATCTCCGCCATTCTGGAAACCCCTTACCGTTTTGCCGATAAAAGGAAGGTCTGGATGTATGCCGGGCTTGGTATAATGACAAGGTCCTCTGGCGGCAAGACCTACTCTGAAAAATTAAGCGCAGACTACAATCGTCTCTTGAAATGTAGCATCAAACAGGCTGCCGAATCAGCCATCCGGGCAGAAGATAATTCTTTCCGGCGGAAATATTTAGATATGACATTATTACACGGGATTGCACCCCACCGGGCCAAATTAACGATCGCCAGGGATATGCTGGCCACCATGTGGGCCATGTGGAGAAAAGGAGAGAAGTATAATCCGGAAATAAGAGGAAAAGCGGCTTGCAAACAGGGCTAGGCTGGCCACTGTCTTGAGGTCAGTGAATTTTGAACTCTGACAGTGACCGATGCGGAGGGGAGAGTATCGGTTGCACGATGGTCGTTAGAGACCCCTAGTTTTGAGTATGCCTCCCCAATAAGCCCCGGAATTTTTCATAGGCTGCGAGTCTCCGAAAGACGTGTGGGTAACTAGCTTTCAGATCAAAGGAAAAAGATATTGGTCACGAACATGGTAAAGGAAGAGTTCAAAAAATTGAACTTCATGACGGAGGTAGCCTAAACCTCAGGTTATTCGGGATACCCGGTCGTCAAGAAAAGCTGATTTCCGTGGGTATAGGGAGATTATTTTTCTTGACTCTTGGTTTCAAAGATGTGCAACCTGCTGTCTCGGGTCCAGGGAAAAGCTATTAAGTTACCAACGAACAAATGCCTACCAATTCTTATGCCAAAGTTCTCTCTTTAAATATTCATATACGTTGAATACCAAAGGACAAAGGGAATAATTTTCTACTACCTCCCACAACCTTGACGTAAAGTCTCGCTTATGGAGATGAGGAAAGGATCTGCAATCTTGTGGCCGATGCTCATAGTTGAGGCAGAGATTACCCCTGAGAAAAGGACAGGGCAAAGTGTTAAACCGGAATTTATCTGGAGTCTCATCATCTTTTACCAGAAATTGTTCTTTGAACTGATTTACATCAAGCCCCAGACCCCGGGAAAAAACACGAATATCTTTCCGATTTAAGATTGGCTGAATTTTCCGGCAGCAGTTGGCGCATTGCTGACAATCAATCTCAGAAGATATTCTTTGATAGAGGTCATGGACAATACGATCGATTTCTCTTGGCGCCTCGTCGTATGCCTTCAGAAATGACCGAAAGCGCCAGTTTTCCTCTTTCCTCTCTTGGGCTATCCTTGTAATCTTAGTCAGGTCAGTTTCCAATCTCACAATTGAATCTCTCTGAGAGCTTGTCCCGTAAACGTTCTATCTGCGGGTAGTGAGGCTGCAAGAGTTCTTCCCCGACCCATGCCCTGGAATTGATACTGATTTATCTTATTGTACACTAAGACGGCGACATTGCGGTAGTTTCAGTTTCAGTTTCGGAAAAACACGTAATCGTATTTGCATTAACCACCAACAATAGCCCAAGAGTGGTTACCGGCACGAACAACCAAAATTGTGGCCTCGCTCACAAAGTGTTATCATAATACGACGAGTAGGATAGAACAGGTCTTCGGTTGTTACGTCAGGGGGTGAACCATGCGTCTGAAGAAGCCTTACATTGCTACCCTTGACCAGATCAAGATTTCCCGCCAGGGTGAGAACGGAATCATCGAATACATTGAGCCGAACGTCCGTACTACTCACCTGACAATTGGGCCAGAAGTGCAAACGATGACAGACCAGGAAATCTTGGAGCGTCACAACCAAGTTCTTCGAGCACAGCAGCAGATGGCGTCGGAGTATGAGCATATAGCAATCGAGATACCTCCGGGACGCCCCCAAATCAAATACTTCGAACCTGGTGACCAGTGGACTCCGCGTGGGGATGTTTTGCGCTGTGTGATTGAAGACGGAGGACCTGATGGAGAGGCAGTCATCTACATTGACGAGCAGGAGCTATCCCTCAAAGAGTTCGGACGGCTCCTTGTTAGCCATGCTGGCTGGGGAATGAGGATTATCTTTGTGCCCGACGATCGGATTGATGAGGAGCCAGAGGTCGTGGTGTGCGACCGTAACGACAGGTAGGAGGCAATATGGATACCAGAGAGAAATTCGAGAAAGCCTTGGCAGAGAAACTTATGGGCTTAACCGGAATAACAACGGTTGTCATCGAGCGTCCAGATGACGAAGAGGAAGCTATTTACCGAAACGGCACGCTGGCTGAGACGATTGAGCTTGGTATGGCCATGGGTCTTGAGGAGTCCTTTGTCCACTGCGCCGCCCGGGAGGATGACAATTGGGACTGCGGCGAATTTATCTGGAGTCCGGCCGAGCCTAGCCCTTCTTCTATGCTTGGTAACGAACTCAAGGTTCTGGGCGAGTACGTTGAGAGGCGGCATTTCCTTGTTGGACCTACAGCGGATACACCTGTCCAACAGTAGCCATATGAGCAGATTCTCTACGGAATGAATATGTCTAAGCTTGGGTCACAGGAACAACCGATCGTCATTCGGGTTCAGACGGAGGAAAGGGCCAGCGAAATCGGCCGAATATGCGATAAACACGGGTGGTACTTTATCGCTGGAATTGAGCCCGACAAGCCTGAGGACCTATCCGATCTTGAGAGGGCTCTCAACCCTCCCGCTCCAGCGAGAACTGAAGAAAGACCAGGACGGAACGATCCCTGTCCGTGTGGAAGTGGAAAGAAGTACAAGAAGTGCTGTGGAACGAAATGAGCGAGACTACCTGACGACTCCTGTCAGAGTGCACCTTTTAGCGAAAAGTTACGTTCGATTATTTCCCAAGGCACATGTTGTATATCCTGGGAATGATTTATAATTACAGTCGAACAATGGAACCTGGGACAACTGGCGAATTGACGGCAATCCGCAAACTGGATAACAAGAGTCATGGGAATAATAGGATGTACCGCCAAGCTATTAACCGAGCTTAAGACCAAACCAACGAACGGACCATCTCAGTCTTCCGCTTGGTGCGATTGGCATGCCAACCTTTTATGGGTAGATAGAAAAAAGTGCGTGCTATTCACCAACAATCAGACCCTGTATTCATTCCTCCTGCCCTCCATGAAGAAACCAATGTTAGAAAACTTCGAAGAGGTGTTCAGGTTGGGTTTGTTCAAGAACCTGGTGACCGAGGGATTCGCCGAGCCGCAGGTCGAATATGTGTTGAGGGAACACCAGCACATCGTGATTGCAAAAACAAACAGCCGTAGCATTCTGGGGTCTATGAACGACCTGGCTTTTCAAATTAAATCCATGATATATGCGACGGGCGGACTGGCTAATGCCGATTTGTCCGAAATCAATAGGCAGATGAATCGCATTCCGATGAGTGCGATAAAGTACAAAGTCAGCATCGATGAACTGAAACAACTATTGGCTGATGCGGGCAGGTAGCCTTGTACAGCGTGGTAGAAATTGGAACGAGACACGAAGGCAAGCCATAGGCGATAACAACACCTTGGCAACGTCACATTAGGGCGCTCTGTTATATGCTTTTGGTATGGCTTGCAAAGCTACATTCTGGACAGAAATGCAAGTAGGTCTTAAGTAAGTAGACGAAAAGAGGATACAAAATGAATTTCAAATATACAGAAGATCAAAAAAGGCTAAGAAGGGAGTTGAGAAACTTCGCTGAGGAAGAGTTATCAGCAGTAGCAGCAGATGTTGACAGTCGTGATGAGACTGCCTGGGAAGTGGTGGAACTGTTAGCTAATCAAGGGATCTTCCGCTATCTTGTGCCTAAAAAGTATGGAGGTATTGGCGTAGACACGCTTAATTTGTGCATTATTAGGGAGGAACTTGCGAGAGTATGTGTTCAAGCGAGCGACATTTTCATCATGTCTGAGTTGGGTGGCTATCCCATTGTGAGATTTGGAAACGAGGAACAGAAGAGAAAGTATCTTCCGCCGTTAGCCGCTGGCAAGATGATAGGCTCCTATGCGCTTACAGAGCCCGGCGCGGGGTCGGATGTTGCTAACATTGAAACAACTGCTGCATTAAAGGATGGCTTCTACATATTGAACGGTAGAAAAATCTTCGCCACTAACGGTGGAGCCGCCGAGGTATGCACTACGTACGCAAAAACTGATCTGTCGCTCGGACCAAAAGGAATATCAGCCTTTATCATCGATGGTAAGAACAAACAGCGTGGCTTGACTAGCCGAGTCATGAAAACAATGGGGCCAGGCGCCGAGTATGAATTTGTGTTCGAAAATTATCACATTCCTGAAGAAAACCTCCTCGGAGAAGAAGGTGGGGGTATGAGAATAGCGTTGACATCCCTAGATCTATGTCGAACTACTGTGGGGGCACATGCCGTTGGCCTAGCTCAGGCTGCATATGAAGAAGCTCTGAGGTATAGTCAGCAGAGGAAAGCATTTGGAAAGCATTTGTTTGAATTTCAGGCAACACAATTCAAGTTAGCAGATATGATTACGAACATTACTGCGGCAAGATTGCTGGTCTATCAGGCGGCTTCGATGACGCAACTTGGCAAAGAGGACAAAATCATTGGTCGAGCCTCAATGGCAAAACTCTTCGCCACCGAAACTGCCCAGCGTGTCGTTGACGAGTCTCTACAGATTCACGGAGGAATGGGTGTCATTAGAGGCTCACGTATGGAACTACTGTACCGAGCAGTAAGGCTGCCAAGAATCTACGAAGGTACATCGGAAATCCAAAGAATGACTATTGCCCGCGCCATCTCTAGGGGAGATATAGATGGAGAGTGGTAATGTGAAGCTGAACAACACTGTAGTTATGATACCCAGTCCCTCCTACGTCATTTGTAGTGTTTAGGTTACCAAACTTCCTCCGTCTACAACAACAGTTGCTCCTGTGACATAGGTCGCCGCATCAGATGCAAGATATACAATAGCTCCTACAACCTCATCTGGCTCACCTATGCGTCCCATAGGCAACCGCCGGAGAAATTCAGCCTTGTAGTCCGATGCTACTTCAAAAATTGAGTCTCCAAGTCGTGTATGTATGTGTCCTGGAGCTGCTGCATTTACCCTAATATTATACTTCGCCCATTCCTCAGCCATGACTTTGGTCGCCATTATTACACCAGCCTTACTAATAGCATAGACGCCAATATCGTGCTCGTGCCTGAAAGCGTCCATCGACGCGACATTGATGATCGCACCCCCACCACGCTCTTTCATCATCCTGGCAACAGCCTGACTTAGGAATACCAGTCCCTTCAAATTCAGGTTCATGATCGAATCCCACAGACGTTCTTCTAGATCGATCATGCCAACCATCGCTGGACTTGTGCCGGCGTTGTTCACCAATATATCGATTTCGCCCAGTTCCTGAGTGACCCTTCGTACCAGACTGTCTATGTCTTCCAACCTGCCAACATGTGCTGCCACTGGCAGAGCTTTCCTCCCTAGTTCTCTTATTTCGCCAGCTACATGTTCCAAATCTGCCAGCTTACGGCTGGCCACTGCGACATCAGCACCCACCCCGGCGAATCCCAAAGCAGTAGCCCTGCCAATACCGCGGCTACCGCCAGTTACCAAGGCAACTTTGCCCTTCAGCGAGAACTGATCTGGAGAAAAAGCCATTTTTGTCTCCTTAACAAATTTATCCCCCCCGAAGTATATACCGCAAAAGCTGTGTGTGCAAAGGTATGAATGGGTTCAGGTGATTAGTGACACCTCTCCTTTCTGATGTTTTTTATTATAGTGATCAAGGAATTGCTTTGGTGTCAGATATCCTAATGCCTGATGGGGTCGAATAGTATTATAGACCTTTTCCCAATCTAGTAAAGCCCTATTAAGCTCGTTGATTTCGAAGCCACAATCTGTCACCTCGTAGAACTCCTCCGTGTGCGTTCTCTGAGCTCTCTCCACATGCCCGTTCAGTTTTGGTGAGCGTGGAGGCAATACGAATAGCTTTATTTTTCTCTTCTGACACTCTGCTTCGAAGTCATCCTGAAACTCGGAACCCCCATCTATTTGAATAGCTTTTATAGGGAAGGGCATTCTGTGTTCTAGAGTATCCAAAAATCGTGCGGCAGCAGCAGATGTGGCTCTGGTATGAGCTTCAATCACATCCCATCGGGATATGACGTCCCTGGAGGTGAACTGTTTTATCACTATCCCAGGCAACGGTCTGACATCCAAGGTGTCCAGTTGCACAATATCTCCCGGCTCTTTGGCCACATAGTCCTTGGGTTTTCTGGTGGCATAGGGACGTTGTCTTTGTCTTCTTCTGGCTGATATGTGATTCACTGCCGGTTCCTGCAATATACCGCGCTGCCTCAAACGACTTAGTATCCTGCCTACTGTAGAAGCAGAGCATTCAACCCCTTTTTCTTTCAATAGTAGCACTAGCTTGTTCTTGCCCCACCTGGGATATTGTTCTCTTAACTCTAGTACATTCTCAACCAGCTCTGCAGTGTATGTAGGCTGTCTGAGGCGTTTTGGCTTGTGAGAATGTGCTTCTAGAGTCTTCAGGTTATGGGGATGGTAGCGCCTCTTCCACCGGTAAAATGTCTGCGGACTGATATCGAAGTGACGACAGGTAAGACGTGCGTTGCAGCTGTGGGCGTGGTAATAATCAAACCACTTAACCCTTCTTCTGGCCTCCTTTGATATATCTCCACTTTGCTTCGATAGCTTGATAACACCACGCGCTACTCCACTTATTATCTTCATGGCAACACATTATACGTGTCACCAATCTATCTGAACCAGATCAAGCAGATATTTCTCAAAGTGCCGAATCTAGCGCGCACTGGCATGGCAGTTAACATGACAGTCGCGCAGAGATTCTGTATGGTTTCCTTTCTCTTTTTAGTTCCAAACCGACTAAAATGTTACTGCTGGCCTGAAGGTGGTAGTAAACGGCTCTTTGTCAAGTTGTGTGGAAATAGCTTCGAGATGGTGCAAACCCCAGTAGCATCTTTCTCCAGTAGACCTCCACATTTCTCAGGCCATAGGAAATTCGTTTCAGCATCTTAATCTTGGTGTTACAGCCTTCAGTAAAGCCATTCGTGGTATGATTATCGAAGTGATTTAGGATTGGCTCCCGCCAGCGCTTTAATGTGTTCCCCCATCTGATTAGCTCGCCGTCATCCGCTGATTTCAGGTTGAAGATGATGTTCTCCAGCAGCCTGGTTGCCTCCATTCGACTTGGCTGCCGGTAGAGCTCCCTTATCTTCTCCTTAGCCCAATAAAATCCCTTCAGGGCGGGGTACTTCTCTAGAAGTGTATCCACCTTTTGCCTTTTCTCCTCGGTGAGCTTTTCTCTGCCTACCAGGAATATCTTCTTCGGTATCTGCACCTGCCTCTTTCGATGCACATCTTGCTCTATTCTTCTGGCTTCGTCCATCCTCCTATTGGAGTCGGCTATAACATGGAACGGGTCGACCACTACCCTGGCTAAAGGAAATACTGCCTCTGCCGCTTTCCTTAATCCCTCCTTCATGTCGATACATACCTCTTTGACTTTATCTCTGGGAATCTTGGCCAGAAACTTC
>Ga0315280_10005902_pt1 | contig 17182 bp, 16 predicted proteins | sample YL17G06_40_MG_FD_203697 | JGI IMG/M metagenome (GOLD analysis project Ga0315280, IMG submission 203697) | Sediment microbial communities from Yellowstone Lake, YNP, Wyoming, USA - YL17G06_40 | ecosystem: Environmental > Aquatic > Freshwater > Lake > Sediment | place: USA: Wyoming | collected...
TTACTTCTGGGAGAATATCAGTGTAGAGGAGATCATGATCCTGCAGGAATGGTTGAGAGAGCCGCTTAAGGGATGGAGGAGAGGGAAGCTTGAGGTCCCCCTGAAGAACCCCGTGCCGAAGAAGATCTTGGAGAAGGTTGGCGCGCCACACAGGTTTGTTAACGGGGCCGTGGTCTTTGAGGATGCGCCGATAATCAATGCACTGTTTTCTCCTACGAAATGTAGGAAGGGTCCCCTGGAAGACAACCCTGTTAAGTTTCTTAGCGAGTTCGCCGGCATGAAGATTATGCCTAAGGGCAGATCCTTCATTGGGGCGAGGATGGGGAGGCCGGAAAAGGCGAAGGAGAGGGTCATGCGCCCCCCTATCCATATGCTCTTTCCGGTGAATCTGGCCGGCGGTTCTCAACGCGATCTAACGAAGGCCGCGAAGAAGGGGGGTTTCGAAGCGTCCATAATACTTAAACAGTGCACCAAATGTAACGCGATAACGTACGAGAACGTGTGCAGAAAATGCGGGAATAAAACCGTACAGATCTATAACTGCCCTAAGTGTGACGCTTACGCACGTGTCCAAGGTCCGTGCCCAAAGTGTGGGGCGCAAATGACACCGTACAAAAACCGCTTAGTTTCAATAGAGAATTACGAAAACTTGCTCAACAGGTTTGGACTGTTGAAGGAACAAACGGTTAAGGGCGTAAGAGGGCTCTCGAACCCAACGAAGATTCCAGAAGTCCTTGAGAAGGGGATCCTTAGGAGCAAGCATAAGGTATTCGTCTACAAGGACGGGACCGCTCGATTTGATATAACCAATGCCCCCCTGACTCACTTCAAGCCTTCTGAGATAAGAACAAGCATAGAGAAGTTGAAGGAGCTTGGTTATGATAAGGATTATAGGGGCAAGAACTTGACCGATCCGAACCAGCTCGTAGAACTCAAAGTTCAGGATGTCATAGTGCCTGAAGCTTGTGGAAAGTATCTCTACAGGGTCTCCAAATACACAGATGAACTACTTACCAAGGTATACCACATGGAACCCTACTACAACCTAAGGACTCACGATGATCTTGTTGGTCATCTGGTTATCGGGCTCGCACCACACACCTCTGCGGGCATTACCGGTAGGATAATCGGCTTTACGAAGGCATCTGTGTGCTACGCACATCCGTTCTGGCACGCTGCGAAGAGACGAAATTGTGACGGTGATGAGGATGCGGTCATGCTGGCTTTGGAGGCTTTGATCGACTTCTCCAAGGCATACCTCCCAGAAAAGATCGGAGGGCTGATGGACGCCCCCCTTGTAATGACAACCATAATAGACCCCTCGGAGGTCGATGATGAGTGCCACAACATGGAGACCGTTGAGCTGTTGCCCTTGGAGTTTTATGCTCTTGGCGAGGATTACAAAGAACCAAAAGAGGCTTTAAAGGTAATACAGATTATGAAAAACAGGTTAGGAAAGCCGGAACAGTATACTAACTTTTCCTTTGTAATATACACCCAAGGTATAGATAGGGGGCCTCTGACCACCGCCTACGATAAGCTCAAGACCATGATGGACAAAGTCAAGAAGCAGCTTCAGCTGGCCAACAAGATCAGGGCGGTGAACAGCAAGGATGTCGCTGAGAGGCTGCTGAAGCACCACTTCATACCCGACTTGGCTGGGAACATGAGGGCATTCTCTACCCAGACGTTTAGGTGTACAAAGTGCGGAGTAAAATACAGGAGGGTACCATTAAAGGGGGTCTGCGCGAAATGCAACGGCAACCTGATACTTACGGTTCACGAGGGCAACATAAACAAGTATTTAGAAGCGGCTTTTGCCCTGAGTAAAGAATACGAGCTGGGAGCCTTCATAGACCAACAGATCAGCCTGATCGAAAAAGGCCTAAGGGCGCTCATCCCGCCAAAGAAAAAGGAGAATATGAAGCTAGGTCAGTTCATCGAATCAGAGTGATTTTATCAGATCGATGTCGTAGATCATGCCTATTATTTCATCCTTGGCATTTGTCACCGGCAGTTGATCGATATCGAACTTCTGCATTTTGCTGGCACACTCGATTATGGAGGCGGTCTCACTAATGGTTATGCAGGGGGCAGACATCACCTTGTGGAGGGGGATGTTCGGAAGGGCTATCTTACCTTTGGTGATGTAGAGGACGGAGGAAGTTTCCCAGTCCCATTCCTGACTCTCAGAGCCGGATTTCAGGACGGATTTGCTCTCCTCTATATTGATCTCAACCAAGCGGATTAGATCTGTGTTCGATACTATACCTGCTATGTTCTCTTCATTGTCAACAACTAATGTAACGTACTCGTTGGCCATGCGCATCATCTTGCTGGCTATGTAGACCGGAGTGTTGCCCCAGCAGCTGAATACGGTGCACTTCATGAAGTCCTTTACCTTGGCGCTTGAGCCTGACGTGGCGACGACTTTATGGACTATGTCGCCCACCGTTATTATGCCCTGAAGTTCCTTGTCTGAAACAACTGGTAAACGCCGGTAGTGTTTCTCTTTCATCAGTTTGAAGCAGTCCTCGAAGGTGGTCTCGGGGGAGACCGTTACGACGTTGGTGCTCATGATCAAGGCTAACTGCTCTTCGTCCGAATGCCGCAGGAGGTCCTCCCTCGTTATGATCCCAATTAGGTTCTTGGTTCCCTTCTTCACGACGGGCATGCCAGAGATCTTCTTCTCCTGAAGCGTCTTGAGAACCTGTTCCCTGCTACCTGGAACCTCCGCGTATAACACCTTAGGATTCATCAGATCTTTTACTGTTGTCATTTTTATCACCTCATTTATCGCAAATACAGGGGGCCTTCTTACAGCGTGGGCACACTGCGCCGTACTTCTCCTTGAAGGAGTCGCTAAGATCTACGTCCAGCACGTTGGCCAGAGAGAGGAGCCATGCCAGAACGTCGGCAAACTCCTCCCGGATATTAGAAGCGTCCTTGTTACGTATGGCTTCAGACAATTCTCCTATCTCTTCAACCAGCCACATAAAGGTGCCCTCTACACCACGCCTTCTATCACGCTCGCCGTAGAGCTTTAACATCAACTGCTGGGCATTTTTCAGTTCCATCGATTAACCAACTACCTTATCTTTACATACTCGTAGGCATCATGCACCGAGGAGAAGCAGTACTTTACTTTCTGGAAGTCCTTGCGTAGTTCGGCGATCTCTGCCCTTACCTTCACTGGATCCTCGTTGTTAACTATGACCTTCTTCATGAGTTCGGCTACTTCCACCATATGGGACTTGTTCATCCCGAGGTGGGTGAGCTCCTGGGTACCAATCCTGATTCCGCCTGGCGCCTTGTAGTCCCTACCCATCCGCTTATCGTAAGGCAGGAGGTTTCTGTTCACGATTATGTTAGCGTTCTCCAGTCTCTTCTCTATCTCGAAGCCGTTCCCGTACTTCGTAACGTCCATTATCATCATGTGCGACTCCGTGAACCCCCTCTTCTCGTAGAGGACGTTGATTCCGCGTTCATAGAGCGCCTGGGCCAGCACCTTGGAGTTTATCACGATGTTCCTAGCGTACTCCGGGTAGAACTCAAGCGCCTCGGCAAATGCGATCGCGACCCCGGCCACCGCGTGGAGGTGGTGGTTGCTCGACAATCCTGGGAAGATAGCGCGCTTTATTGGTTCTGCGTACTTTAGCCACGAGGTGAGTGCGCCATGTTGCGGACCGGCCAGAGTCTTGTGGGTGCTCATTGTGAAAGCGTCGACCCCGTCGCCTATGGGGTCTTGGAATATGCCGCCGGCTATCAAGCCAGCCACGTGGGCACCGTCGTAGACTACCTTAGCATCATAGGTCCTTGCCAGTTCCACTATCTCCTTGACAGGGTGCGGGAAGAGGAAGACACTCGCGCCTAACACGAATATCTTGGGGGGCTTTCCTTGATCCTTGAGGTCCCTCACGAACTGCGCCGTCTTGTCGACGTCTATCGTGAAGTTCTCCTCGTCGAAAGGATAATTGTAGACGTCCAAGTCCCTTATGGCACCGGCAGTCCCTCCCAGAGCCTTCTTTGAATGGCTTATGTGACCACCCGTGGGGATCGTGCAGGAGAGCAGTACATCGCCAGGGTTGGCGAAGACCGAGAACGCTGCCAAATTTGCGAATACCCCAGATACAGGCCTCACATCAATAAACTCCGCGTGAAACAGCCTCTTGCCAAGTTCTATGGCCACCGCCTCGACTTCGTCAAGGTGCTTACAGCCGGCGTAGACCCTTTCACCCACCCATCCCTCCGCGTACCTATTCCCGAAGTCGCTTGCCATAGCCTCCCTAACAGCCGGACTTGGAACGTTCTCGCTGGCGATAAGGGGTAAGGACTTCTTAACCATCTCGTGATGGCTCTCCAAGCTCATCAAGACACGATTGTAAGCGTCTCTACCGCTTGAAATTGAATTACCCAATAAAGAGCCCTCCTTTTAGATTAAACGCTAACAATATAGTATAAAGAAGGTAATATACGTAATGCTTAAAAGAGAAGACAGGTTCATTGTAAGAGGTCTAGGTGGGCGATATGCCAAAGAGCGATAAGAAGAAAGAGGCACCAATGCCAATGAGCGGCGCAGGACTAATCCGATTCTTCGAAGATGAGACCCACGGGATTAAGATAAAGCCGACATACGTTGTGGTAGGATCGGTCATAGTGATGGTCACTGTCGTCCTGGCGCATGTGTTGACCGGACTTTAGTGTTAGCAGAGAGGCTCAGCCTCTATACCTTCCCTTTTGAGTTTATCCGCAAATTCCTCAGCGTACCCATGAATCGTGAAGACTTTCTTGGGCTTGCATGCCTTTGCGAAACACATCAGCTGGCTGTAATCAGCATGACTGCTCAGGACGAACGCGTCGTCGGCGCTACGCCGCCCAAAGCTCAGTGCCCAGCCCGTTACGGTTGCGACCCGGGCATCCCGGTAGACCATCTTCAGGGCCCTTGGATGGTACGATGTCGGGAAGAGGCAGACGCAGCTCTTGCTCCTGACGAGTTCCTCCCCCTCCCTCGAAAGGTCATAATAGATAAGATCGCCGCCAAAGGCGTTTACCGTCGAGTTCGTCCTGGTAATGGAAGGGTGGGTGACCACGGGAATTGATGTGTATAGGTTGAAGAGCTTAGTAACCTCCTGAGCCTTGCCCACCGGATAGGCGAGGATGCACGGGAGATCCCCCTCCATTATCGTCTTGGCTGCCCAGTCGACTATGCTGTCGTAGACCTCCTCCCTTGGGGGAAATAAAAAGTTGGGTCTTCCGTACGTGGTTTCTACGACCATAATGTCGCATTCTTGGGGGGTTATCGCCTTCTGGGTCAGGGTATCGGTAAAGTTGAAGTCCCCTGTGTAAAAGAAAGTCACACCGCTCTCGTTTAGAAGGAGACTACCAGAGCCGAAGACGTGCCCGGAGTTGATGATCTTTAGCTCACTCTGATGGAGTTTCAGTGGTTTACCATAGGCGCATGGTACGGCGTTTCTGACCTTTTTTTCGGTTATTGCCTCGAAGAGGGCGATGGTTTCCTTGGTGGAGTACTTGGTCTTCTTGGTGTCAATGAAGGCGCCAGTATGGTCCCTATGGGCATGGGAGATGAAGGCACAGTCAGCTGAGCCGATGTGGTTGATGGGATCCAAGATTAGTTTGGAGCTTTCAGTCTTCACGACAACACCGCTTTCCCAAGATACGCGGACCACCGAGTGCACCTATCACTATGAAGGATATAGGGGGTTTAAAATGGTTACCACCGCATAAGTTTTTAACTTTTCACCGTATTGATGATAATGAGATGGGAGTCAGTGGCATCCGCCGACAAGCTCGCCAAGAAGTACAGCAACCTGTTCAGCCTACCGAGCAAGAGAGTCCTAATTGCCGAGCTGTTTTTACTTGGCACTGTCGTTGGATTGGTAGCATATGCCATTACGCCAGGCTTCCAAGGACCTCTCTTCGGCATAGTTGATGGTTTTGCCTCCCTTGCGTTCGGTAGCCTGCTATGCACATTCATGATCCACAAGGTTGTCGGGAATGGCATCCTAACCTTCAGGAGGACCGCGGCCCTTACCGGCTTCGGTATAGCCCTCATCGGACTTGGCCTGATAGCTTCGGCAATTGCCTCCAGAGTCCTCGCAGATCCAACGACCATTGAGCGGACCTATTTTATCGCATGTGGCATTATAGTGGCTTATGGGTACATAGTCCTAGGGGTCACCACAGAGCTGAGGCAGAAGTGGCTTTTCGTATCGAGTTTACTTCAGCCAGTAACAATTTTGATAATACATTCAATATTAATATATGTATCAGGTTTAATTTATGTAATAAACATTTTGACATATTCAATGGCTTTTATACTGATGGCGATTATTTCATATGCACTTGGAAGATGGTACTACTCCTCGATAGAGAACGTGGGCAAGGAGATCCTAGGTTACGGGAGCTTAGCGCTCTTTAGGGCCTTCATCGACGCCCTTATGCTCGATAAGACCGGACTTTTGGAGAAGATGCTCAAGATTCTGGCCGTACGCGATGATGTGGAGGTAAGGACCCTTAGTTTCAGCGGTAGTGGGACAAAGGGGATAGTTGTGGCACCCATGATTCACCCAGGACCCTTCAGGGACTTGGGGAGCAGCACTCTGCCAACGCGGATCGCTCAAACCCTCCTGGCTAAGCAGGTTATGCCGGTAGTCTTCCATACACCGACGACGCACGAGAAGGATTTGGTGCTCGCGAAGGACTGTGAGCGGGTTATTGGGAGGATTTTATTGATCGAGGGGGATGGAGGGGTGCCAACAGCTACGCAAGCCATGGTAAGAAAGAGGGGTGCCGTCACAGTAACCTGCCAGATTTTCAATAAAACACCATTAGTTGTGATTACAAGATCACCATTACCGACCGAGGATCTGCCAGATCACATACACGAGATCTGCATGGAAAAAATACTGGAAAACGGGTACTCTGATGGTGTTGTTGTGGATGCCCATAACGTGATGGACACGGCTTATACAGAGTTCAGCGAACAGGATGAGAAAGATCTCGTTGAGGCGATGGTGGAAGCGCTTCTGGAAGCTGGCAGAAAGGGAGAATCCAAGGTACTTGCAGGCTTTGCGAACGCCAAGGTCGAACAGTACTCGAAGGGGGAGGGCATAGGGGACGCGGGAATCATGGCGCTAGTCACCGAGGTTGACGGGCAGAAGGCGGCTTATGTCGCCGTTGATGGAAATAACATGGTCGTCGGGCTCAGAGAGAAGATTCAATCGGTATTGAAGAAGGCTGGCTTTGACCCTGCAGAGGTTACTACGACGGATACGCATATTGTTGTGGCCCTGAGAGCAGGGGAGGGGTACGCTCCACTTGGTAAAGCCATACCAGAAGGGGTTTTAATCGAAAAGATCATAGAAACCGTAAAGGAAGCAGACTCTAAAAAAGCCGAGTGTTTGGTGAAGTTTTCTAAAAGAAAGGTGGAGGATGTATACCTCCTTGGGGATAAAGGTATAGAAGACCTTTGGCATATTACCCATGAGACTATCAAGGCGGCGAAGAGGAAGGTTATGGTGCTGATAGCGACGTTAATCGTGGCCGGCATCGTGGTTTATGCCGTAATAAGGTAATTATCACAGAGTTTCTTCATGGGCAGAGCGAAAACGGTCACATGGGACGCAATATCACGATTACCATCTCAAATAATGGTTTCTCATCGGATTACCATCAGCTGATGATCCGACAATATTGATAACTTTATGGTCGTGCCTCCATGGTACATCATCAACATGGCTTTGATGGAAGGTTCATGCAAGAGTATCATCGCTTTGAACATAATTACCATCGGTTTGGGAGGGCAATTGCATGGTTAACGGGCTTATATTGGCAAAGTAGTGATAATTTGCAAGGATAGACACGATCTATAATCACAGTGTGATGCGTGACTCCGTCACAATCTACTGAAAAGCGGCTGCGACGGCGACCTGGCCCGTGGATATGCCGCCGTCTCCACATGGAATGGTCTTATAGAACAAGAATTGTTTGTTATTTCGTTCGACTGTCTCTTTAATATACCTAAATAATAGCGTATTAACCGCGGAACCGCCGGTTAGACCAATGGTTGAAATACCATTTTCATCACTTATCTTGCAGGCAAGGTCGCCCAGTGTGACGCCCAAGACGCGGTGGACTTCGAATGTGATATCTTCTCTTTTATTTTGGATGTTCTCGAGCAAGGACAACATAAAATCTGAAGTATCGATGATGTATTTTCCATTTTGCTTCGAAAACGGAAGGTGGAGGGCGATTTTTCCGGGCTTACCTCGCTTGGCCACACCTTCAAGACGCATGGGAGGTTCCCCTTCATACGTTCTGAGACCGCAAACGTTCATCAAAGCGGCGATCGCATCGAGGAGACGACCCATGCTTGAGGTCTTTAAGGCGTTGTTAGTCCTTGATTGCTTCAATACAACATCTAATTCTTCCATTCCGTACCGTAAATAACGGGCATAGGTCTTCTCAAAAAGCGCCGAGATTTCAGAATCGCTCATGACTGTTGATAAAATAGCGGCAAGAAACCTTGCAGGATAATATACACAGAGGTCTCCTCCTGGCATCGGCTGGTACTTGAGATGCGCGACTCTATCAAAATTGGAGTATCCACCAAGGAGGATCTCCCCTCCCCATGCCATACCGTCCGTCCCGTAGCCCACCCCATCTATCGCGATGCATACTATAGAGGCGTCGCGGGGCAACGAGTTGTCTGCCATGAGGGAAGCGAGGTGGGCGTGATGGTGCTGAACAGGGATCGTTTGGGCTTTGTACAGCTCTGCGAGCTCTTTTGCATACCTTGTCGTCAGGAAAGAAGGGTTGAGATCATGGGCAATGTACGAAAAGTCGGAAATATTATAAATTTTAGTTATAAAGTTCAAAGCGCTTTTCAGATAATCCAACGTTTCTAGCTCACTGATGTCCCCTATATGCTGCGTCGTAACGATGCGGTCCTGCAGGAAGACAGAGCCAGTCACATTAAACTCGCCGCCCACCGATATCAGACCATTCTGGCCGACGTTCCATGGCATTGCAAGGTAGGAGGGGGCATAGCCCCTTGACTTCCTCAGAAACATCGGCACCCCCTCTACTACCTTGATAACCGAGTCGTCACACCGATTAACGATAGTTCTATTATGCATTAAGTAGAAATCCACGATACCTGTAAGTTCTTTTAAGGCCTGTTTGTTATCTGTTGATATCGGCTTGCTAGGATAATTACCGCTCGTCATGACTAAGGCGTCTTTTGCGAAGTTGTCAAGGAGGAGGAGATGGATGCCAGTATAAGGGAGCATGACGCCGATGGAGTCCAAACCGGGAGAGATCGAGTCGGCAAGGGAACTTGGTGATAACTTCTGGAGAGTTACGATGGGGCGGTAGACGCTCGTCAACAGATCCTCCTCCTGGCGTGAAACAACTCCAAAGTTCTTTATTTTCTGGATAGAGCGGGACATCACAGCGAACGGCTGGGCTGGACGCCTTCTCCTCTTCCTGAGTTCCATCACCGCAGATTCGTTGCTGGCATCTACGGCAACGTGAAAGCCGCCGATCCCCTTCACGGCGACTATGTAACCTTCAGACAGGAGCTTCGCGGCTTCGCTCAGTGGTTCACCTGTGAGCGGTTCGCCGGTTTTGTCGACCAGCGTGTGTCTGGGACCACATATCGGGCACGTGATGCCCTGCGCATCGTAGCGTCGATCCATCGGATTGTTGTACTCGGCTTTGCAGTGTGGGCAGAAAGGGAATTCCACCATGGAAGTGTTCTCCCTGTCGTATGGAAGCTTGCGAATCATTGTGAACCGCGGTCCACACTGTGCACATGATGTGAAGGAGTAACTATGCCAGCGGCTCTCGCGGTAGATGTCTGTGATACATAGGTCACAGATGCCGAGATCGGTAGGTATCACAGACCTTACAGTCAAAAGCTTCTCGTCGCTTTCGGCGATCGTGAACTTGTCAAATTCTCCAGTGGGCGCCTCCCAAGCCACGTCAAGCGCATCGACCCTGGCAACCGATGGTTTCTTTTCATGGATCTCGGCGATGAACTTCTTCAATTTTGCCTCGTCGCCTTCCGCCATGATCTCAACGCCAGCGTCACCCAGATTCAGAACATAGCCTTTCAGACCATTAGCGACGGCTATCATATAGACAAAGGGCCGAAAGCCCACGCCCTGCACGAGGCCACGGGCGAAGATGTGAGCACGCTTATGCATTTGCAACAGCCACCATAAGGTAAATATTATTCAGAATAATATAGATCAACCGAGGCTCGATATAAATGGTTGGATTACCACCAACTCCTCAGGAATTAAGGGTCTTGCGGAAGAGGGCACGCCTCACACAGAAGGAGTTGGCAACTAGGGCTGGCATTAGCCAGGCATTGGTCGCAAGGATCGAGGCAGGAGATGTTGATCCCCGCCTATCGACTCTGAGGAAAATATTGAGAGTCCTCAATGAAGTCTACGAGAACAAGTTTACCATGAAGAACATTATGCATCAGCCGGTCATCACGGTCGATGTCGAAGAGACGATCGGCAAGGCAGTCGAAGTTATGTGGAAGAACGGAATCTCACAACTCCCGGTTATGAAGGGAGACGATGTGGTCGGCAGCATGAAGGAAGAGACCATACTTAAAAAACTCAAAGATGAAAACTTTAAAGATCTATTAAACATGTCAATATCATATTTATTGGAAGAGCCTTTCCCCACTGTGAGCATTGAAACGGACCTTGATGAAGTATCAAAGTTACTGTCAATGGGGAGCCCAGCCGTCCTAGTGAATGAACATGGGCGCATGGTCGGAATTATCACGAAAATTGACCTTATAGCCAAACAAATGATGTGACTGTGAGTTAGTTGTGATTAATAATCACACTCTGTGAGAGAATACGGCAATCCTAAATAAAGGTTAGTGATTTATAGTCACTCACAACCAAAAACCTTAAAACATCAAACATCATAATTAATATCAAAATAATGGAAAAGGTGCCAAAGTTGAGTTTTCAGGATAGGGGCGACAGGGTCGTTGAAGAGCTCAAGGTCGAATTGGCACTGGTAAGACGCGACTTAGTGGAAAGATTAAGGCGTATTGAAGAATACATTACATTTTTAGAGTCGGACGTAAGCCGGCTAAGGCTGGATCTCCAGAGAGTTCATGATAAACTGCAAGAAATCTCTGTTGAAAGAACAACCGGATATGTTACTAAACCACCAATTAGTCCAGAAATAATAAGAACTCCTACTGCAACCCCGGAACTACAGCCACCTAAACTAGGGGCGGAGGCGCCAGTAGCACAAATACCAAAGTCCTTGGAGAGGAAGGAAGGACTTAACCAGACGGAAGTGGCCATTATTAAGTACCTCGTCGACAACCCTGGCACGAAGAGCGCCACACCCATTGCGCAGACCGTCGGGAAAGCTAGGGAGCATGTTGCCAGGACCCTCAAGAAGCTTGCTGATGAGAAAAAGATCATCAGAGATGAGACGACATGGCCTTACATGTACGTTGTTCCTGAAGATATCAAGAAAATTGTGCTAAGTCAAACGACCAGTGCGGCCCAAACGCCAAGGTCTCCATAAATAGAGAGTTGTGATTGGAAGCCTGTGATAAAATTAGAAGAATCACACTACTTCTGGTTAAGGTCCCCGATGATGTTTTCGACGTGCTCAGTAGAGATCCTCATTACGACGCGATATTGCCAACATGACCTGTTACCATTGCGCTCAAGATAACCATTGTTATAGAGCCTTGTGAGGTAGGTGGACACCGTACTAGGTTTTATTGATTCGTGATATTGTTCAGCATACATCAGTGAGAGGTCTTTGCTCGTGAACCATGATTTACTTAGCTGGGACTTTATCAAATCAAGGATCTTATTCATAGCTGTCTTTGTGACGTTACTTACTGCCGGTGCCTTACGATCATCATTGTTGTCGAAGAGGCCGATGATCTGCCATAGACGTTCCTTGGAAACCGGCCCACTCATGGCTACTGTGACCTGTTCCCCCTTCCCATCACAGAACTCTATTTTTAACTTCTTCATACGATCACTGAGTGAGCGGTTTGTATTCTCTACAGTTTCACCAGTATATGAGCGTATTGTGGCTCACATAACGTTGTTAATAAAGCTAAATTTGATGGTAATTATGGATAAAAAAGGTAGATTTGCACTCCTTTTGTTTTTCTGGCTTATCTTTAGCAGGTTCACAGTGAATTACATGTCAAATTGAGTGATTCACGGCGTTGGAGTGGAAGTGAAGGGGTGAATTACAAAAACCTTAAAAACAAGATGTGCCATGATGTAGTCACAGTGCCGTTATGACGGCCCTTACAGGACCTTTGATATCATTTTATGATGATTCATTGCTGAATGAACTAAGATAAAGTCACTATTACGAACGCAAAGGAAAAGCAGCTAGATTTTTTTGAATAAAAAGCTCTAACATTGATGATCTCAAGATATCATCAAAAACGATGGCACACCATGAGAAATGCCGTTGATGATAGTAAAGTTTATATATTTGATTTCATGGTGATTCTGTGAGCCTTAAATAGAGTATTATATAATGAACTATTTTGACGGTGTTTGATGGTGAGTTGTAACCGGGTAGTTACATAAAGTAGGTTCTAAAACAGGTTTCCTGGCTTCCAAAACAAGCGTTTTTACAGGATTGATTGTAACATATTAGTTACATAAAATAGATAGAAATCGACCATGGCAGGATGGATCCGGATACCAGCTGCCTTTAGAGGTTATGGATAATTAGAGTATATTATGGTTGAATGGTTAGAACCTTGATGGTTGGGTTGATTTTAGGCCGACTAATAAAATTATCATGAAAATTTCCACTGGAGGTTAATTTTATATAATTATATAAAAAAATGAGAATAAGGCTTAAATAAGCCTATATCTGAGGCTTTAGAGTTCATGATAACCCTCAGACCCCATCTTTTCGTTAGGAAGTGTATATCATTTAATGTTATTTGCTTCCTATAAAGAAAATAGTGTAGTTGTCTGGTAGGATCACTTTCTATAAATACGTTACAGTCTAAAATGCTTGACAACCAACTCTTAAAAAACTAATGTCATAAGCTCTGGCTTGGAGAAATGATGATATATGGTCCAAAAGAAGACGGGGGGTCACCTTCTTATAATAGAGCTTCTATAGTTTTTCTGATCTTCCATGTCTAAGAGTAATATTGAAACAGTACAGTTAATCGCCCAGTACATACCCAATGAACAGAGGATCTCCCTCCTGAAGAGCCTGCTCGAGGTGTATGGGTCCATCTATAAAACCTCCAAAGTAACCAAGATCTCGCGACCGGCTCTGTACCGGTACCTGGCATCCGACAAGAAGAGCTACCCGAACGACGAGATTACCGCCAGGCTACTTGCGGCTTTGCTGGAGATCAAGAGGAGCTGGATCAAGGATCAGTTGAAGCAACTCGCGAAGGATTTCAATGAATTAATAAATAAACTTTAAAATACTCAATTAAACGTTCTTTTTAAATAATTAATTAATTTTCAAGCGTAGTCAAATGGCTGTTATTTCGTTAAAAAATCGGTAGCAGCCTATAATATGTTAAAATATGCTGTCCATTGATAAAAATTTGTAAGCGCCACTATTATTTGACTAGCCTTTATTCGGGAAAACCCCCTTTTTTCTGAGGCTCAACTTTATATTTTAGTTTGATACCTAATGCAAAATTCAGTTAATAGAACTCTCAAATGTTTGAGGAGGATCTCGACACAGAAGTGAAGCAGGCTTCCTGTATACCGGTTGAGAAACAGATCGTCGGTAAGCACGTCTACGGAAACCTTTATGGCTGCGATATTAACACCATAAACGACGAGTCTCTGCTTAAGGACTTAGTTATCGAGGCCGCCAAAGTCGCGAAGATGACTGTCTGGGACACCAAGGCTTGGAAGTTTGGTGGGTCTAAGGGTGGGGCCTCCGCGATTGCCCTCATTCTGGAAAGCCATATCGCCATCCACACCTGGACCGAGTTCCAATACGTTACTGTGGATGTGTTCACATGCGGAGGGAAGAGTGAACCGGCGCTTGCGTTCGATTACATTGTTTCCAAGCTAAAACCGAGCTCGGTAACGAAGCACATCGCTAACAGGTCTTCGTAAACTTCCGGTCCATTTCCGGAGCAAGGTCCGCTCCTTTTTATTCGTTTTTTAACCCTTTCAGCTCAGCTAAGTGGGCGCCATCTTGACTGCAGAATGTTTTAGAGGTTAAAAAACAATAACTTTAGAATCTAAAAAGCAGGACTCGCCCTACGCGTTGGTGCCAGCAGGGGGCTCCTGGGACGGTCCCACCACTTTAAGCCACCCCACACTTCGGAGGTCCTCATCGAAGGTTGCGATGCTGGATATGCCGTTTATCTTACACGTGGCTATGTTCGTGCAGTCCGTGAAGCTCAACACCGGTCTCTCCTGCCCCTTGAAGAGCTCCCAAGCGAGCCTGAAGATGTCCTCATCGATCCTGAGCATGGTGGTTGCGGAGACGAGCTTCTCTCCCAGCTCGTTGGTTGCCTTCGCATCCTTCGTCCTGGCCAGCACGACTGTTACAACCTCGTCGAATACGTAGTCTGTAATAGCCGGAGTTCCATACACTCCCCGCTCTATATTCTCCATCTCCCGGTAAGCCTTCTCGTGGTTCGCGTCCACCTTATTCGCGTAGGCGACGAGGAAGCTCGAGTCGAGCAGGATCACGCGCCTTCACCGTAAAGTGTCTTGTCTACTTCTACGCTCGCCTTCTCCGTGCCAGGGCCCCAGTCGAGGGGTTTTATCTCCAACAGACTCGTCCTCTTCCTCTTGTCGCCGTAGTTGATCCACAGCTCTATGGCCTGGGTCAAGGCCTCACCGAGCTTCATGCCCTCCTCTGCAGCTTTAGCCTTGAAACGCCTGAACGCCGCCTCATCGATCTTTCTGATAGTAATGTTCATACATCTCACACATTGCATACTTGTTTGCAAAGTATTTAAAAGTTGCTAAAATCAGTGCTATCTGGCGTTATTTAATATCTAAACATAGGCGGTTCCCTTAGGTTCTCTCTTCTGGCATCTTAGTTGTGCGGAAGAAGACCCAGAAGAGCGATATGGAAATGACGTAAAGTACAGTTGCCAGGTAGAACGGCATGGCCAATAACCCTATACCCATCAACCACGCGCCTATGGTGGTGCTCAACGAGTTCGGCAGCTTCCACAGCGCAGAGCTTATGCCCGAGGCCGCGCCCCGCTCATCCGCGGCGACCAGCCCCATGATCATAGACTGCTGAAGCGGACCGGCCATGTTCATCAGGAAGGTCCTTACAGTATAGAGGAAGCTCGCCGTCAGGTACTCGGGGGCGAGGGGTGTGGTAAACATGAACAAAGTCGAGGCCACCTGCGTCACGACGATGGACTTTACTATCCCCAGCCTCCTTGCCAGCGGTGGAGCTGCCAGGGTCGAGACCCCTATCAGAACGCTGGATACCCCCAAGATGGGTCCGCTTATTGCATCCGATACACCGTACGCTAGATGTAGCCACCTCGTCATAAGGGGTACAAACATGCCCGCGCCGAAGGCAACGATGGAGCCGGCGATCGCGTACTTCATCAGGACTTTCATGGACTTCCTGGGCAAGAGGTTCTTTATGCCTCTCTCCTTGCGCAAAGTCTTCGACTCACTGACCTTAAGCATCAGGAGGGTCGATGCCAGACTCAGGGTTGCGAGTATCAGGTAAAGGATGACGTGGGCCTCTCTATTACCAAAGCCAAAGCCTTCGAAGACGATAACCAGCGGAATGGTGAAGCTGCCCACTCCAAACGCAATACCTCCCATGAAACCTGACAGTGAAAAAACGGCCGTTCTCCTTTCATCGCCGGCCTTCTCAGCCATGAGGGCGCTACTTGAAGCCGAATAAGCAGCCTCAGAGACACCTTCGAGGACCGCACCGAGCATCAGAACTGCTGGATCCGTGGTTAGGGCAAAGATGGCTATCATCAGGCTCGCTACCACGTTTCCTATAATGAGGACCTTCCTTCTCCCATAGCGATCGGCCGCGATGCCAAGGGGTATGGCAGCCACGACCGTGGTTATTCCCATCACCATGATCACCGTGCCCATAAAGATATCTGAAAACCCCTGAACGGCGGTGAGGAAGTACGCTATGTCCGTATAGAACATCCCGAAGGCGAGGGCAGGCAAGACACTCGCGTAGATCAGGTACATTGCTTCACGCTGTATCCCTCTGTAATCCTCAAACATCGTCGCTCAGCCCTGGCTACTATGATATGATCAATTTCAAGAATAGTCCTTCCCTTTATACTGAACTGTGGCAGGGCAACCTTCGCGCACCAATTATGATTCTTCAAAGTTGTTATGGAATGCGTTCTTTATAGACATTATTTAATCTAATAATTGGATTTCTCGTTCAGCCGAAGAGATCACGAAGGGGCGGATTCTTGATGTGGGGACAGGTCCTGGCTACCTGCCTATAACCATCGCCAAGCTCATGAATGAGGCTGAGGTGATCGGGATAGACCTGGGTGTGGACATGGTAAGGATGGCGAGGGGGAACGCGGAGAAGGCCGGGGTGGCTGACAGGGTCAAGTTCGAGATCATGAACGCCAGCAAGATGCATTACGAGGACGGCTACTTCGATATCGTGGTGAGCACGGGCAGCTTCCACCACTGGAGGAACAAGGTGAAGGTTCTGAATGAGATATACCGGGTGCTGAAGCCCGGAGGAAAGGCGCTGATATACGAGCTGCGGAAGGACGCGCCGGCGGAGGACCGGGAGGATCTGAAAAGAAGGTACGGACCTGTGGCGGGGGCCGCTGGTCTACAGGGCCGTGGCTGCCCACTCTGCTACCACATTAGAGGAATACCAGGAGGTCCTGTCGGACCCTGAGAACAAGTTCGAGACCTTCGAGATCAGGTTTCCAGTGCCTTTTTCGATGGAAGCCGTACTGTCAAAATGAGCATGCCAGAGATGTTGTATGTCCCTACAGGTCTTCACTTCCTGCCGAACCTTCCAATCGCAAAAGCCAACGTGCAGGACAGGACATAGAAATAGATCAACTGGATCGCCCAGAAGAGCCAAAAGGGACCCCGCATGATGAAGTCCGCCTCATAACCGAGTGCCGCGACGATGAGATTAGAGAGCATCCCCA
>Ga0315280_10005903_pt1 | contig 17181 bp, 10 predicted proteins | sample YL17G06_40_MG_FD_203697 | JGI IMG/M metagenome (GOLD analysis project Ga0315280, IMG submission 203697) | Sediment microbial communities from Yellowstone Lake, YNP, Wyoming, USA - YL17G06_40 | ecosystem: Environmental > Aquatic > Freshwater > Lake > Sediment | place: USA: Wyoming | collected...
TGAAAAATTTGATTTAAAAAACCAACTGTCTCGTTCCTCAAAAGCTGTACCAAGACTGATTTCCGAAGGATTTGCCAAAAAGCACCAAAGAGCAGGTTTTCAAAAATATTTAACTGATGCAATGGGAGAAGCAAATGAAACTCAAGTAGGACTATGTCAATGCCAGGACATTTATAGTAAATTTATTGATAAAAAGTTATGTAATGATTTAATCCAAGAGTACGAAATTATCGGCAAGCAACTTTACCGATTAGAAGAATCATGGAATAAATTTTCAAAAAACCAAAACCAAATGACTCATAACCAAACTGGCAGCTATGACCAAAAACCAAAGACCTAAATCAAACAATCTTCAATGGCTTTATTTGGTTGGTTTTTTCTTGATTTTGGCTTTGCCGCTTTTGAATTTGCCGCCGTGGTTTTCGCCTCCTGATTGGGGAAAGACAATTGTTTTTAGAATCGTACTTTCTGTTTTGATTTTTATCTTTCTTTATCAAATTTTAAATAGTCGAGGTCAAACCTCGACAAGAACCTCGACAAAAAAGGATTTAGGCGGATGTAAAATAGCATTTTATCTCCTTGTGGCCCTTTTGGGGATTAATTTTTTGGCGACGGTTTTTTCTTTGGATAGAAATTTTAGTTTGTGGGGTTCTCCTTATCGCTCTGGCGGTTTTGTCAATTTTGCTTTTTATATTATTTTTGCTATTTTGGCTTTTTTGATTTTAAAAAAAGAAGGTTGGCAAAGAATCTGGGATTTTTCAATTTTAATTGGAATTTTTGTCTCAATCATTGCTATTTTCCAACAATTTGGTCTTATTAGTAAAATTTTCATTCCCTTTGAAAACCGACCTCCTTCAACAATTGGTAATCCAATTTTTTTGGCAATTTATCTTTTGCTATTGAGTTTTTTAACCTTGAGTTTTGCCTTAAAAGAAAAAAAATATCTTAAAAAATTTCTCTATTTTATCTCTTTTTTATTTTTTCTCTTTATCATTATTTTTATCACTGTCACTAGGGCAGCAATTTTGGGATTGGCAGTTGGCTTTATCTATTTTATTTTCTTTTACCCCTTTAAAAAACGCTCAATCTCTCTGGCGTTAAAAATTATATTTTTTATTCTTTTCGTTTTTGGGATTTACGGATTTTATTATATAAACACTCATCCTTTGCCAAAATTTATCCAAGAAAATAAACTTTTGTTAAGTGCGGTCCAAAGACTCTCAATAAAAGCGGCCCTGGAAGATCCTCGAATTCCTGGTTGGAAGGTCAGTTGGCAAGCATTAAAAGCCAGGCCAATTTTGGGCTATGGTCCGGAAAATTTTTCAATTGGTTTTGACAAATTTTATGATCCTTCTCTGCCCCAAATTGAGACACCACCCGGAGGCGGAATTATCGGCTGGTGGGACAGGGCTCATAATTTCATTTTTGATATTTCACTTCAAGCTGGAATTTTTGCTTTAATGATTTATCTTTTGCTTTTTGGGGTTTTGTTTTTTCAGCTTCAGAAATTAAAACATAATCCCAATCTACAAATTAAATCCGAATGCTCCGAATATCCGAATACTATAACAGGTCATGCAATTCAGGCGACTTTTTTGGCTTATTTGGTGGCGAATTTTTTTAGTTTTGATTCTTTCTCATCCTACCTTATATCATTTCTATTAATTGCTTATTCATTGCATTTATTATCTGAACAAGAGTTTAGTAAATCTCAAGACAATAGAAGCGGATTTACGCGGATATCTAGGCGGATTTACGCGGATATTTCTAAGTGGCGAGGGGTTATAATCTTTCTTCTTTTTGTAGGATTGGTCTGGTTTATCTGGAATTTTAATATCAAACCTCTTCAGGTTAATAATCAAATTAAGGTTGCTCTTTACCAAACAAAAAACGGAGATTATGCCGGAGCAATAAAACGGATGGAAGATTTGTTAAAGTCCCATACTTTTTTGGATGGTTATTTGAGATTGCAATATGTCGAAATTATCAGTGAAGCTATTCCAAAGGGTTCGGAACAGACCCAGATATTTCTGGTTAAAAAAGCGAGGCAAATTCTTAAAGAAAATATCAAAATTCAGCCCTATTATACGAGAAATTGGTTGGTATTAGGAAATTACACTAATGTCTTGATTGAAAAGGGACAAAATGATTTAAAAGATGAAGCAAGTTATTATTTTGAAAGAGCCAATCAATTGAGTCCGAAGCGTCAGGAGGTTTTTATCGGTTGGACGAAAACTTATTTTTTAACTGGCGATTATCAAAAAGCGAAAGAAAAAGCCCAAGAATGCATTAATTTAAATCCCCGATTGGGCGAATGCTGGTGGTTGATGGCCTTAATTAACATTTCTTTGACTGAAGAGGAAAAAGCCCAAGAAAATATAAACATCGCCGGCCAAAATGGCTATCCTATTTACTCGGAAGATTCTTTTTTGCAATTAGCGAACGTTTACAGCAAAACAAAAAACTATCAAAAATTAGTAGAAGTTTATCAAGAATTAATAAAAATTAAACCCAGTGAGCCACGTTATCACTCCTCTTTAGCCACTGTTTATAAAGAAATCGGTCAATTTGAAAAAGCACGGGAAGAAGCCCAAATAGTTTTAGAATTAGCTCCTGAATTCAAAGAAGAGGTGGAAGCGTTTCTAAAGGGACTACCCTAAATCGAGGGTTAAAATGATTGGTGTTTACTAAAATTAAAATGGCGGGATAAAATCCCGCCATTTTCATAGATCGACTTTAAAATCTACCTGCCTAAAATTTCATTGATTTTGGCTCGGGTTTTACTACCAACTATACCTGTTCCTTCAGTTAATCCCCAGGGAGCTAAAATTCCCTGGGCATATTTTTCTTGGAATTTGATGACAGCCGCTTTGGTTAGAGAACCAAAGCGAGTTGTTTCGTTTCCAGGAGAACCAGCTCCTGAATCGGCTAATCGAGTATCATGGTCTGAATTCAAGAAAATCTGCAAATATCTAACATCTTCTGAAACATTACTGGGTTTTAAGGCTTTTTCAAATTTATAACCAGCAGGAATACCAGAAATTTCAGTTGGAACTTTCAATGTGGTTAAAAGTTCCTGAAGTTTAAGAATGACTGCCTGAAATTCAGCAATCTTTGCCTGAAGTTCTGCAATTGTCATTTGGGTAATTGGTTTTTCTAAAGTTGGAATAGTTATTTCTTCTTTCTTCTCTGGAGGCGGTAATTCTCCAACGACTAAAGTAGTAAAGGTTTTATCGGTATAGGCACCTACATTTCCAAGAGCATCTTTTGATTTAATCTGATAGTGATAGGTTGTTGAAGGTGAAAGGTCAGTCAAATTTACTGAGTGGGAACTGGTATAAGTTGTGGTCTTAATCTCCTTACCGTAATCAGTGGTTTGACCGTAGAGCAACCAAGAAATCGAAGATTCATCAGTTTTCCAACTAATTGTAGCTGAATTCGAACTGACTGAAACTTTAATGTCACTAATGACTGGTGGATTGAAATCGCCGGTAACAATTCCTCCTCCACCACCCGGAGCGGGAGTAGCCGAAACTGGACCGGCGGCTGCTGACTCATCATTATCTGCATTAAGAGCCGAAACTTTATATTGATAGATTGTTCCATTAGTCAAACCAGTATCAGTGTAAGAAGTGCTAGTGGTCTGACCTAAGTAAGGATAAGTTTGATCACTTGCTCGATAGCGATAGATATCATATTTTGTCGCTCCGACTGAAGCACTCCAGCTCAAAGTAACCTGTTGATTACCGGCAGTAGCCGTTAAGCCGGTCGGGGTTGGCGGCGGACTTCCAAGAGAAGCTTGTAAAGGAGCAAAATCAGAAAGGTGGTTAGTGGTTCCTTTGTAAGTTACTCCGGTTCCGGCACTATCTGGAACAGCCACAGTTGGAATAGTTGTCCAGGTATCGGTCGTGGAATTCCAATATCCTAAACTTAGATCTAAAGCAGCGGTTTGAGTAATTCCAGCTGCACTTAAATCAGCTGCGGTGTAAGTCATTTCGATAGTTATATTTGATTGCAAAGTGGTGATTTTGGTATTCGTACTATCCAAAGCCGTAACTTTCTTACCCTTACTCCCTAAGGGTTTGAAACTATTTGTTGATGGTAAATTGGTTGTTGCTTCAATGGTCAGGGAACCACTACTGGTACCAGTTCCCAAAGCACCGGCTGGCGCTTCTACTTTAACATTTTCTCCTTGAATAATTCCCCCATCTTTGGGAGTAATAGGTTCAATTTTGGGAGCTGTAGCGGTATAACCAGAAATAGCCGTAAGAGTAATAGAGACACCAGTAGTTCCAGCTGAAACAGTTAAAGGCGAACTCTCGCTGTATCCTTCGGCAATAGCCCGAATTGTCCAATTACCTGAACCAACGGTTAAAGTAAATTGACCATCGCCATTGGTTTTGGCACCGGCCCAACCGCCGGTTCCATTTGCCGCCCAAACCCAGGCGCTAGAAATTAAACCAGTCGAACTGCTAACTGTTCCGGTTATGGTGGAACCAGCCGAGGTAAGAGTTAAAGCACCGCTGGCGACTGAGTAATTTCCAGAGGTAATATCGGCACCAGTAATCATTATCCCAACATAGCCAGGTTTATCTATCCCAATATCATAGGTCCCAGCCATTACTTTAAATGAGAAAGTACCATTGGCAGCTACCTCTCCCCCACCATGGCTGGTTGAGCTAGCCGCCCAAACCCAGGCACCTTCAGCCTGATTACCGGTGGTAGCTGAATCAGGATCAGAAATTGTTCCGGAAATAGTATAAACTGTCCCCAAACTAATTTCAATGGTCATTGTGTTGGTAGTAGATAAAATAGTAATATTGTTATTTGATTGAGAAGTTCCATCAACCGTCATTGTCGTTGGTAAAGGTCCATAATTTGGAATTCCACCTTCAACGATATAGGTGTAGGTTGTTCCAGCAGCAGGTTTCGGTACCTCAATTGAATATTTCCTAAAAGTATCACCGGAAGCTGAAAGATCGGTTTCTGAAAATCCGCCCATAGGAGTTCCGGTTCTATGAATTCCGACAAATGCCTTATCAAAAGAGGACTTGGGAGAAATTTTAACCGTAACGGTGGCCGTATTAACTGAAACGTCTTGAGTTAAAGTAGTATGGTCTTTATCTAAAACTGAATTCATTTGGCCAACATAGAGTTCTCCCATTCCCGGTCTGGCCACGTGCAACCAATAGGTTCCTGCCGCAGCATAAGGAACACTTAAAGAATACTGACCCGAGGTATTGGTTCTGGTCCCATTAATTCCAAAACCAAATTCCCCTTGGGTAATCCAGACATCGGCATCAGCCAAAGCTGAGCCGCCTTTGGTGACGGTACCGGAAACAGTTGCCATTTCTGAACTAACCGAAAAATCAACCGTTGGATGCAGAGTACTGCTTACCACTATTCCGGTTTTTCTTGTTAATTTTCCGTATTGGGGAGTAAAACCCTCAATGCTATAGGTTCCGGGAGATAAATACATTTTGTAATAGCCATTAGTATCGGTAAATGCCTGACCGCCGCCCGGACCAGTTTCTGACCAGGCAAAAATTGAGGCGCCGGAAATGCCATTGCCCCCAGAATCTTTAACCGTTCCCGAAATATAATCTTCCGGGGCTTTGATAATAAGAGTAATATCGGTGGTAGAATTAGTTAGAGCAAAATTGGGATCATCGGTTTTTACCTCAATTTTTTCTTCTATCCAGAAAGGAACATTAGGCCCTCCCAATTCAATCATATAAACTCCGGAGTTGACATAGAGATCAAATTCTAAAGTTGTTGAATCGGGCATAGCTGAAGCATGTAAACCATTTTCCTTTGGTTCATAAGCAAAGATATGGAAGACATCGGCTCCCGGACCGGTGGCAAAAGTTTTGCCTTCGGCTTTTTGGATTTTTCCATGAATTCTGGCAGTGGCAGCCGAAAAGGCAAAATTGATATTGGTGGCGTTGGCACTTGTTACATCAACTTCTTGAGTAGCAGGGGCAATTTTGGGACTGGAGGAAGTCCCGGTTTTAAAACCGGGGTCTTCTACTCCGACAATGTATTTCCCGGCTACTCCCAGTCCAACATTATAAGTAGCAGCTCCGTTTGCGTCTGTATGGATGAAAACTGGTTCTCGCCATTCCATTCCGGTCCCACTTTCCTCGATTGGATCGGTGAAAATAACAATATCTCGATTTGCTCCGGCACCGGAAATTGAACCGGAAATTTTTCTGGCAATTCCATCAAGACTAAAGGTTACAGTCTGAGTAGTATCGATTTCGCTTCCGCTACCAACAACATGGTCTCCCGAAGCATCAAAAGCCCAGGCAAAACCCATTGAGGAAACATCAAAAATTGTAAATATTCCGTCTACATTAGAATAGGAAGTGGTGCCAGTAATATTCCAATCATTGTAGAGAGTGGGTCCGGTAATGGTACCGATGACAACTCTACCATTAGTGCTGCCAATATCGGCTCCGGTACCTGAATCGACAATTTTGAATTGGAAATTCCCTTTAATATCAAAGAAGGAATTGGGATTAAAATCGCTTTCGATTCCATTGACGACAACAAATAATGGTCCGGCTTTGGCTCCCGAAGGGACAACGACCTGAATAGAAGTATTTGACCAGGAAGAATAACTAGTAGCTACCACCGGTTGAGGAGGAGTTCCGCCTGTTGGAGGACCGGCTGAAAAATAAACTTTACTTTGACCCTGAGAAGTTCCAAAATTGTTTCCAGAAATAGTAATCGTATCACCAATCGAACCTGAGCTCGGAGAAATCCCGGTAATGATTGGGGCAGCTGCTACTGTCCCGGTTGCGCTATTATGAAGCGAATCAATTGCCGTTCCGCCTATACTTTTGACGGCGCTCTCAACCGTAATTGTAAAACTACTTTCAACAGTCAAAGAAATATTTTTAAAAGTGGCTTGATTTCCTCGAAATTCTACCCAAGCACTAGCCAAACTAACTGTTGAACCACCAACCACTAAAGTGTAATTAGAAGAATTGGTCGCTTGCTGGCCATCCATATAATTGTCAAATTTAACCGTGACTGAATTGGTAGAAGCCGAGACAGAAGTAACTTTTGGTTTAACTGTTAAAGAAGCGGTGGCATCAATTCCTCCAACTGTTACTTTGATTGCTGCTGCTGCGGTTTGAGCATAATTTGGCGAAACTGCCACAATTTGAGTATCAGACCAGGAAGTGATTAATTGAGCATTTGCCCAACCGGAAGAATCACCAGGGCCAACAAAGAATTTCACAGTGCTTGAACCCTGGCTGGCACCAAATCCCGAACCAGAAATTGTCACCGAATCTCCAACATTTATTTCGGTGGGACTGACGCCGGTAATTGCCGGAGCGGCTTTGATTGGTAGCCCAATTGACCATAAAATTGTTGATAAAATAACAAGAGAAATTATTATTTTTCTGTTTGACATATTATTAAAAAACAAAAACCCTTTCTCATTTAATGAGTTAAGGGTTTTTTAAAATTAATTAAATAATAAAATATCGACACCTTCTTTTATTTTAGCAAATTTTATCAAAAATGTTGTCAAGTCAAACTGTGGAAAACTCAATAGCCTAACAGTTGGTTGATTTTACTTCTGGTTTTTTCTCCAATATAGCCAGTCCTTTTTTTTCTAAACTAATTAGAAATAAAAGATTTTTAACGGCGGTCTACATACCAGTCTTTCTTAATACGGGATTATAATCCGGGCAACTTAGATCTCGCCCAATTTAAAAATCTTTCGGCGTGCTTTAAAGTATCTTCCGCCTCAGATTGAAAAAATAAACGAGCTTCATATTCTACTAAATTCTTTCTATTAATGAGCCAAAGAAGGTGTTTTGAATTTTTCTCCGCCTCTTTTTCATTCTTGAATACTCTAAGGAGTAGACCGACTGCATCCGAATGTTTCTCATTAGTAGATCTTATTTCTCCATAATAAATGGTTAATGAGTCATTTGCACAAATTGCAGAGTGAACCGCATTTAATCCTACGGCTGACCAGTTCTTTTTAAGGTAAGCTTCTCGAGCGGTTTCCAAAAATTGTCTAGCTTTAATTAAATAGTTTTTCCAGTTCGGTTTTGGTTCCGGAGAAATTTTTATTTTTGGCATAAAATTTCACTAATTGATTTACCATGAAAAACCTCCCCCTCTTTTAAAATGGATTTCAATAATTTATCGTTTCTTTTAAGTCTTACTTTAAATTCTGAAACTTTCATTATTAAAGGCGAAATAGAGTTGCCGAAATATTCAGTAATCTGATGGGAAAGAGCATTGATTCTTTCTTCCAAATTCTGGGGTCGAGTTCTATTGGAAATAATAAATAATAAATCTATATCACTACTTGGCGTCTCTTTTTCTTTCGCTATACTACCGTAAAGAACTATTAATTCTATTGGAAAATTTAATTTTGTTTTTAGAAAATTTGCTAAATCTTCTTTTGATTTCTGCTCTTTTTTAAAAACAGGAAAAATAATATTCTTTACTAAATAATGCCTTAAATTTAAGGAATGAAGTATTGACCGTCCTGCTTTTTTTGAAATAATTACACCTTCATTTTCCAACTCTTTCAAAATTCTTGAAACATTAGGGGGGGTAATACCAACCTCTCTTGACATTTCTCTAATAGTTGCCTCTTTTTTGTATAAGGTTAAAAATCTAAGAATTTTTACTTTTGATTTTTTACCAAAGATTTGATTAAGTGGTTCTCTAAATCGCATAGGTTATATTTTTATTACATATGTTACATTTTTATTATATATTTTCTCCGCGAGATCGTCAACTACATGTTTAACGACCGAGGGCTTGGTTGACTGCCGCCCTGGTTAAGGGACCAAAATAACCGGTTTGAATTATTCCCTTTGAGGCCTGATATCTTTTTACCGCAGAAACTGTTAAAGAAAGGAAATTTCCAGTCACCAGTCCTTCGGGATAAATTTCCGGTCCTTGAGATTTCAAAAATTCCTGGAGGCAGCGAACCTCTTGGGAATTCATCGTTCCAAAATAAAGATCCCTTTGAAATTTTTGGCAAGCGAGCTCGCCTTTTTTTGCTAAAATTGTATCTATTTGGGCTTGAACTTTAGCAATTTCTTTTTGTAAATAATCAATTTGAGCCAAAAGTTCTTGAATTAATTTTGCTTCCTCTTCCGGCGTCCTTTCTAAAATTGAAACAGTGAAAGTATAGGGATAAGTTGGATCTGGACCATCAAAACCAGAAATTTTGGTTTGTAGAGATGGAATAATAATTAAGGATGTATTTTTACTACTAAAATCGGGGATAAGAATTTCTCCTTTCTGTTCTTTATTTAAGACCAAAAAGGAAATTGAATATTTTCCTTCTTTATCTTGAATTAGATAAGGAACTTTAAAATTAAGTCCTGCCAAGCTACTAAATTCAAATTTTAATACTCCTTTACCGCCAATAAATTTTTGCCAATTGCCTGACCAATTTTTAGTTATGTCTGTTACTGATAGGGTACTTTTTCCGGTTAAAGGAAGGAAATTGACGGTGGGGATTATTCTGAGATCTTTTAAGTTTCTATTCAAATAGCAATATTTTTGGCCGAGAGAACAATCATTAACTAAAACAGTAATCATCCAATCGGTGAAAATCTGAGAAAAATCTTCTTTGAAACCATTCTTTAATAAAGCTCCATTTAAACTTTCTATTCCAGTTTTTTTTGACTTGAGAGAATCTATTAAAATCGAAACGCTATAATGATCAACTAAATATTGAGTAAAAAGATTAATGCTTCCATAATCTGCTTTTTTATTTTGCCACTCGGTTATTGAATCTGTAGGTTCTTCTAAAAAAACCTTCGCTCTTCTTTGTAAATTACTACTTTCGTAAGGATCCTCATAACCAAGAAAGGTCGAAGTATATTCAGCTCGGGCTTCGTTGAGCCAAGTTTCCTCTGTCACGCCTTGAATTTTTTCTTTCTGATTAAAAGTTATTAAATGGAGGAATTCGTGAGCCAAAAGTGCTTTTAGTTGAGGATTATCAATTTGATTTGCATTTAAATAAACCATTTCTCTTTCATTAGATTCTGGAAATTGAATTTTCAAATATTCATCAGCTGTCCTAAAATATCCTCCTGCTTCTTCTTTCATCTGATGAACTAAAATTGTAATTTTCTCATCACCATCAATTCCTGGTTTCCATTCAGAACCAAAAGCCGAAGTTAAATTCGGATAAATTTTATTTTCAAATTCCTGAGATAAAAAATCTAATTTATTTAAGACTTCGCTCTGACGAATAGAACTTTGAGAATCCCACCAATTTTTCTCAATAAAAAAATACAGCTTTGGAGTGGTTTTTATTAAAGTAGCATTTAATTGACTTCTGCCGGAAATATCATAAGAGGGATCAATATAGAAATTTAAACTTACGCCTATATTAGCGGCTTTAATTTGAAAAGCAATAATTAAAAAGATAATCAGACTGAAAATAAAAATTGTTTTTCTTGAAAAAAGCATAGTTATACAATTTTAGCACAAAATCTATTTTATCAAAACTACGCGAAAAGAAAAAAGTTGCAAACTTGGCGAAAACAAAACTCCCGGCAAATCCGGGAGTTTTGTTTTTTTATCCCCTGCTCTCTCACAAGGAAAAGATAGGGGTCAAATACTAGGATTACGGAACAATCAAGCTCATAGAATCAAGCGGCAAATCCAGAATCAGATAACCGTTTGCCCAATCACCTGAAGAAGCCGTTCCAGTAGTAGAACTGTGCCCTATAGCGCTATTATCTGACCAGATAACATTATAAGCAGTAGCTGAAGTAGTAGAAGCGGCAGCTGAAGTGTAAAGTCCATTAATTGTCGTGTTGCCATCCAAGTTCAGATATACGCTTGTGCCATTATGACCTGAAGCATCGCCAAGCAAGCTGGAAGATACAGAGTCTTTACCAGTAGTTGAGCTGGCCATCGCTGTAGAAGTCGCTTTCAACGAGTAAGTGACGCTGCTGCCTGCGGCAATTGTTTCTTCAGTGGCAAATGTCACAATAACCGTGTTAGAACCCTCTCCAACATAATCAGTGCTTGATTCAATGTCATCTTCTGAAGCATCCAGAATGGCTACTGAAGTGGTAATATCGTCGCTGCCCCTCAAGAACTTGAAGGTGTCAAGAATTTCTGTGCCGGCGCCTGAACCATCGGTTATGACAACATTGAATTTCAACTGTTTTATAGAAACAGGTCCTTTGGCATTAGCCGCGACAGTGAACTTATACAATACCTGAGAAGTGCCTGTTGTAAGGCTTGTTGAGGGCAAACTCTGAACAGTGAATGTCGGAATTGTCTTATAAACGTAAATGGCGCTTCCTACTGGGTCTGTGCCGCCTGTTGTGGCTGTTGTGTCTGATGGGTTGTCATCTTCTGTCTCAACTCCCTGGCTGGTGGCGTATTTCATCCAGGCAAGGGTTGTAGCAACGTTGATCTGCGAAGTGCTGTAATCAGCGCTCGGCGTTGAAAGATCAAGAACGACATCTAATGTCTTATTGCTGTTTGCGGGCACTATAACGTTCAAGCCGGTGAAGTAAGCAACTGTGTTGCCTGAAGTGTCAAACGGCTTTGTTGCTAAAACCGTGCTCCCATCTTTCAATATGGCATTAAGAATGCCAGCTGAAATGGTTGCTGACCCAACTGAGAATTTCAGTTCTTTTATTGTATAGGCGTCGCTTACGGCTGTGAATTTGAATTTCGCAGATGTTATCTGTTGGGCTCCTGCAACTGCCTGAGCTATAGGACTTGCCCCGTCTTTTACAGCGGCGAATGTTCCTGTGCTGAAGGTAATTGTCTGGCCGGTAACTTCTCCTGAAGTAACTGAAGTTGCGGACGACGTGGTTGTGCCTGTAATCGTAAGGCTGGCTATTCCATAGCTTGTCGCTGACACATAAGCAGATGAACCGACATTGGCGTAAAGAATGACGTCAATTGTATTGCCTGCTGGCAAAACATAATTGATTGACCAGCTGTTGCCTGTATCTGCTACGGTTGGCTTCACTGTTGAAGTGTTAGCTCCGTAAGTAAGATACATATTAGTCAAATCGCTTGAAGCGTCAAAGTCGCCAGTAACAGTGTCAAAATCAACATTAATCGTGCTAAGATTGACATTTTCTGTTGTGGCGGCTGTCAAAGTGAAGTGAGCTAATTTAGCAGCAGTTACAGGATCAATCATTGTCTGATTGGTGTAAGCTGTGTATTTGGCGAGGGTCAAGCTACCAGCTGCAACTGTTGTTTGGTTGCCGTCAACATCCGCAGAAGGAACGTCAATTGTTGTTGAAGAAACCATTCCTGTTGCGTTGTTGTTTCCGGTGGAACCTCCTATATCTTCAATCCTTGCGGTAATTGTGCTGCCAGCAACAATGCTGTTAGTAGTGTCTGATGTGCCTGTATCGTAAATGTCAGCCCTGACTTCCAAAGTTACAGGACTTCCCGGTTCAACAATCAATGAAGAACCAAGGTTAAAGGTTGTATAGTCGTATGAACTGTCATCTGGGTCATAAAGGGTGGTTGTGCTTCCAACTTGCACGCCATTTGCGTACAAGGCGCCGTTTCTCAAACCGCTAACTCCGGCAGTGTTAACTATTGCTGAAACATAAAGGGTTTCAATCTTAACCTTTTCCCCAGCCGCAGTTAATTTGAATTTTGCCAATATGGCGTTTGCCGCATTATTGACAATATTGCCAGATGGAGAATCGCTTGTTTTTTCAACAGTTAAGGTTCCGGAACTTACTGATTGAGTGCCGGTTGTAACATCGCTTACCGTGAAAGTTGTAGCGCCGCCTGTGGCTGGCTTAATCGTTACGCCGTATTGGGTATCAGTAAAGGTGGCGTCTGCTGAATTGTTCATCTTGAACCAGAAATTCAAGGAAGAACCGCCGATAATATCAGCAACAACTTTAAGCGTTCTTGCACCAGATTCTAATCTTAATGGAGAAGCGGTTAAGTCAAATGTTACATAACCGTTGTCATCCAAGTTCTGGACAGCAGACCCTTGTTGAACTCCGTCAACGTAAAATCGGAAGTTCTGAAGGTCTGTATTCTTTACACTGCCCAGTTTCCTTAAGCTGAATCTGCTTAAAGTGACTGCGCGGGTTGTGATTGTTGTTATACTCTGCCAAACAGTGTAATCGTTTTGGGGCGAAACATCTGTTGCTGATGGTGTCACAGCTGCGAAGTTGACTCCAGCTAATGTGGCAGTAGCTATAGTCATTAGGTTTCCGCTAATTGGGAAAGTGCCGTTAATAGCGCTGGCTGTTGAAGTAATATCGCTTGCCGCGTTAATAGCAACGCCCAATGTTTCTCCTGATGTGCCATCAATGTCTGAAAGAACTATAATGGTCTTTGAAGAACCGGCAGCCACCTTAAATACGCCTGTTGAATCACTGAAGGTGATTACCCCAGACGAAACGCTGGCTGCATCGGTCAAACGAACAGCTCCATCAAATAGATAGACATTGGTTAAAGAAGCATCGGCTGAAACGCCCATTCTTTTTAACTTCAATTGCGTAACTTTTACTTCAGCTGAATCACCGTTTGTAAAGGTGAATTTAGCCAAAGGAGCTAATCCTTGAAGATCTACAACGGTTCCTGAAGCTGGGGTGTCGGTTGCTAAAGCAACGGTTAGACCAGTTCCTGTTACAGGTTTTAGCACACAAGTTCCGGCTGAACACATATAGCCAGCGGCACAATCGGCGTCAGTGGTACATCCGGTTGGTGGAGGTGTAACTCCTATCAGGGTATTCAATTTGGCTCTGGTGGTTGTTCCAACAAAACCAGTTCCGGTTGTCAGACCATAAGTAGCTAAAATCTCGCTGGCGTATTTTTCCTGAAATTTGATAACAGCTGCCTTGGTTAAAGAACCAAAGTAGGTAGTTTCATTTCCAGGTGAACCTGCGCCTTCGGTGGCTACTTGGGTGTCAGTCGCAGAGTTTAGAATAATCTGCAGACACTTTACATCATCGCCAGTCATTCCCTGTTTTAAGTTTTGGGCGAAACTGGTGATTGTGCAACCGGTTACGGTTGGGGTTGTACCCTGTAAAGTAGCTAATTGGGCTTGCAAAGCTGTTAACTGAGCTAATAAGGCAGTAATTTGTGCCTGTAGTTCCTCAGCTGTCACAGCTAAAACCGGACTTCCTACCATAGAGAAAACAGTCAACACGGTCAAAATCGCTACAATCTTTTTTATTAAATTCATTTTTGTGTTTTTTATTTTTTAATTTTTAATTTATTTCTGTCGCGTCGACCGATTGTTTTCGCGACCAAAGCTTTACGGTCACGAGAACCGCGACTTTTCCATTGTTAGCATGCGAATAGCCCAACCTCGCTTACGCTCGGGTATGCGAATGGGCCCATGCGAATTGTCTTAATTTTTAAATGTTAAATGAAAACGAAAATCTTGGCAAATCAATGCTGTGGATAACTGAAATCTTATTTTGTTTGACTGGCTTCGATGATTTTTATTAGGGCGTTAGAATAATCACCGGCCTGGAAATATTCTTTGGCTTCGGCCAAAATTTTTGTCTGAGATTCGGTCAAGGAACTATTTTCTAAATCCTTAATTTCCCTCTCGGCTATATCTTTGTAAACATTTTCCAATTCCTCGGTCCCGATTTGAGTTGCCAAGGTTTTCTCAACTTTTTCTGTATTTTTTTTCAACTCTTGAGTTTGAACAATAATATCTTTACCAACTGTTTTGGCTTTGGCTAAATTTTTGGCTGCCTCAGAAACATTGGCTTGAAATTCATCAATGGCTGGGGCTAATTTTCGGACATCGTTTTTTTCGGCAATCTTGGCTAAATCCTCCAATCTTCTATTTGCCAATTCCAATTGCATTTTGGGTTGTTCAGCTTCGGAAACAAAAACCGCCCGGCTCTTTTCGGCAATCTTTTTAACCATAAAAAGAGGTTCCCCGGGCAGGGATTTTTGAGCAAAGGCAAAAGTTCCGCCTAAAACAAAGAGCACAATCAAACTGGCTAAAGCCAATTTGTATTGAAAAAATAAGCCCTGAAAAACTCGAAAACCATCCAAAAATAAGCCGGGAAGGGTTCTTTCTTCCCCTAAAATCCGCTTTTTAGTCAAAATCACCCAGCTTTTTCTGGGTTTAATCTGGCCTAAAATTTCGATTTTGCCAATGAGAGTTTTTTCGTCCATCTAATATATGACGAAAAACTACCTTAAATATTACAGCGAACAATGGAACAGCGAACAATAAAATAATGGAACAGCGAACAATAAGCAATGTTATTTCTTTGATAATTTAGCTTCAATTGTCCTTAAGCTACTCCAGATTATTTTGCCCACTTCTTCTGCTAAAAACATACTCTCTTTATATTCTTTTTCATTAAAATACCCTTCTTTATAGGCGAAATAAAGGAGATATTTGGTCTCTTTAAGGGAACCGTAAGCGATATAAAGAAATTGACGGTAATCACGACTACCTCTTCGAGCGAATCCTTCAATTATATTTAAGGGGACAGAAAGTGCTGCCCTTCTTAATTGGGAGGTTAAACCATAGAGTTCTTCTTTCGGAAAACTCTTGGTTATTTTATATACTAGATGAACTAATTTATCTGCTTTTTGAGTTAAAGGGTCGTTTCTCATTGTTCCATTGTTCTTTGTTCGTTGTTCATTGTTGCTCGAAGAGCAGCGAGGGCACGGTGGAGCAAGACCCTGACTGTTCCTTCGGATTTTTGCATAACTTTGGCGATTTCCGGCACTGATAATTCGTCTAAATAGCGATAAATTATGACATCTTGATAATCTTCTTTGAGATTAGTCAGGGCTCGCCTAACTTCTTCAAAATCTGAACTTAAATTGGCTTTTTCCTCTAAATCTATTCGAGGGTCAATGATTCGATAATCGGCTGAAACGATCTGGGTTCTGCCTTTTTCCCGATAATAATCAACAACTAGATTTCGGGCAATTTGATAAAGAAAAGCCGGCGGATTCTCAATCTTTGTTCTTTGTTCATTGTTCTTTGTTCTTTGTTCTCTAAATGCCATCCATCCTTTCAAAAATGTCTCCGAAGTCAAATCCTCTGCCACCTCTGGCGAGCTGACCTTCAAAAAGACAAAGCGATAGATTTTATCAATATATTTATCGTAGATTTTACTAAATTCCTTTCTTAAATTCATTATAGGGTAGGGATAATCACATTAAGTTTTCGCGGATTGACGCGGATCCGCTCACTTCGTTCGCGGGGCGGCTAGTAGATTTGTGCTTTCACCTTTTTTAAAGAAGCCGCCAACGCGGATTTACGCTGATAATGTTAGGACATAATGGGATGTTTGTCCTAACTTGTCCTAATTTCAATTGATTTTATCTGATAAAAGGTATAATTTTTCTCCCCTATTCTTTCAATCAACCCTCTTTTTAATAAAGAACGGAAATCCCGCCTCAAAGTTCTTTTGCTGACCTGGGGGAAAACTGAAACCAACTGCCCGACCTGAGCCCTTCCTCTTTCCCGCAAAATCTCCAAAATCTTTTCTTGCCTTTCATTTATAATATTGTTACCTTCAGCCACTTTTTCCTTTTCCGGATTTTCCTTAATTTCGGGCTGGGGATTTTCTTCTTCCTTTTTTGCCTTTTCAATTTCTTCCTTTATATTACTATATTCTTTTTGGATTTCCAAGATGTCATCGGGACTGACCCAATTTTGATCCTTGGCTATCTCAAAATAGACATCTAAAACTTCCAAATTTCTTTCCACTTCGTCAATTAAATTTCCCGATTTGTGGAAATTGCCATTCAAAATCAAAATTAAATTGGCTAAAATTTCGTCAGCCAACTCCCGCAATTTATATCTCAAGGGTTCCTTTTTGGGGAAAAGCAGGGTCAGGCGATAAACTCCTTTTGTCAACTGAATAAAATATTCTTTTTCCATTTTTGGCAAATTCTATTTTCAAACAATTATTCCAGTATAACAAGAACAAAAGGGTAGGTCAACTATTCACCAGGATATATTGTCCCATCCTGTCCGAATTGATAACCTACGGCACCGTCTTTAGAAACGGGTAAGTTTCATTTTCTTCAATGTCCCAAATAGTCTCAAAATCCCAGCTAACAAAAGTAGCTTGATGTTTCATCTCCTGTGTTGTTTTTCCTACTGGAAGATTTCCGGTTAAAGGAACATTGTGATCTTCTTCTCCGATACCCTTGCTTTGTTCTGAACTTTCAATATTC
>Ga0315280_10005904_pt1 | contig 17177 bp, 17 predicted proteins | sample YL17G06_40_MG_FD_203697 | JGI IMG/M metagenome (GOLD analysis project Ga0315280, IMG submission 203697) | Sediment microbial communities from Yellowstone Lake, YNP, Wyoming, USA - YL17G06_40 | ecosystem: Environmental > Aquatic > Freshwater > Lake > Sediment | place: USA: Wyoming | collected...
ATTCTGTCCTCTTTGTGGACGACGATGTCCACATAAGTTTCTGCGGCATAAGTGTAGGAGTACTGGAAGCTCGTACCGCTATTCTCCACGCCGCCCAATTCGTTTATCGTGCCATGCGCGTAGATACGAACCTCGCTGTTAACTATCAGACCCGTGAGCGTGAGGGTTTTCTGCCCCGCCACAATCGTCGTCGTCGAGCCTGCCCCGCTGTTGCGGACCGAAGGGGTCGTCCCTGTGCCCAGGATGTTGATGATGAGGTGCTTGCCGCTGTTGTTCCAGATTGCCGCGTCCGTGCTGCCGCTCTCCTCTACGAGGTTGCTTCCTGGCGTTCCTCCGTAACCCGAGAATATGACGTTGTTCAGACTGATCTCGGTCGGATCTCCTGGCGTGTTTGAGCCGAACTTGAGGCCATGCCCCGTGCCGCCCGAGATAAAGGAACTGTCGTCCAGTCGGGTATTCGGATCGGCAGCGACATTCCAGAAGACCGCCGGGGCACAGTTCACAAACTTGCAGTTGGTCATCGGTCCGGCGACGGTGACGACCAAGCCGTAGGTTGCCCCGATAGGCGGGGCTGTCCGCATATTCTGGAACGTGCAGCCGTCTATCGTCGCGCCGTTCGTCGTGATGTTCCCGAAATTATCGAACACACAGCCGCGCAAGCTGGAAGTGCTTGCCAGCGCCGCGCTCTTCATTTCGGAAAGGCTGCAACCGTAAAGATTCAGGGTTTGGTTCGCCCCGTCCGCCGTCAGCGTCCAAATCGAGCCGCCCACGAAAGTCAGCGTGCAGGTCGCCCCGCTGCCAGAGCCGCCACTGAGCGTGAGGGTGCCTGTGGGCGGGACGCTGTAACTGCCCGCCGTCTCTATGCGAAGCTCGGTAATAACGCCGCCCGAGACCGTGATGACCTTGACCTGCGCCTGAAGCGAGTAGGTTCCCCCGTCCACGTTCAGGATGTCCCCGGCGGTATAGCCGCTGCCGCCCGAGACGATGACCGGGGCGATGGCGCGCTGCGTCGTCAGACCTGCGCCACGAATCACGCAGCCACCCGAAATCAACCCGCTGACATAGTTCCCAAACTGAACGGTCGTGGCGAAACTGGCTGCGCCCGCCAACTTAATTTCATAGAATGTCGGGGCCACGCGGAAGTCTTGATAGACGAGAACTTGGTTTACATCCTTGAAGTAAGTTATCGCTGTCTGATCTGTGGCACCGAACAACAACTTTCCCGCGACAAACCAAATCCCTGCCGACTGAGTCACCACGCCAAACTGATTCGCGTTGAGAGAATCGGTCGCGTAGATATCGGCCATCGTCACGGGTGCGCCCGACGTGCCGTCCTTAATTGTCAAGCCGGTTCCGTAGGCGATCTTGTCCCACATGGTTGGCAGGGGCTTGACCGAGCCGCCGCCGACTACCTTCAGGGCATCCGTACCAATCCCCGCCCTATCAACGCCGGTCATTGGAGCCGTGCCGAGCAATAGATCAGGAGTAGAGGTCGGGTCTACCACATAGCAGACCCAACCGCTTGTCGGTTCAAAATCTTTCCCAGTGACGAACCATGATTTGGAATTAGTAGGACCGCTCCAGGGATCAGTGCCCGTCAGTGTGGGCGTAACATCTTCGGAAATCGAAATGCGGATGCCGCCCTTGGCCCTGGTATTCATAGCGGGCAAGCTGAAGCACTTAATCCAAAAGAAGAGGTGCCGTTCATTGACGGTAAGGTCGAGGCCAGCAGCCGTAGCCGCCAGAGACCAAGCGGTACGCTCCACTGGACCAGTGGCCGCCGAAGCACGGGCGTTAATGGCATAGGCCAGTTCCAAATAGATGTCTGGACTAGCCGCAGGAGCCGCCCCCCAAGTACCAACCGTGAGCCAGTTGGTTACCGCCTCAGCGGAGTTGATAAGGCCAGCCGTCAGATCGCTAGTAATCGTCCCTGGCATCTAAATCTGTACCTCGGAGTTATTCATACCGTCCACCGCACGCGGCGGTCTAAAATCGCCTTGGCTTTGCGCGGGATTTCGCTGTCCCCAAAGGCGATGTTTTCGTTTGTCTTGGCCCGGCTGACGATTCCCTCGCGGTCGCGGGCGTGATACCAGGAACCAACTATCATGGCACAAGCTGCCTGGATATCCTCGGGCGCGCTTTGGCCTTTGACATAGAACTGTGAACGTGCGCTGCCCTGCCCAGCGACGTAAGTTATCTTCAACTGTCCTGGAGTCTCGGAGAACTGGCGATAAGTAGAGTCAGATTCAATCGCGTTTTTGAGTTGGATTTTCCCGTCCTCAAGGAAAACGACGAAGTCGGTGTTCTCTACATATGTATAGGTATCATCCGCGAGGGTGGTTACCGAGATGATGGGTGCATAGCGCGTATAGAAAATATCAGAGTGTTTTCCGGCGAGATTTTGGATCTGCTCATCCGAAAAAATCGCGGACGGAGCCCAGCAAATATGTGTATAATTGTCCACGAAGCGCGATGCGCCAATGATCAGGGCGTCAATAAAGAGATCATCGGCTGATCCCTCAATGTCACCGCAGTACTCTTTGCAAAGTTCTCGCCCTGCATAGCGGTCAGATATTGGCATTAATTATTCGCTCTTTATGACGTTGGCTAGTCGGCTAAAATCCCCGGCTAGAATCTCATGCTCCCATAACCGCACCATCCTCCACCCACTCGCATTGGTTGCGGTATCAATGATCCGATCCCGGATGGCGCAATCCGCGTGTGCATCGGGATGGTGTGTGGGACATGCATGGAAGTAACATCCGTCCGCCTCAATGGCAACTTTCTGGCGTGGTAACAAAAAATCGAATCTGTGTCCCTTCACTCCTGGAATGGAACCCCGTGGCACAGGTGTCACTCCCCGTGCAACCAGCCATTCGCGCACGAGACGCTCTGGTACCGTATCATTGAACGGAAATTTCTGCCGACTCCTTGCCGCAGCCATTCGCTCTCGCGTTTCGATGGTCCTCTTGCTACCTCTGTGTGCCGCACCTATCTTGGCCTTGGTTTCATCCGACAACTTTTTACCCCTATGCGCCGCACTCAAACTAGCCCTGTGCGCGTCCGAGAACTTCTTACCGAGGTGAGCAGCGGAAATGGCCGCCTTGTGTGCGTCCGACTTGGGCCTGCCCTTCCGTATCGCAGACAACTTGGCTTTACAGGCGGCGCTCAAGGGATGGTTCTTGTTCCACGGATGTGGTTTGCCAGCAGCGACAAACCCCTGATGTTGACGAAATTCAGGACTTCTGAATACGGCCAACAATCTCTTCCGATATTGTGGATCTCCCCACATACGAGCCATCGTACTGGAACGGGTGTGAGCCACCTCTCGTTGTCTGTGGCACTCCTTACATCGGCTATATCTCCCGTGCCGCCCCTGGCGGTTTTTCCAGAAAGACCCAAGGGGCAGATACTGATGGCAATCAGAGCATTCTTTTGATTCTGTCGGGATCATTCGGATTCATGCTCAAAGAAGTGTCACAAGGTTGTCGAAGAGAACCAGGCAGCCCCTTGCTATCGCCCAGTAGAATGGCAACGAGGCGAGGAGCCAAGACCGCGTTCCACCATAAGCAGCCAAGGAAAGCGGCAAAAGCACGGTAAGAAACGCGAGTAGTTTCAGCCGAAGTGCCACCGCCACAAGGAACACTCCCGTTACTGGGTGCACCATGAGTGCGTTGCCCTCGACTATCCCTACTACCGTACTCGTCACCCAGACTGTTAAGTCAACGTCAAGAAGTTCGATGATGACCCAGACGAGCAGCGGAGCCACAAACGCCCGCCAGGAATCGTATTTTTCTTGCCAACTCAACATGGAAATCCTCAAATTCAGTGACGGGTTGCCAAAACAAGATCTCCGTAGGTCTTAAAGTAGAGACCTACATTGCCGCGTGACGTGCGATGCTTTATAACCCAATCGCGGGCGTTGGCCGCTAACTGTTGACGAAGTAGCGGTCGTGTAACAAGCTGTCGCAATTTGCGTTTCCAATCCTCCACATCGTTCCATTTCGCCAGCATCCCTGTGCTACCATGAACAAGCGAGCCGCGATAGGGTGGTAAGTCAGAGGCTAAGGTGACAATGTCCGCCAAGGCGTACTCCCATACCTTGATGTCCGATTTCCCCGTGGTGTTAAACGGCACATCGTTGATGGGTGCCAATCCGATGTCCCACTTAGCAGTCATTGTGGGTACTTTCCTGATATCACCCCGCTTGCCGCAGACCCGATCTAGCCCTACTGCCCACTGAGGCACGAAGCCGCAGAACTCAAAACTAACTTGGGGAAATTCCCTGAGTAGCCACGGCACTAACTCGCGCAGAATCTCGATATCATTGAAATGTGATTCCGAACCCATCCAACCGACAATGACGCCCGGTCCCTTCGAGTAGTCAATTCCCATCCAGCGCTGTGCGCCATAGTCGAGCATATTGGGCAGCACAACAGCCCTCGTGCCGTAACTGCGCTGATAGAACTCCGCTAGGCGTTCATTGGTGGTAGTCACCAAGTCGGCCATGCGGAAGCACTCTCGGTAAGGTTCTATATGCCGATCCTGCTTCCAAAACCAATACGCAGGATTATCGGACTCGATAGCCTCGCACATGTCATCCGACTCGTGGACTACTGGCTTGCCCAGCGAATGCGCGAGCCGCGCCATACGCAACCCCTCATCCGTACCCATGCGCTGGAATACCACTACGTCAGCCCACTGGACACTTTGCCGCACCCGCTCCACCTGCATTTCCAGATAAACCCGCGATTGCCGCACCTGCGGGGGCAGGAAGGGATTATGGGAACAAGCCTCTAAATCGTCGTTGTAGGACAACGCCTGGGCCAACCCAGTTTCGCGTAGCGAAAGGCATGGGAGGTAAGCGCGATAAAGTCCGCAGGCGCTCGAATCATGGATAAAGTAAACGCGCAACTTACCCAGCAACGGCACTTGCTCAGGCGTTATGCCAACCGCCGTGCGCTCTTTAGGCAAGACGGTCAGTCTCCTTAAGATAAGCAGTCAAGGCTTCGCGCCACGGACGAGCCTCGATAAAGGTTGGACGTAGTGGGGTGAACCGGGGTCTCAGTAGATCGGGACGTTCGAACCTAGTCATGCTGGCGAATTCAGTCTTATAACCAGCAAGTCCAGCGATGGCGGTAGCGAACTCGTGAACGCTGGTAGTGCCCCAATTCACGGCGTGGTAAATGCCTGGGCGTGAAACGCGAAGAATCATCTCGGCTGCATCTTGGGCGTAGGTAGGGGAAATTACCACGTCGGAGTAATAGGAACCGATATCGCCTTTTGCCAAACGCGCTAAGGTCTTGTCCACGAAGTTCCCGCCCTTCTGCTTGGCCCCATTTTTCCCGAACAGATAGGCCGTGCGGACTACCGCGCCTGTACGAGTGGCTAAGACGAAGCGCTCACCTAAAGCCTTTGACCAACCATAGATATTGACTGGCGCAGGGGTTTCGTTAATCCAGAACGTCTTGCCATCTGCCGGGAGTCTGGCGCCGAATACATAGTCGGTCGAAATGTAAACGCAGAGGGCACCAATCTCGGCACAGGCCAAGGCGACGTTCCTGGCTCCCAACGCATTGACTCGTAGGGCTAAATCTGGCGCGACTTCACAGGCTTCAACGGAATGTAGAGCCGCTGTATTGATGACTACTTCTGGCCGATGCCGATTAAATACTTCCGTGACCCATTCTATGTCCTCGACATCCAGATGCGGACTGGCTCCCCTATGCGAGAATGGAATGACGGTATGACCCAAGGCAAGGGCTTTTGCGACGATTTCCGAACCGAGTTGGCCTTCGGCACCGATTACGGCTATGCGCACAAGAGACGCTCCATTACTTTGATATTCTCGGTATTCGGATCATCGAAGGCGGGAAGTTCACCCTTTTCGTGCGCGGCAAGTAAATCACCAGAAATAGATTCTGCGCTCTCTAGTGGCACCCACCCAAGACGTTCCATTATTTTCCGAGCACTAATCTTGTAGGAGCGCACAATGTTTCGTTGCGGTACCGCTTGGCATTCAATCTTTCGCCCCGCTAATCCCAAGACTCCCGCCATGCGTTCGGCATAACTCCGAACCGTGCCGTTTTCGCTGGTCGCGTTGAAGATTTGACCACCGACGATTTCACCTGGAGCTTCAATAAGCATCCGATAGGCTCGCGCCGCATCCCGGATGCCCAATAAGGGACGATAGACCCACCCGCCACCGTGAAGTTCGATAACCCCAGTAGTCATCGCCGAACGAAAAACCGTGTTGAGCAACAAATCGAAACGCATTCTTGGCGACGGTCCGCAGACCGTACCCTTGCGTAGCACGGTGACATCAAACTTACTGGGTTTGTGAAAGGTCAGGCTCGCCATCTCCCCAGCCAATTTGGAAGTCGAGTAGTGAAAGTGTGGATTGGCGATATGGCGTTCGGTTATCTCAGCATCGAATTCCGCGTTTTCGGCATGATACACCGAGGCACTGGAGGCATAAACTAGGCGGGGTACGCCCGCCTCACATGCGGCCCAAGCAATTCGTGCCGCAGTCGAGACGTTGTAGTTCCAATTAATGTCCGGGCGGAACTCGGCTGTGGGATCATTCGAGAATCCAGCCAAATTAACAACTGCGTCTAGACCGCGAAAGACGCTGGGATAGACCTCTGAGGCGTTGACCTCAGAAAGGGAAACCTCGTTAAGATCGCGGATTCCCTGATCGCCAAACAAGAGCGAGTCAAGAACGCGGACCTCATGGCCATGCGTCAAAAGTTCCCGACAGAGGACCGAACCGACGTATCCTGCTCCGCCAACAACCATGACCTTCATCATCCCCTCGCTTCCTGGGGAGTGCCAGAAGTGGCCAAACGACCGCCCCTGATAACATGAAACGGTCCCCGTACTCCGGCACTGAATCGCTCGGCAGCCCGCAATGCTGTCAGGATGCGCTTTTTAGGTTCCATGCCGACCGTGGCAAACAACGCACCCTGTGCTATGTCATCCCCGCACCCCACAGCGCCATACCCGTCCGCGAACTCTCCTACCTGATAATCGCTATCAATCAGAAAAAGGCGACCGCGATAACCCACGAGAAAGGTTCCGCCCTCTTCCTTTTCTTTTTCCTTGACGGCCCATCCGCCCGCCTTGAGTGCATCTCGCACTCCATTGATGAACGTTGTAACCATGTACTCGTAAACGTCCTGGTCCTCCTGTGATCGGGGAATGTGAAAGGCGTACCTCAATAATTGACCCATGCGGAATGAAGTGGTAAATCCCATCACACACGGACCGTTCTCAAATACCTTCTGGTCGGCCCGCACATGCAATTGGAAATTGCTACTTACCCCGGCACTGTCGCCGCCCAACCACACTGTTCCCTTATCAACTAGTCCCGCAATGCATGTCATCGCCCGCGCACCTCCCAAGGATTTCCGCCAAAGGAGATATCGAAGTAGAATGGGGGAACGCGGATTTCGTCAGGGTTCGCACGGTCGTATAATTCACTGGCAACGCTAAGCAGGGTAGTGTTGTCCTCAAGAGACATCCACCCGTGGAAAATCCCTGGGGGCACGACTACTAATTTGGGTTGCCGTGCGGAGGCAACAATAATCTGAGTATCGCCAGGAGACGGTTCCTCTGCGAATTGGCTAGGATCAGCCAAATCATGTTCCATAACTGTCTTGATTATTTTGTGCGCTCGGTCGTCCACTAGACAGAACTTGGCGCTGCCCGAAACAATGCAGAAATAATCCCAGAGTTCTCTATGCTTGTGGAAGGCCCGCACTGTGCCGCGCACCGGACTGTGAACCACGTAAATCTGGCCGAACTTGCCGCGCACGGCTGCAATCCATTGATTCGTGACTGAGACGCCAGTCGTGTCATAATTCGTGACGACCGGCCCATATTTTTCGCGTTCTCCCCCTGGTAGTTCGTAGGAGTGAACTACCTCGAAGAGTGCGCCCCTGTCATCCTCGAAAACTGGCAGATCGGTTACCTTGACGCTATCAATCATGTTTTCCTCGGCTTTGAATTTGTCTGGCTAACAGATGAGTTCGGTGGGCAGGGGAGGATTCGAACCCCCGAAGCCGCGATGCGACGCCAGGACTACAGCCTGGTGCATTTAACCACTCAGCCACCTGCCCTAATGCAGGCATGGAATTTGATCGGAGCGGTGGGATTCCTGACTACCCACAAGTTAGGGAAGCAAGCAGCATTATTCGGCCACAGCCCAGCGAGTTGCGCTAGACCCGCGAGTCCGCAGGCCATCTCACTGTTGAGTAGCTGCCAGGATTGGTTGCCTGGAACCAGATACAGCCGTCAGCATGTTTTATGCGGTTTGTCTGGTTCTTACGCGGGTCGGGGTTGATCGACCCCGCCCTAGTTAGCCTTATGCCGCCTGCCTTTAGCCGCCGACGGACGGAAACTTTGCAGTTCCGCCGCCACACCTTGTCCCCCGGCAGGGGATGATTCAGTCACACTCCGATAAAACCCGAACCGAGGGCAGGGCCACAACGAGTTGCCCGCCTCGGGCTAGAAAATCTTTCTCCCGTTCGATAAAGGCGTCAAGAAACTGATACGGCAAAACGAAGAACACGTCCGCCTTCGCACGTGCTTCATCTTCCGGCACGCACCTGATGCCGGTATTGCCATACAAACGCCCGTACTTCTCGGGGTTCCGCTCTGCCGCGCCCTCGAACAGATTGGAGTCCAGACCGAAGTATTCCATCTGGACTAAACCGCGCGTGGATGCGCCGTAAACATAGATTCGCTTTCCAGCGGCGTGCAGATCGTTCAGTAGGCTGCGAACCTGCTTGCGAATGACCCCGATGCGGGTAACGAATTTCCTGTAGATCGCTGGTTCCTCAAGTCCCATCGCCCGTTCGGCAAGTAGTGTTCCGAGAACGCGGTAGTTGGGACTTCTAATCGCCGCCCGATGCCGAACATATATGCGGAAACTGCCCCCGTTCACGTTGTTCTCCTCAACGTCTTCAACCGCTAACCCAGCACGTTCTAGGAGCGGCACGAGTGTAGACAGTGAATAATAAGTCACATGTTCATGGCTTACGTTATCAAATGCGTTATTCTCAAGCATTGACTTGAGATAATTCATTTGGATTACGAATAGACCCTCTGGGTGGAGCGCCTCCGCCACATCCCGAAGGAACGCCAGCGGGTCATCTAAGTCATAGAACATGGCAATCGCGGAAATAATCTTGGCCTTCGGTTCGTTGACAATTGCCTTTGCGGTGAAGTAATCAGGCACTAGGCGTTCGCAATTCGCCGCTGCAACATCTGCCAGGTTCTTCGCTGGTTCGAACCCGATGCGGCGCAATCCCATGCCAGAATAGAAACTCAAAAGGGTGCCGTCGTTGCTCCCTACGTCGACTACCACATCGCCCTCATGCAAATCTATCCCTCGGATGCTTTCCTGAACCACGTCGGTTAGGGCCAACCGCATGTGTTCCTGAATTCCACTGCGATATCCATACCATTGATAAAGAGCATCCCGATCCACCGTGTGGCGGAGTTGTACGAGACCGCAACGGGAACACATAACGACATGGAGCGGCGCACGCGGGGCTTGCTGCCCAGCATCAATGGGAAACGAGGTAATGGTCTGGAGTCCGAGGTTAACAATTGTTGGCAGTTGGTCATAACCACAAGCACGACAGTCAGACCTCCGCGTGTAGAGTTCTCCCACAAATCACTCCGTTGTCCAAAATTTGTATGGAATTACTGCGAGATGAAATCGCGTGCGTACTCAGGAATTTGCGGTTGGCAATGAAAGCCTGTCGTTCCAGTGTGGTTGATGTAGCTCCGCCGCGTTGCCCATCGTTCACCTGGTCGCGCCCAAACATGATGTAGGTCGAGGGTTTCGCCCCCATGCGGATTAGTCCACATCTTTCCCTGCTGCCAGTTGATGCCCCAGCCTACCCACTCTTCACGACTGAAGGTCATCCCATGCCCGCAAAGCGACCGTACCAAAACATCCTTGCCATCCTGAGCAAGCGTTTTGTGAACGTACTCGTAGGCGCTGCGGTAGACCGACCAGGCTCGGGCTCCTAGATGGCGACCAATCAGACCCTCCAACTCGACGAGCCAGCGAGGATTGAAAAGTGCATCATCTCCGACCCAGACAACGTGAGTTGCATCAGTCTCTCGGAGCATCCATTCCGTGCCATAGGCTAGGGTCTGTTCCGTCCCGCTGACATTTTCCGGTTGCGCGAGGGCGGTACAATCGAAAACGGTCTTGAGGAGTTCGACGGGGTAGTTATAATCAGAGGGACCAAGAAGGAGGAGGAGGTACGGTCTCTCACTCGGGGATTGCGTGCATGTCAAGTCACGGAAGGCCGCATCGGCCCATATTCGCCGACTCCGGCTGTATATCCATGTGGGCAATACGACACCAAATTTCAATGCAGCACCCTCTCGATCAACTCACCATACATCTCGCCGCATTTCGACCAGCCCTGGTCAATCAGAACTTGCTTGGGCTCCTTGATCGCCTGTCCCGCAGCGATATCTCCAAGTATCTTCGCGGCAGTCATGTAAACCTCTTCCTGGGTCTCAGCAAAATATAGTTCGTCTTCGTAGGGGAAGAGAGTGCGAAACTTGCGGTGCCGCGAGAATATAACTGGACGGCGTGCTGCAAGACCCAACCGGGCCGACCCCGTTTGGCCGAAAGTATCGCCAGGGTCAAACGATTCGAACCAAAAAATATTCAGCCATGAGGTCGCCAAAAGGCGAACGACTGTTGCTGTAGATAGAAATTCGGTACAAAGCCGCAGACGTTCACCTAACATCCGCTGCCAGTCATCCTCTGGTGGGGGGATAAGGAGTCCCTCGTGGCGAGGGCAAATAAGGTTAGCGACACTTCCCGTGCGCCGTGCGACCTCCGCTACCACGTCGGTTCGCTTCCAGGGGAATGGGAACCCAGCCGTCCCGACCGTCGGTTGGGCATTAGTTCCCCACAGGTTGCCAATCTCTGGAATGCCATGCGGAATAAAAACGGAACCCTCGACAGTCGGCTCGTGCGTGACTACGGCATCCGCCACTCGATAGAGTGGAGCAATCAACTCACCGTCGAATGAACCGCATTCCAGGCTGTTATGATGTATGAGAATGACGCGCTTGCCTGACGCTTGAACCGCTTGAATGTGCTCTGGCAATAGATACGGAAGCCTACCCTCGTGGTAATTGATGATAACCACATCCAGGTCGGCACTTGCCGCATTGGAAAGCGGAGTCCCGACACCTGGTGGTTCTATGTCCAGGATTGTGCAGTGATGATGCTTGCTCAATTCCCGACACAAATCCTGGGCGTAGATCGGGAGTCCACAGTTCGAATGCTTTGTCGTCACAATACCGACGTGCCGCATGGCGACTCCATTTGCTCTGACCTAGACCGCAGCATCCTACGCACCCGCCAAAAATCCCAGCGCCAATCATGGAGTGATAATCGTGCGCCCTCGGGACTGTCAAGCAACCCCGCCCTGCGCAATAGCGAAAGCACCCGCCACCAATTCATGGTAATGAAATTCTTGCCGAGACCCTTGACAAGCCCTGTCACCGTAAGTGGTCGAACCTCTATGGCATCGATCTCGTAAAGCAAGCGAGAGACGTAGAATGTTTGCGGCCACGACTGACACGGTACGTTTATGCCCTGAACGTTCTTAAACACAACCTGTTGCATGTGGCACCTCTTGTTTTCGAATCATACGATCCAGCGGACCATCCACAAGAACGACATCAGCCAGTACTCACCCCTAGTCGCCAAGTCCGAGTAACTTCCCGTAAACCTTACGGTAAAGTTCTCCGCAACGCTTCCAACTATGCTCTTTCAGGATTCGGTTCGGGCGCTTCTCGCCCTTGAGTGCTTCTTGTACTACCGGCAGCATATTTTCAAAGGTGGGTGTATCTGCGGGAATCACATAAATCTCGTCTTCCCAATCCTGCCAGAGATCTCGGTACATCCCGCAGCGCGTAATCACCATCGGTCGCCCTGCGGCCACCCCCAAGCGAACCGAACCGCTAATCCCCGACTGGCCGTAGTGCGCCTTGTAGGCCCACACGGTCACAACGCATTCCGAGAGCCGCGTGGCAATCTGCTCTTGAGGAAGAAAGTCAAATACGACTTCCGCCTGCGGCACCTGCTGGCGAATCTTCTCCGCCATGCCGTGAGCATCAGCGTGCCGTGATATCGGAGCAAACAGCAGAAAGCCCAAACCCAATTCCCGTGCTACCCTAGCCATGATCGGCGCTCCCTTGGCCTCACTGGGAAATCCGGCAGTGCCGATTTTGGGTTCCACCTGCTCGGATTTCGGAACTTCCATGACGCCTTGAGGGATGTAGATAAAACCGTCAGTCGGGTCAGTATGCGGATCCTGCACCACCACGGCATCGCACGCCCGCACTGTAGCGTTCTTGCGCGTAAAAGCGTCCATCGTGATGGCAAAACTGCCGTCATCGGGCCAGATATTATGAAATGTACAGACCACCTTCTGGCCCCGCACCTTCAATTCATCAATCCATGTCGAGGGAATGTGACCGTGCAAACCCCATTCATAGCTAAAATGCACGATAGGACAATCCACGGATTCCCCTAATATCTGGTCGTGGGCAAAGGGTCGTTGAATGATTCGGTATTCCACATCCGGCGCTCGATACCGCACGATGTTTGTGGAATGAGAAGCAATCCCACACAATTCTGGCGGCCAAGTGGTAACGAGGGCAACCCTAATCATGGTTAATATTCCGCGATGCGCAGCTTTGGGCTACTTGTGACTCAATCCAGCGGTAGGTCTTTTCCAGACCGCGTCGCAAGGGTGTCTGGGGAACCCATCCCAGGATCCTCCTCGCCAGACCGCTGTTGCTGTTGCGATACCGCACTCCGATAGGTGCCGACTCGTCATGGCGCACTCGGTATGGTTTGCCCGAAATCTCGCCAATCATCGTAGCCAGACCGTTGATGCTGACTGCCTCTTCGCTTCCGATATTGACTGGTCCCCAAAACCTTTCATTCTCTACGAGCTTGATAATGCCGTCGATGCAGTCGTCAATATAGAGAAACGACCGCACGCATTTACCATCGCCCCAGACGACTACTTCGCCGCCGTCTTTCGGCAATTCAGCAAACTTGCGGCAAAGGGCGGCGGGTGCCTTTTCGCGTCCTCCATGAAACGTGCCCCGTTCGCCATAGACATTGTGGAGGCGAGCCACGTAAGTTCGTAATCCCCTGTCTTGGCGAAAATAAGCGCATAACTGCTCGGTGAAGAGTTTGGCCCAGCCATATCCAGGTTCGGGATCAGCGGGCATCGCATCAGACTCCGAAAGGGGGACAGTATTGGTTCCCTGCTGAGCCAATTGCCGATAGACGCAGGCTGATGAGGGAAAGAAGAAGCGCTTGACGCCAGCATCCGCCGCTGCTACCAGCATATGCGTGTCGATTAAGGTGTTGTTCGCGGCTATCGTGGCTGCCTGCGTCCCGATATATCCGATGCCCCCCATGTCAGCAGCAAAGTGATAAACGCGTTCAGCCCCGCGCACCACATGGTCGCATTCGCGAGAATCGCGCAGGTCGCAATACCAGAACTGATCAGCGCATATCGCTGGATTATCAAACTCAGGACACTTGATGTCGATGCCCCGAACCTTCCACCCCAATTCCCGAAGTTGCTTGGCGAGATGAAATCCGATGAATCCACCCGCCCCCGTTACAACCGCCAGCCGATCATTCATCGGATCCCTCGAAGCCGCTTAATATCAGCGTCAACCACCATGTGAATTAGCCGCTCGAAATCCACTGTCGGCTTCCATCCCAATTCTCGCTCGGCTCGCGATGCGTCAGCGATATAGTTGGCACGGGTATCCACCGACCATCCGACAGGCGGGTTTAATACTACCCAATCTCGCCAATCAAGATTGAGATATCCAAACGCACATTCCACCAAGTCGCGCACACTGTGCCCGATACCCGTACCTATCACATAGTCGCCAGCCTTTTCCCGCTGGAGCATTCGCCACATAGCCTCCACGTAATTACCAGCAAACCCCCAGTCGCGTACCGAATCGAGTGTCCAGAGCGACAGTTTTTCACTGCTCCCAAGGGAGATGTTCGCTGCCGCACGTGCTACCTTAGCGGTAACAAATTGCTGTCCGCGCCTTGGCGATTCGTGGTTGAACAGAATGCCGCAGGAAACGTGCAGACCGTATTGCTCACGGAATGCGATGGCTGTCCAATGCGCCGAAAGCTTGGCGGCTCCGTAGGGATGCACAGGACGAAATGGCGTGAGTTCGTTTTGGGGGGATTCCGTAACGGCACCAAACATCTCGCTGGTTGACGCCTGATAGAATTTCGCGTGCGGACACAAATTCCTGGTCGCCTCCAAAAGGCGTGCAGGGCCGACAGCATTCACATTCACAACGTGGGCTGGGCAATCCCAAGACGCTGGCATATAGGATACGGCGGCAAGATTGTAGATTTCATCGGGTTCAGATTGCCGCACAGCACGCGCCAGCGATTCCGAGTCCGTCATGTCGGCTTGTAAGAGGTGGAAGTTTGGATTCTTGATAACTTCCAAGAGGTTTTGGAGATTAGGATTAATGGAGATGCGCGTGGTGCCAAAAACCTCGTATCCCTTACTCAACAGTAATTCGGACAGGTACGACCCGTCCTGACCTCCACAGCCCGTGACAAGTGCGCGCTTTGCGATATCCACCACTAGAGCTTCTCCTCGCCTGGGGCAAATCCGCAAAGTGTGTTGATTTGGGCGATAAGGTGTGCCCGCCGATCATTCAGGCGAACTGTTTCTCGCGCCCACATTGCCATGTCCCTGTCCGTCGCCGCTGGGTTGTGCATCCAGTCCACAAAGTCCCATACGCGGCGATTTAGCCAAAACAATTGGTCTGCCAGCGGGTCAACTTCAGCAGTGCGAATATGGGGAACCTGCTCATGGATAATGCCTGAGATTTCCTTTAGTTCGACCAGCAACCCAGAACACGGTCGGTCAGCGGCTTGGGTTGCGGCAATTTTTAGCCGCAGAATCGCTGCACGGTCTAAGTACTCGCCCGGTCCTGGTTCGATTAGTCGCATGGTTTATTGGCTTTGTTTCTTGTCGGGTTTCCTTACAACTAGCAGGTACTCGTGAGTTTTGCTTGTGTATCTTTTGGCTGCGACCTTGCCTGCTTGGAGTGGGGCAAACGGACTATTGTTGTGGACGATCACAATATCCCACGGTATGAGAGCAGACCGAGCGAACATCTCCAAACAGTCAGCGTGGAATAGTCGGAATGCTTTACCATCTCTCCAGTCAGCGCATACCCAGCAACAAAACTTTCCAGGCTTTAGGACCCTAGTGATATTACAGATGCACTCCCAAATCTTTTGCTTGAAACGGTCATATTCCACAATGTCTGAAAGTTGGTCTGGCGCTGACTCATATTTCTCTAGGCGATGATATGGTGGGCAGGTAAACACAAGGTCTGCTGATTCGTTGGCAGTCTGCGCCATCTTACATCCATCGACGCTCTCCAACTTGCCGCCGAGTCTTTCGAGTTTTGCGCTTACCTTTGCGAACGTGGACGCCGCTACCTCGTAACCCTGATATTTGCGGCCCAACTGAAGAGCCACCACGCCTCGGGTTGCGCGGCCCGCAAATGGATCAACAACTAAATCACCCTCCATGCTCCAGTAGCGGAGAACTATTTCCGCAAGGTGAGGATGAAACTCTGAGAACCGCAAGCTGGGCAAATATTTTGCATCGGTTCCGCGCCTTGTCTGTTCGTCGCCGTCATCGCCGATTAAGTCGCGCCAATCCTCACGGCGCTCTGGTTTGAATACACTCAGGGGTAGCCAGCCACCAAATTGGTTCTTGACGGTGTCGCTGACATCCATCGGCAAAACCTGTGTGTATTGCTTACTCATCCATCGCTCCTACGCGACCGCCCAGGTTTTAATCGCGTCGCTAAACGCCTCGAAGTCAGCTGGCTCGGGCATAATCTCAGCCCCAAATGGACAGGAAAAAATCTTCTCCCGACGCCCAACCTCTGGTTCGAAAGTGAGGCAGCGCTGACCGACGCCATTGGCCAGTACAAAATTTGCATTGCGGTCGCCAAGAAACATCGAAGCCGATTTAATAGCTCTAGCGGCATTAAGAAACGGAAGGTGCGAAACATCCTCAAAGACTAGGGTTGGGAATCGCTCTCGCAATTTACCCAGGAATGCCTCTTTTGCCTCATGGTGCATCTCGTTGAATACGCAAGCCACGACGTTTGGCCGATGGGGAGCATCGGGAACCTCAATAAACGGCAGCACTGGATCCGAGAGTGCAAACCCGTAGAGCGTTCCTGGATACAAAATCAGGGGCACTTGCGGTCTGGTGCGATAGGCAAAGTGCAGTACGTGGTCATAACCAACGGGCACATTCGGCGGGTTCCAGGGCTGGGCAGCGCAATCGTCATGCACCATTTCCCAACCCTTAATGGCGAATGCTTGACGGATATAGGACTGGGCAGAGACCAGACCCAACACAGATGCGAAGCGCGGCATAACGGCAAAATCCACAACGAATCCTCGCCGCGTTATTTCCCGCGCTGAGGCCAGAGACCAAAATACGTCCCCACGTTTTCCGCTGAAGCTACACAGGACCGACTCTCCAGAATTGGCATGTAGGGGAAGGGGGTGCGGTAGCATCCTAAAAAGCACAGCGGGCACGCAGGTACCTAATCTGCCATCACGTTCAAGAAGTTTGAGATACAGGTCCCAGTCTTGAGAGTAGTCACTGGATTCATCAAATCCCGGAAAACTCGCGGCCCGAAACAGGCTCATACCAGAAAAGCACGATTGCTCCCGTACCTGCCACGGCTCGAACGGTCCCATGCCGACGATGCGACCCGTGTTGTCGGCATTCTCCGACCAGAAAGCACAATAGGCATAGGACGCGCTAGGATCACGTTGCAGCGCGTCAACTAAGGTGCCCACGGCCCAAGGCTTCCACAGACAACTCGGTTCTGAGAAGAGCAGATACTCGCCCTGTGCCTTGCGCCAGCCAATGTTGCGTGCGATATTAAGTCCGCGCCGTTCGCGATCCCCACAGATGAGCAACTCGATGTTCCGATAATCCTGGCCAGCTAGCGACTCTTCGGCCAGCCGAACTTCAGCATCCGCTGGCCACCGTTTGGCAATAATTACCGAAACCCGC
>Ga0315280_10005905_pt1 | contig 17174 bp, 16 predicted proteins | sample YL17G06_40_MG_FD_203697 | JGI IMG/M metagenome (GOLD analysis project Ga0315280, IMG submission 203697) | Sediment microbial communities from Yellowstone Lake, YNP, Wyoming, USA - YL17G06_40 | ecosystem: Environmental > Aquatic > Freshwater > Lake > Sediment | place: USA: Wyoming | collected...
GAGCTCAAGCTCTAATAAGTAAGGGAATAATCAAAGAACCAATCAAAATAACATCTGAATCAGGGTTCTTAAACATCTTAAAAGAAAAGGAAAAAGCTTCTCGTTAGAACTGTATTCCATCAAGATCTCTTTCCATCTTATTTAACAGTTCTGCCGCAGTTGGTTTCAAGTTCTCCCATTCCAGAAGGCAATCCATAAGAAGAGAAACCACCTCTTGGTTGTTCTTGACGCTTGAGTTCTCAAACTGCTTTATTTCTTCGATTCTTGTTCTGAAACGTCCTCTCGTCAACTAGGCAATACATGATACCTATTGATGTTCATCTGATCACGCTACCGCAGAGCCTGCGCAAGTGAATGGATTCCGAGGATAGTGATTTTGAAATGAAAATTAGAACTCCTTCAAAGAAAATACGGGAGTAGTTCATTGGGTAGATTTGTCCACTACCATCCAGATTGACATCAAATCATAAAGACTTTTAAAGCAAATAACACAAAAGCAAATTATGTGAAATCATGATTAACTGTCCTAATTGTAAAAAAGAAGTTGCAAAACCAGCCAAGAAGTGGAAGTATAGTCGGTTTGTGGCCGAAGCCTATCTATGCAGTAGCTGTGGCACGAAATTCAACGAATATACCAAAAACGGGAAACATAGCTTTACATTGAAACTGAAAAAGGGAAAGGGCTACGTAAAAGCTTGACAAACCATTCTTGGCGATGCCAGCGTCATTGCTTCTTAACTCTTTCGCTTCTTGATTCTTCAATCCAAAAGCAGTTAGTCAAATTTGTTTGCCATGAGTTGACGCGGCGTTCATTACCTAATTGAGTTATATATGCCTGCTCAGAGTTTTCGTATGTGGTTATCATAGTTCTTCACAAAATCTGTTTCAGCATTTGTTAATCCATAAATTCGTCCAAGTAAATCGTCTATTCCGTCTATTGTCTCTTTGCATTGAGCTGTTCTAAATTCCCCTACCCTTCCGGTTTCCTTCAAGAATGACCTTAGGAGACAATCAGTAATCTTTATTTTGAGTTCTGCGATTTCTTCTTTGTCGTTGATTAGCTGCTTCGGAGTAGGAAACGGGAATTTTTCAAGTAGGCTTAGTGGAAGGTCTCTCAAGTTTCCATAAGTTGACCAATACAGATAGAATAGAGATGAATTAATAAGGAGAATTGAGAAATCCCTTTCTATCGAGTTCTTAAACGTAACAACCTCAATCTTTGTGGATTTGTAAGGCATTTGTTCAAGTCCGTTGAGCCAATAACCCCCAGTTTTTCTAAACTCCATTTTCTTATCGAATCTAGATTTATTGATTCTATCTGCTACAACTATAGCTGATTTGCTCTTCAATTTCAACAAAATGCTTCTGATAGTCGAATTTCCTATTTTAGGAAGACTAACGTCCTCAATGCCGTCGCCAATCCTCTCCTTACCGAGTGTCAATCCTTCTGTGCTTTCAAATGATAGATTGACTAACAGCGTGTTCCTTTTGTCAGCAGTGAATTTGATTGCTTCAGTAGTGTAAATTACACCTACTCGTTTCGGTTGGTCTTTTTCTCCTATGAAAATCATCACCCTAATTTCGACACCTGGAAAAATCTTGGCAGGACGAGTCCCAAACAATGCCATTCTGCTAACGGACATATTCTCTCTAATCAAGGACCTTGCTTCTGCTGTGCTCCTGTTTATGGCAATTGAATTGGCTAGGACTAAACCTATGTGCTCTCTTTTCTTCGTGATGTTTAACGTCCTTTCTACGAAATTTGCGGCAATTTCGCTTGCATTCTGTGTTTTAAAGTGGAACATTATCTTCTTTTCCGAATCTTTCAGAATGTTGCCATAGGGAGGATTTCCAATTACAACATCAAACCCTCCCTCGGCAAAAACATTGTCAAAATCGACCCGCCAATGGAAAGGCTTCAGACTTGCAAAGCTCTTGCCAATTTCCTCCAATTCTGTTTTTTTCAGGTCTCCATTCTCATGTAGGAAATCAATATATGAACCGTTCACAATCTCATACAGCTTGCGTCTGATTTTCTCCAACACATCTCTGATTTCTATAGCACGTTCTCCCGACTCGAAAGCATACATCTCCACCAGTTTCCTATAGGCGGCTAATGCATCTGGTAGAGTCATCTTGCCGAGAAGCCTTTTTATCTCATCGACCTTGTTTCCGTAGAATGTTGCCAACTCTTCAAGCTTCTTTCTGACAGAAGAATCCTCAAGAAGATTGACCAAAGGATGTGTTACCAGATTCTCATCTAGCCAACCGATAAGGCTATTTCCTGAAAAGACATTGAAATCTATGTTCGGTAAAGTTTCGATATGTTCTGGGTCTTCAACGTCTTCTATTATAGAAAGCCATAGTCTCAGTCGAGCTATTTCAACTGCGTTTTCGTCTATGTCAACACCAAAAAGATTTTGCGAGACTATGTCCCTCTTCAGCTTGTATCTATCAGTCTTCTCCCCAATGCTTCTTAGTAGGCTTTCTTTGACCCTGAGAAGAAGAGAAAGTGTGGCAGTCAGGAAGTGACCAGAGCCACAAGCAGGGTCGATGATTTTGATGGTCTCTATTGACTCAATGATTTTCTTCACATGCATAGGGTTCTTTGGCATCTTTTCTGGGATTAGCATGTCAGCTATTGAGTTATATCCTCTTAGGTCAGCATCAATCCATCCTGAATTTTTCAGACCTTTGACCATCTTTCCGAATATTACTGGAACTAAGGTCTCTTCTATGATGTAACTCACGACATCGTCAGGAGTGTAATATGCACCTTCCATCTTTTGTCGGTCCGTGCCTGTCCCTGATATGAAGTTAATAGTCTTCTCGAATATGTAGCCCAGAATGTCAGGGTTTATAACCGAGTTGAGACCAAAGCTATATTTGTCCAGAAGATTCTCCAAGACAAGTTCAACGCCTTCATTCTCTATGTTGTAGCTTTTCTCCGAACTAATCACTTCTCTAAACAGTCCACCATTGAGGTACGGAATCTGGTTATATAGAGAGTTAGCTTGCACTGTAGAGAGTCTGTTTTTCTTGCTTTTGTTGAAGACTTCGTAAAAGAGAGGTTTCAAATATGTTCCATAGAATGTGCCAATCGCACTTGACGACTTGTATATCTGTAACAACCCTCTCAAAAGGTCTTTAGGGACTATTCCTTTCTCTTCAAGAAATTTGACGAATATTAATCTGTTCATGAACAAAACTGAAAATAATCTCGTATCGTCATTGGAAGGTGTTGTTGGTGCAACGATTTTGTTGAGTAAACAAGCTCCTTGTAGCTTGTTTCCCTTTTCATCGTAGCCAAAGACATACTTGACATAATCATTGTAGAACCTTTTTGATATCTCTTCCTTTTCCTTTTCGACTACTTCAAGATAGCCTGACAAAAATGAGGATACATATTCCTGGTCAAGGTTCAGAAGACTCTCTTCTATTTTCTCGATTTCCTCTTGGCTCACCAGCACAGCAGGGTTCAGTTTTTTCAGAAATATGGGTCTAAGGTCTACTTTCAATATCTCCCTGCTTTTGGCTGAAGTATCATCGAACTTGAGAAGTCTCCATTCTAGCCCGTTTGTTGCTATGCCTAAGTCGGTTTTGGAAGCTCTGGACAGTAGCCATTCCTCTACCTGGAAAATCCCGTGGTCTTTGCTTTTCAGGTCTATATTGAACGGTTCTGCTTCTATGTAGAAAATGGGCTTATCTTTTTTCTTTGGTCGAATTGTGTAATCAGGCTGTTTTCTGCCAGTCGGTGAGGGTAACGTTGTTTCCGGTACTATCTCGAACCCTAAAAAGTCGATTAGTGGTTCGATAATAGTTCTCTTGGCGAACTCTTCAGGTGTTTGCCTGTCTTTCAAATCCTCTGAACTATAACTCGAGAAATCAACCAATACTCGTTGGAAAGTCCCGAAGACCTCGAACCTGTTCTTTATGTTCTGGTAGAGCTCACCTAATTTCCGGTCGAGATTTTCTTTCTTTGCAGGACTTATTTGTGTCACAGAGAATCGAGTTTGGGACATACAAGATAGTTAATGGCTGGCGTTTAAAATCTTTAGCTGAAACCACCTAGTATTTGAAGTTGGTTGGTTGGATAAAACTTTACCCCCCTCCTCCTGAGATATCAACAGAAATATTTCAGCTCACGCTGAAATGCATTAGGCAAAAGCACTAAACCGTGCTTTTCCACACCCATCCCTGAGACTTACGTCTCAGCCCTTCCCTCAAGGGAAGGGCAATGGGAAATGCGGAAAAGTTATAGTTGAACCGTGAGAACTATTCAGAATCGTGGGAATATGGCAGGAGAGCACAAATACTACTGCCAAAATTGTGGTTCACAAATCAAGCCAACAGATACGGTATGTCCTAAGTGTGGAAAGAAACTGAGTGAAGTGGGTAGAAGGATAGAAGCCAAACGTCTTCAGTTTTACGCGTGTGTTAGTAACGTGCGTAAATCCTAATTAGGGTGGCATGCTGAGGAATACTCGAACCGCAGGAGGAATCTAAACGAATGTACCGTGGAGTCAGGATTACTGAGAATCAGAAGCGCGGGCGAAAGGGCGAGCACGTGATAGAGAGCCGCTTATCTTCTTTCTCCAATATCATGTATCCTGACCATGATGTGGGAATCGACTGTTTTTGCGAACTAATAGAAAACAGATCACCATCAGGTAGATATTTCTGCGTTCAAGCAAAGAGTACAAAGAGCTTTGGGAACTATTGGAGAGGTGGTATCAAGAAAGAAACGTTGTCGTCATGGTTGGATCAAAGGTATCCTGTATTTCTGATAGTCTATGAGGAATCGAGTAGGAACTGTTATTGGACTTCAATCCAAGATATGAGGGCATTTCTGATTGACAGACTGCGCGGTGATTCTAAGACTGTCTGCGTAAGAGTCAAGAGATCTAATGTATTGGAAGAGAATGGGGACAACATCGCGTTCGTGAAAAAGGTCAAAAAAGACAGCGTATTGATCAACGCGTTGCACGGTGTCCCAGAATTCATAAGCAAAGGAGGATATGTTGGTTCTATTCCTATATTGTCGTTGACGGCCGCTGCGAGAGAGATGATCAGGGACAAAGTGCGCTTTGGCATGGACTACCTAATCTATGACGACCTCTTGAAAGATGATCTACAGCACGCTTATACATTGTCTCAAATGCTAACCCAATATGACCGTGGGCATTATGACCACTTCCTGATCCATGCTCGGATTTGTCGACGTCTCAAGAAGTATGAGGAGGCAGAAGAAAATTACAATACTGCGATCAACATATGCAAGAGCGATCCGAATTGGAACAAGGGAAAGAGTCCAGACGATCCATCCATAGAGGACATAATAGCAATGATTGAGGATGAGAAAGCAAAATTCAAGCTAAATCCACAAATGTAGCGGGCGATTTCGGTTGCTACTGGTCAAAAAATTTTATTGCAGTGACGAGACTCGAACTCTACGCAACGTGAAGACATTCCCTGTTCTTTTCTAATTCCTTTTTCAATGTAACGTGGAACCCTGCGTAAAGGGTCGTAGTCTAGTTTGGTCTAGGACATCAGCCTGAGCCTGTGGCTCTTTTTCTTTTTCAGCCATTTTTCTCAGTCCTCTGCCTAAAATATATGGTTAGTTGGGCTTAAAGGCCTTTTTACATGCAAAATCTTGCCATTAGATTGCAGCCATTCCTTTAATTACGACTGAAATACAAATTCCCATTCAAACATTGAAATAGCTTTAAGCGGTCTTTTAGCGTTTCTGGACATCTTTCAGAATTATATAGCGACTTGATAAAACAACTTAATAGTATTTCAAACTTGACTTGCGGTTTCACCATCGGATTTGATAATTCAATCTTGTTTCATGGCGTTACAGAATGGTCGCTTTATGGTTTTGTAAAGGGGTTCGTTGATGGCTGGAGCGACCATTGGCAAGACATTTCAAAAGAAGAACTAGAAAAACTTGAAGTTGAAGGAATTGTCGAAAGAAAACGATCTAGTATTAGCGTGCGCTATTTAGATCTCTTATGCTCTTTTAAGCTGTATGTTTGTTTGAGGACAATTACTTCAGTGCATCCATCTCCAAATATTGTCAAATCATCTACGTGAAGGTGAATAAAATCATCAAGAAATGCCTCCATTCTTGTTACTCTTATCGCCTTGTCCACAGATATTTGCCTCCTATGCCTGAGAATACTTCTTGAGATTACTTAAGAAAGTGTTTAGACTTTGGAACAATTCGTCATAAGTAACGATGTCAAAGTTTTTGGTAAAAGATCTATCTTGATCTAACTTCTTCTTCTGTTTAGGTGAAAGTATGCTGCTTCTACCTATGACTGTCAATCCTTTGATTTTCTCTGCAGTCAGGAATGGAAGTTTTTGACGCAAAAATAGAATATTGTTAAGCGCATAACTCAGATATTCCTTAATTTGAGCCTCTGCTTCTCTTAGTTTGCGTGAAGGGCGGGGAGGGGTTTCCGAAGTATAGAGATCTACGTTTGGACTTTCAATCTCAACTATTTTATATTGAAAATCGGATGTTTCGATGATAAAATCCGGTATGTTCTCACCACCCATGTCAAATTTAGGAAAAACTCTCCTAGCATCTATTTCAAGCAATGCCCAGTTATCCTCAAAAAAAGTTTGCATCTGAGATTCTGTGGTATTTTTATTATCGATGAGTTTTTTATACTCAGCGAGTGTTTGAATTAAAGTTTGAATAGGTATTCTATTAACTAGAATGGACGCAAGATACTCGTATTCTAAAGTCGCAATTTGTTCTGCTCTGGTTTTGGAGAAATCTAAGGAACAGTTTGAACCAAACAGCCATAAGCAATCGATTCTATCTAATCTGTCTTTTCCATTCTCACAATAAGCTAACGTGCAATCAACTAACTTTAAATCCCCAGTAACTATATCTATGAATTTTTCCGTCCCATCCATGATAAAGTTAGTTGCTCTTGTCAATTTTTCAATTAGATCTTTATGTTTATCAAAATATTCTTTTGTTATTAGATTTAGATTTTGAAGAACTTGTCTTTGTGCGTCTAGGACGAAAAAAACTTTGCCATTTGAAGATAGAGTCGGCAGAACTTCATCTTCTATCGATTTTGAACTCTCTTCGAATCTAAAAGACTCTTTGGTTTGTGCTGGTTTGAATTTTATACTTACACCCTTTATTCTTGATATGGTTCCTACTATTTCGCATTTTGTTGTTATATATTTTGGTAACAATAGATTCTTCTGAACCTCAGACAAATTACTGGAAAGATTACGAAAAGTTTCAAGATATGTTTTAATGAATGTCTCTAATTCTGAATGTGTAACAGTCAACATCATATGGAAGTATTTTGAGTTATCAATAAAAGACTTTCCAAGAATGATGACTCAACGAGAGTTGCCAAAATGGCAACGCATGCCCCATGAAACTAATGATTCATGGAAGATATAAATAGTGTATAAAAGAGACACTGTAAACTTATCTGTCATCGCTTTCTTCAAGTGGGTTCATCCACTGGATAACGCGTACCAGCAGTGTGTCCACTTAAAGTAAATTAGTCAGCGTTTGGCTTAAAAACACAAGCCATGCTGTATAGCTTGTTGCGTTTCTGTCCCTGTTGCAGTTCCAAAGGTCAAATGAGGACCATCAACGCCTATATTCTTCATCTGGATTTGAAAATGTTCCATTGATGAGGTATCGGCTCTTGTTATTAGGTCAAATGTAGCTTTTCGTGCGTCTTTTGCTTGTTTTGGCGTTGCTTGAAAACCTCGATGTACTATTTTGTCTCTCATTTCCTTAACAGACTTTTGCCACTCACGATATTCAGTTGGATACAATTTTGCTAATGTATGTCCCGCCAATTCCATAAAACCTATCTTTATTTGTTCTTCTATGCTAAGTTTTAGCAGCCAATCAATTGTCCCTTGTCTAAGTTTTGTTTTAAGGTTCTTGCCAAGGTATTCGGCAATAAATACTTCAAACGCCGATTCGAGCTCGACAATTTCTGACCTGTAGTTTTTTCCAAGTTGATGTCCTTTGGCATTTGACAATAATCCTCTCCAAATGGGAATGGTTTCAGACGCACGATTTCCAATAGCATGCCATATTATATTTCGCTTTTCTTCTTCATCGCTGTTAGAGCAACTGAATACTACAAAATCAGATGCTGTGATGTATCCTGGTACCGCATCGACGTGTTTCAAATATGGGTTTAGAATGACTGTCGGAGTACTCTCAAAAGGCTTAGCAAAATGAATTTTCGTTAACTTGCCAACCGTGATCTCTAATTGACCGCGTTCACTTGCATTATAAAGAAAGTCATTTATGGCAACATCTGATGCGAAAGCTTCGCTTACGCCTTGCTGAAGGCTAAATTTGTTTCCGCATACAATACAGTCCATTTTTGAGTTGAAATAATCGCTCCCAACTTGCTCAAGTGCCTTTTTAAAAAGTGCCCAGCCATGTGGTTTATTGATATGTTCCGCACTTTCCCATCTAGGACACATAACAACCCATGTTTTCTCCAAGGCATTCCCTCTTATTTTATCTGAGAGGGGCATTTTGTTTTTGAACTTTTGTATTATTTCCTTTTGAGATAGAGATTGTGAATGTCAAATTTTGAGTTTATCCTATTTTGGATATAAATTCGGTTGCATTTTTTCTTGAAGGTGTAAAAGGGATAGGTCGACGTCAATAGCAATTCTCCAGTGTAAGGGCAAACCTTTTGTTAAGCTTCAAAGCTATCTCCACTATCGGTGGGAGCGAACTAGAAATGTTCGAGTTAATTATTAGTGCGGTTATCCCACTGCTCATTGCACTTGTCACAGTATATCTAGACAGGTTCTTATCAGCTAGAAAAGAACGCAAGCAGATTCTAGGCAGCATCTTCTCAGAAATAGAATCGAATCTTAGCATCATTCAACAATTGAAAAAACATTTTCAGTTGGCAAAAGAAGCTTTGAAATCTCATGGGATCTTAACAGTCCCACTTTTTACATTACATGAGGAGTCTATGAAGTTTGCTCAAACTAGAGGTCTAATGTTTATGTTAGACAAGGAAAACTATGGAGCGATAGTCACGGCATATGTGATGATTTCTAATGTTAATCAATGCATAAACAACTATGAAGCTTTAAAACTAGTTCCGCTCGGTGACAGAGAGTCATTGTGGAATAATATCATTGGTGTAGTAGAACAACGATTCGTTCAACTAGAACCGCTGTTGATTAAAATCCATGAGGATTTGAGGAAGACTTTAAGATATGACTGACATGCGCCTTACTGGTCATAATCTACGATAGAAAAAAGAGAGAAGTTGAAAGCTTACTTTCGCTTTCTAAACAGTTTTATGCCGTCGATTTCTGTGACGTATTCAAAGCCCTCTTCAATGAGCTTTTTTGCTTCTTCAACTGTTTTTGCTGTTGCACTGTAAAATTCGTCTTCTTCACTGAACTGTACAAGCTGAGTATAGATTAAAGTAGTTTCTATTTTCTTGTGTCCTAGCTGTTGCTTGACCAAAAGAATGTCTTTGGTTTTGTGATACAAGTTTGTTGCGTAGAAGTGTCTTAAATCGTAAAGTCTAATTGCTTTGATGCTCGGGTCTTTAAGCTTTTCAGCTACTTTGTTGCGTGTTCTTCGCCAGACGCTTCCCATCCATTCAGCATCGGGAAACGGTTTCTCAGCGTAGTTTCTTGCTAGATACTCTCTTAAACAAGCGACTGACTCATCTTTCAATTTGAAAACTCTCGAATTGTGTCCTTTGTAGCCTCTCACTGTGAGCAAGTTTCTGTCTAGGTCGAAGTCTCGCAAACTAACGTTAGCAAGCTCAAACGGCATCACACCGGAGTTTCCTCGCCAGTTTCTTCCACAGGCGTTTCTATCGGCTTCTCGACCATTTTTTCTTCTCCAGCCTCAACCTCCACAAACACCTCGTCTCTGATGAGCCATGTTTTAGCGTCCTCCGCCAGATCCACTTGAATGCCTTCATCAGTTTCAAAGTAGCTGCCCACACTGTCACCATTTTTAAAGAGTCCTGTACCAGGCCGAGGCTCAGCAGTTAGCTTATGCTTTCTTAACCAATCTCTAAATTCTTCCTCTGTCTTGAAAGTTTTTGAGGGTACCACCTTTTCTTCCTCAACTTTTGGAACTTCTCCCTTTTTCCATTTATTACCGCACTGCAGACACTCAATCTCATCTACTCGATAAAAGAAAATATTGGTACTCCCGCACTTGGGACAAACTTTTGCAGGACAAATATTGTAATGTTCACTATATTGCGAGGCTGTTCCTTCCCAACCGCAGCCCCAATAGCACTTCATTCGATTCACCTAAAAACAATTAGGCGAGAGGTGTTTATAAGAATATCTTTATTTTGAGGTTTAAACACTGAAATAGACATTTCTTGTCTATTTTTTGTCGAAATAAGTTTAAATTAAGCTTTGTTACATTTTAGCTCGGACCAAACTTGACAAATGAAGACGTTGAAGGACTCCGATTTATTCGTGACCAATACAAAATAAAAGGTAAAAGCAACCTTCTCTTGGTGTGGAGGGTCCTCAAAACCGTGAGAGGATATGGCCTTTTAACTGTCCGTCAACTCTATTACATCTTGATCTCTAGATTCAAGTATCCAGCAACCAGAGCCTTTTATAAACGCCTAGATCGCTACCTTTCGAAAATCAGACGTGTAAACCCAGAGGTCCACCAAAAATTTATAGACCCAACCAGACAGTTCACTATTCCGCCTCTACCATACCATCGCATAGAAATCTGGGTTGAAAAAGACAGTATCCGCAATTTCATAGGAAAACTCGCAGCCAAATACCGACTGGGAATCCAAGTTCTCAGAGGTTTCGCCAGCTTATCCATGTACAGAAGGGCCCTCGAAAGGGCGAGAAGAAGAGGGGTTACAATGGTCTTATACATTGGAGATTTTGACCCCTCAGGCTTGCTCATAGAGAAAGTGGCCCAAGAAGAAATGGACCATAAACGCGCAATTACATTTCACCGGTTAGCCATCACAATGGAACAAATTAAACGATTTAAACCTCCTTCGCGACCCGTCAACCTCAAAGATTCCAGAGCAAAAGAATACATTGAAAAATACGGAGACCTTTGCTGGGAAGTTGAGGCAATCAGACCCAGAACCTTTTTGAAGTTGATAGAAAAGGGACTTCGAGGAAACGTGCCTCCCGAATTTCTTGTTGAAGCTGAAGCTAGGGAAAGAGCTGCTCGCCTAGCGAGGCCAGTCACGGAGCGCCTGCGAAAAATCATTGAAAGAGAAGTCTTACGCCTACTGGAAGAAGGCGTACCGGAAGAAGACGTTCTGAAGCGGATTTCGGAAAAATACGCTTATGGCTTAACACGACTTGGGGACTGTTGACTATTCTAGCTAGCAGAGAAGAAACAGAAGGCGCTTGGATGGAAACCTCAAGCACGGGCTAATGCCTAATCCAGCATAGGAAGCTCAGCTCGTTCGGTTTGATAGATACCCATGTTCTTTGAGTAGCTCGTCTGTTTTGTTTTCTGGTCGAAAAAATATGCGAAAACGATTCTTTGAAAGGCACTTATAGCGTTCAACAATTGATGTACAAACGTGGCCTAAAACTACGTTTCAGAGATACTAGGGAAGCACATGCAAGTTTCTTAACCAAACACCTATCGCAACCGGCCGGGAGCAAGACCCTTTAACTTAAATTCCCTAGCCCTTTTAACTGCATAATTCTGTTTTTCTCTAGAAGTCAATTTTACTGGAAGGTGGTCTTGGATCCATACATTATATTCCTCAATAGTCTCAATTTCTGGATGGTCAACTATTCTAGGCTTAGCAATATCTACTAAAGCTTCTTGTTTCTTGTAGCCATCTAAAACACCAAATTTACAGATATGTATTTCATAAGTCTGACCATACTTCTTAAGAGATTCTTCTAATTGTCCTTTTCCACTTTTAACCATTGTTATTCTTTTCCTCAATCAAAAACATGGTCATGAATTGTTATAGAGGTTATTTCAAAATCGGCAATAGGCAAAAACCAATAATTGGATCCAAAAACTTAGCCCTATTGTACTAAAACCTACTGAAAACAAAGAGTTAAATTTGTTACAAAGAAAATAATACAATAGAGATTGATTAGTTTGAGTAAGAAATGTCGCAAAGCAGAACTTCCAGATTATTTGACTTATATTATAGCCTATGTTGGCGAAAAGTCTCTGGAAAATGCATTAAAAACTGAAGAAGAGAAACCCTTCAATCAAAGGAATAACGGAGGTATAATCCTTGGAGAGCTTTGCAGACTTGGCTTAAGTTTCATTAAGTATGAAGTGAACAAAGACCTCTGTAACTCTATAGCTTGACAGCCTAGCCATTCCTTTGTTTTACAGTCTGCATAATGGTAGTTTTTTATTTGCACTCTTCTAAGTGCAATTAAGTAAATTATGCAAAAAAAAGAAAGACTAATAACTTAAAACTTAATCCCAAACGCAAATGTAAAACATAAAAATAAAAAGGGAACTCACCATATATATTGTTTCTTAAGCTTTCCCAATTCTTTTCTAGCTTCGTCTGCTTTCTTCAGAAAAATTCTTAGATAAACTAAAAGCATTACTGCCAGAATGGATATTGCAATTGGGATAAAAAGCTTTTCAAAAACCCTTTCTGGTGATAAGGTAAAGTAAATCTGCTCAAGCCCTATCATAACTGCCATAAAAACTGCTAGAAGCCCAAAGCATACAGTGAGGTTAATTTGAATGTCGGCTTGCAGTTCAGCAAGTCTTATTTGAAGCTCTCTATCTTCATTATGCAAGGTAAAGCATCTAAGGTAAAGTATTGCATTGCCTTTAATTTAAAATATCTAGAACAATCTTCTAGTTTAGGTTTGGGATATAGCCTAAGAAGAATCATAAACTGCTTAATCCTCTTTTATTTTCCTATAAAGTTTCTAGAATTGCAATAGACAGAAAAAAGAGGAATTAGAGGCAATAACTTTAGTTTTAAATAGTAGTTTCAGGAAGCACACATTATGAATAAAAAGAGACTTACAACATTTCTTATCATCTTCATTCTGGTTTTCTTCATTATTTTTGTTCTCATTACTCAGATTCTAGCAGTTCCATTATGGTGGATTTTTGGTTTCTTACATCCTCTCAGTGTGGTTGGACCATCTAAACTTTTGGTTAAGGTATCTCCAGAAACACCTTTGAACATAGGAGAAAAAATAACTGTTACTGTTATGAATTCTTCAAATCAATTGCCAGTTGAAGATGCTAAGGTTTCAGCTGTAAAAGATAGTATGAATATCACTATCTATACTGATTCCAATGGTCAAGCATCTTTCGAATATTTTGGAGAAGTCACGGTCATAGTAGCACAAAAGGCTGGAATTGATTCTTCCGATCCAATAGCAATTCCCAAAACACCAGATATTTGGGTCACAAATACATTGATATCTTTCGGAAGTGCTATCTTTGGAAGTCTGATAACTGTATTTGGCACTTACATCATTCAAAAGAGAACAGCAAGGCGTAGATAAGCAAAAAGAGAGGAATAAGTCATAGAACCAGAAGTTCATATAATTGAGAAGTACTTTCAAGAAATCATACATTGCTTTACTATGACCAACATTCATGACAGATGATTGTTGATGATTACCTAAGAGTGAAATAAGATGCCCAAAAAGCCCAAGATGGTTATTTGTCCTCGCTGTCACAGAACAATTCTACGAGGTGAACTAGCTGAGCATTTACGTCATCACAGAGGCAAGTTGCCGATGCATCTCAGAAGTTCTATTAGTCCAAAAACCAAAATAGACAGATTAGAACGTCCAGAACAGATACATGTTCCTCCAATACCAAGTTTCGAGGAATTCTTTAAAGCACATACCGCTAGCAAACCAGTAAAGTCGAATCTTTCAGAAAGCCAGATTCGTACAAAATTCGAGATCTCCTTGAAGGATGTGGGCACCACTTATACCTCGCTCAAACTTGACGCAACCGAAAAACCTGAATTTATTGAGGTATTCATTGATGAGAAAAGGAATCTGACTTTAAAGTATAGTCTACTTGCTTTACGAACAATAACGGAACAAGCTATTGATGCTCTCCTTCTTCACGAGGCATGCCATGTGAGTACTCTACCCGATTCGCTCCTGAGAGTCCCTGATATAGGTGGTAATGCGGGCGTATCATTCATGGCAAACCATCTAACGAACTACGATGAATATCTTGCTCATGTCGAGTTCGTTAACAAGTTTAGGCAAGATCCAAGGTTTGAAGCTCTGAGGGAGCAACAAGTTTCTCTTTTTGGGAATTTTGAAACAATGATAGAGTCAATGAAACTAATGGTTGATGCTACACAGAAAGCAGGAAGAAGTCTTAACCAATATTATGTGCTTGAGCAGCTTGGTAGTATAGTCTATGATTCATTATTCTTTTTTGTGGCGGGTGATCAATCATTTCTGAAGTGGTGCAAAGATCATTCTCTAGAAGGATTAGGTGTTTTTGTTAGTTGGATTTATGAGGATTTTGAACACATAAGAAAACTTGGCTTGCCCCGAAAAGAAAGTCATGATAAGGTGATAGTTTCGGGTACGTTAAGCATGTCAGTGAACCCATTGAAACTCCTATTCTTCGGGCAGATAGAGTTCGCTGAAACGACTAAGGGTCTTCACGAGGATTTGATGAAACAGGGAAGAGATACTGACTTGGTCCAATTATGGGAAAAGAGGCGAAGGTCATATTAGAAAACTTGGTTGAGCTAGCATATGCATATAAGGCTTAGAATGAAGTGCAAGGTTTGTGGTCATTGGAATAGGATAGAAGTCAACAAGTTCTTTATTGAGCAAGAAACCTCAGAACCGAAAGTCAAGGCTATAATACCGTATTATGAACCTTTAAAAACTGAAACTTGTAAGAGGTGTGGAAAGCTTATAGCTGAACCCAAGCAACTAATCAGAATTGCCAAAGGAGAACAGTAGAGTTTGGACGGAGAGCTTCTTCTCCTTCTGATTGGTGCAGTCATAGGCATTCTCGGAAGCATTCTAGGCTATGCCTTGAACCATTTATTGACAATCAGAGAAAGGAGAATAATCAGAGATTTCGAGATAAGAGAGAAAGGAAGAGGCTTCTATCATCAGACCTATGGTCTTGTTGCTGTCCTTAGTGACTTGGTTGTTTCAGTCTTGAATGAAAAAGACTCTGATAGAGCAACTGTTTTGACTGAGAAAGGCTATGCTTCAATATCAAAAGATGACATAGTGAAGAGATACAAGAAGGAATATGAGAAATATTCAAAATTCTGGTATGAATCAAGAGACCAAGGTCTAGAAGTTTTTCTCTTAAAGGAATTCTCTGATAAACTTGAGCTATTCTGGGGATATGCAGTCCATTTTAACTCTTTAGACAATTGGGATAATGAGGCACATAACATGGAGATTTTCAAGAATGTTTCTAAAATCATGCTTGACTACTTGGATAAGTTAATGGGATTGAACGTGAGGAAATCACGAATACCGAAATGGTTAAACCCAAAGAAATGGCGTATTATCATAAGGAGTGAAAAACTTGGCTGAGAAGGAAAAGAAAGAAAAAGAATGCAAAGAGGGACGTCACCTAGAAGAACTTGCCAAGGTAAGGACAGAGAAAGTTGAGTTAATAACAAAAGAAATTCAGGAAACAGTGGTTTCTGCGTCATCTGTAGGCGATGTGGAAAAGGGATTAGTCACTGGTTCTGGTGTCGGACAAGCAGTAAAGAAAATCGAGCAAGGCAAAGGAAGTAGCCAACAATCTACAGAAAGCAGTCAACAAGAAGAAAAGAAATAGTTTTAACACCAATACAAGAAAGGTCCGTCATCAACATAGTTTCAATTCTTCAATACTAGGTCCACTATTAGAATAGGAGAATTGCTTCTTCATTCTTCTTTACCTTTAAACCCATCATTAAAAAGGTCATGAGCAGCCTGAAAAACTATTTCCCTCTCTTTGGCAGTTCTTCCTATTCGGTAGGGGTTAAAGGTTGCACTTATTCTCTTGAAGTTAGCTAAACCTATCGGGTGCTTCTTGGTGCCCGAGTATTCTTAAGACCAAGCTTGCTTGATGCCCTTCCTTCTTCAAAGCCCATAAGAACTCTACTATATTGCTAGAGTATAGGGATTTGCCTGTGGAGCCGGGGATGGGAGTTGAACCCACGACAAATGGAGATATCACCCGCAAATCCTCTCTTTTTTCTGTTTTGAGTTCAAAAAGGCTGGCGTGTTGGTTGTAACTCACCCAACAGTGGAGACCTCTCCCGCACAACCCTCTTTTTTGTTAGTAATCATCCTTCAGAATCATTCCCATTCTTGTTTGCCAAGAGACTAAGAGACATGTGCTCAGCGCAAGGTTCTAACTCCTTGCTTCCCAAGCTCTGCAAACCAACCACCAGGGGTGCACAAAAGAAGAAATTACTTGAGAGGATATCTTAGTCCATATTGGAAGTAACGATTGAGCACAGCAGGAGGTCCGTTTCCTCTTAGGGCCATCTTGAGCAGTTCGTTTATTTCTTCAGAGGTCAATATTGTCACGTTTTCATTACGAGCCTTTTCCTTTGTTTCTGCTTCAATATCATCTTGTTTAATGCACGTAAAAATCGTGGGATAGGTGTCCATTTTGATTTCTTGGAAAAGCCTGTTCGCCCTATCTTTCAGTTTTCTCATTTCCTTCCACCCAAATACATCAATCTTGCATTCTCCTACAATCAAAGCTTGTGGTTCAGAGGAAAACATCAAAATGTCTGGGGCATCCTTTGCGAGATTTCCTCGGTCTAACCATTCTGCACTGAAGCCACAAATATGAAACAATATACTCACAGCATGTTCAAAATCGTCTGATCTTTGCTTCCCTTCTCCTTGTAGCCAACTTGTAAGTTTTTCTGCACTTGCCTCAAAAATATCATTAGCCATAAATCGTGAATTAATTGTGGTCTTAAGGTTTCTAACGTATCGCTTATCTGATGGGCCCTCGTTCTCTCTTCGCTTTAAGAATGTGTACAATTGAACGTCCGCAGTATCTTCTAAATTCACGGAGGCCTTAGCTAATTTGAAGGCACCATATTTCCCTATCTGATCTCTGTTGAAGCCCTCTTGGCGCCTTCTAATCGTTTTTCCTCCTGCTATTACATTGAGGCGTAAGTCACTTGGGTTTATTGATGGGTGAA
>Ga0315280_10005906_pt1 | contig 17174 bp, 15 predicted proteins | sample YL17G06_40_MG_FD_203697 | JGI IMG/M metagenome (GOLD analysis project Ga0315280, IMG submission 203697) | Sediment microbial communities from Yellowstone Lake, YNP, Wyoming, USA - YL17G06_40 | ecosystem: Environmental > Aquatic > Freshwater > Lake > Sediment | place: USA: Wyoming | collected...
TAGCCCTGGAGATAGAACTTTAGGCTCTTCAGCTCAACGCAGAGGCGGTCGGGGACGTACTCGATCTCGATGGTGCCGAAGTCCGGCTGGCCGGTCTTGGGGCAAAGGCTGGTGAACTCCGGCGCCATGTGCCGCACAACGTAGTCGCGTCGGGCGTGGGGGTTGCGGAATGTCTCGATCTTGGCCACGACGTCGATCTCCGCGGGCGGCTGGCCCGCACCCTAAGCATACAGCCGTTGAAACAGAAGGCAACCACGAGTAACGTCAGGTGATGGCAGCCGAATCGGGCAAACCGGCCGTGGTGCTGCTTTCCGGCGGGCTGGACAGCGCCACGACGCTGGCGATGGCGCGGCGGGAGGGCTTCGCCTGCCACGCGCTGAGCTTGGACTACGGCCAGCGGCACCGCTTTGAGCTTCCGGCCGCTCAGGCCGTCGCAAAGGCGCTGGGTGCAGCCAGCCACCGGATCGTCCGTCTGGACCTCTCGGCCGCCGGCGGCTTCGGACATAGCGCGCTCACTGACCGGATCGCCGTGCCCAAGAACCGCGGCAAAGACGGGCAAATCCCTCCCACCTACGTCCCTGCCCGCAACACGATGTTCCTGAGCATCGCCCTGGGCTACGCGGAGGTGCTGGGGGCGTTCGACGTCTTCATCGGCGTCAATGCGGTGGACTATAGCGGCTACCCGGACTGCCGGCCTGAATATGTCGCCGCCTTCGAGCACTTGGCGAACCTGGCCACCGCCGCAGCCGTCGAGGGCAGGGGCCGGTACACCATTCACGCCCCGCTGATCGCTATGACCAAGGCCCAGATCATCACGACGGGCCTGTTGCTGGGTGTGGACTACTCGCTGACGCGAAGCTGCTACGATCCGTCGAGCGAGGGGCTGGCCTGCGGGAGGTGCGACAGTTGCCGGCTCCGCCTGGCCGGGTTCGCCGCGGCCGGTGCAACGGACCTGATCCGCTACCGGCAACAGTAGCACCGCCTAGCCGGACCGCTTGCTATCGTCGGTGGCGAAGGGACAGGTGGTAGACTCCCCGCACTGGTGGCAGGCGCCCTTGCCGCGCAGGGTCCGCCAACTGCGCCAGCCGAGCCAGCCTCCCGCGGCCAGGATGGCCAGGCCAATGATTGCGTAGTCCCACGACATCTCTAGACTCCCGGCCTCAGCCGCCCAGCAAGGGCAGGGCGGCGCGGCCGACCTGGTAGACGACCGTCGCCGCTGCCCAGGCCAGTGCGGTCAGTCCACCCCATTGTAGCGCCGCCCACTTCCACGAGCCGCTCTCGCGCAGCGTCACTGCCACCGTGCCGATGCACGGCGCGCTGATCAGGCAGAACAGCATGATGCAGAAACCCTGGAGGGCGGTGTAGTCGGCTGCGAGCTTGGAGCGAAGCGACTGCTCCTGCCCGTGCGCGCCGACGGCGTATATCACGCCCATCTGACTGACGAAAACCTCCTTGGCCGCCAGCGAGCCGATCAGGGCGGAGGCGATCTTCCAGTCGAACCCGCACGGCCGTAGCACCGGCTCGAGGGCATGGCCGATCCGCCCGACGGCCGCGTGCTCCAGTCCCGCGCGGTGCTCTGCCAGGTCAATCCGCTGGATGAGTTCGTCCACGTGCTGCCGGCCCGGGGCAGCGGCCCCGGCGGCGGCAGCCTCCCGCTGCGCCTGGAACTCAGCCCGTCGGCCCGCATCCAGCGCCGGCCAGGTCTTCAGCGCCCACAGGATGATCGCCATCGCCAGGATCACCGTCCCCGCCTTCCGCAGGTACATCCAGGTGCGCTGCCAGGCATGCAAGGCCACCCCGCGGAGCGTCGGCATGTGATACGCCGGAAGCTCCATGACGAACTCTCCGCCCTCCCCGTGAAAGATCGTGGACCGCAACAGCCTGGCCAGGAGTATCGCCAGGACCATGCCTATCGCGTAGATGACCAGCAGCAGCATGGCCTGATCGGTGACGGGGATTACCCCGAACAGGCGGAACATCACCTGGTTGGAGAAGAACGCACCGAGCATGAGCACGTACACAGGCAGGCGGGCACCGCAGCTCATCAGCGGCAGGACCATCATGGTGGTCAGGCGGTTGCGGCGGCCCTCCAGCATCCGCGTGGCCAGCACGGCCGGCACGGTGCAGCCGAAGCCGATCAGCATCGGGATAAAGCTTTTACCGTGTAGGCCGACGCGGTGCATCAGCCTGTCTAGCACGAACGCCGCCCGCGCCATGTAGCCGCTGTCCTCCAGGACGGCGATGGCCACGAAGACCAGGGCGATCAGCGGCACGAACTGGACGACCGCGCCCATGCCCTCGACGACGCCGTCGGCCAGCAGACTGACGAGCAGCCCGTCGCCCATGCGGTGGATCATGGCGGCCAGGGCGTCCTTGCCGCTCTCCAGCCAGCCGGCCATCGGATTGCCCAGCCAGAACGTGAGCTGGAAGACGATCAGCATCGCGACGGCGAAGATCGGCAGGCCGAGGTAGCGGTTGGTCACGACCGCGTCGATGCGGTCACTGGCGACCTGGCGGGCGGCGGCGACGGCGGTGACGGTCTTGGCGCACGCCCCGGCGATGGAACCGTACCGCCTGGCAGCCAGGACAAGCTCGCTGGCGTCCCCGGAGATGGCCTCGATGTGCTGCCTGGCCCGCGCGGCCTCGTCCAGGATGGCCTGGGCGTCGCCGCGCCCGTCGAGACGGATGCGAGCGGCCACCTGGTCGTCGTTCTCGAGCAGCTTGACGGCCAGCCACCTTGTGCTCGGCGAGGTGCTGCCGTCGCCGCCCAGCAACTCGGACAACTTGGCGATGGCGGGCTCGATGTCCTTGCCGTAATCCACGCGTCGCTGCGCGGCAACGGCGGCCGGGCCGGCCTGGGCGACCTGGATGATGCCAGCCAGCAGCTCATCGATGCCCTTGCCCCTGCTGGCGACCGTGGTGGCGATCGGCACGCCCAGAAGCGCTGACAGCCTGCCGTGGTCGATCCTCAGCCCCGCCGCCTCGGCCCGGTCAGCCATGTTGAAGGCCAGCACCAGCGGCACGCCCAGTTCCAGCAGTTGTGTGGCCAGGTAAAGATTGCGCTCCACGTTGGAGGAGTCGATCGTCACGACCACCACGTCGGGATGGTGCTGGAGTATGTAATCTCGCGCCAGCAGCTCCTCGTTGCTGAAGGCCGTCAGGCTGTAGGTACCCGGCAGGTCCACCACTCGCAGCAGGTGCCCTTTATAGCGGCAGGTGCCTTCCTTCCTCTCCACTGTCACGCCGGGATAGTTAGCCGTGTGCTGGCGGAGGGCGGTGATGGCGTTGAACAGGCTAGTCTTGCCGGAGTTGGGGTGGCCGGCGATGGCCACAGTGACAGACTCACCTGACATTGCAGCTCCTCTGTTGTGGGCGGACGTGGATGCGGTGGACCATGCCGTACCCCAGGACCAGCCGTGCGCCCCTGACGGCGACGATGAATGGCCCTGGCCGGCCCGGCTGGAGCACCCAGAAGGCGGCGCCGGGGGTCAGCCCCATCTCCGCGAGGCGATAGCACAGACCCCTGCCGGCATCCACCCGCGCCAGCGTGACCTCCTGGCCGGCCTGGACCTGCGTCAGCGGAATGATGCCAGCCGACTGGTCGCTGCCTGTGGCGGGGGGGCCGCCATGACCATGCCGACCCATCATTGCGTGCCCTCCTCGCCGCCGGACGGAGGAGCGGAGGCCTTGCCGGGTCTGTTGGCGCCGCGATGATCGGAGCGAAACCGCTCGAACCTCTCTAGCCATCTCGGGTCTGCCCGCCCGCACGACTCGGCGAAGTCGCTGAACTGCCTCAGCCGGTCGAGGACCGCCTGGTCTATCGCGTGCTCCATTCGGCAGGCGTTTTCGTCGGCGGCGTCGGCATCAAGGCCCAGCACGTCAGTCAGGAACCGCCGCAGCGTCTCATGGCGCATGCTGACGGCCTCGGCCTGCTCGCGGCCCAGATCGGTCAGTGTGACGACCTGGTAGGGGTCGTAGTTCACTAGCTTGCGCCTGGTGAGCGTCTTGAGAGCGGCTGTCACCGACGGCATGCCCACGTGCAGCCGCCGGGCGATGTCCCGCACGCGAGCCACCCGGTGCTGGCGGACCAGCACCAGGATCGCCTCGAGGTAGTCCTCCAGCGAGCGCGTCAGTTTCTTCCGCATCGTCGGCTGGGCGGTATCGGCATCCATGATGATCGTCTCCGCACCTGGCATCGCTTCGCCAGCGGGGAAGGGCATTAGTTCACCATACCAAACAATATATCGTATCACAAACAGAGTTTGGCAAGTGAAAGTTGGAAAATGTCATGACTTCTAACCACCGCCACGAAAAGGTCACACATTCGAGAGCAGCAAGAGGCCTGCCGGGGGTGGCACCCTCAAGCGGAGCTTGAGGGTGGCGGCACTTGGCTGCGGTAGTCCTGTGCGGACGGCTCAGCGACGGCGGCCAGGAGCATGTCGATGATCCGGTCGGGGCTGATGCCCTCGGCGTCGGCGTTGAAGTTGGTGAAGAGCCGATGCCGCATGACCGGGTGGGCTAAGCTGCGAACGTCGTCGCAGGAGACGTTGAAGCGCCCCGCGAGCAGCGCCCGCGTCTTGGCGGCCAGGACAAGGTACTGAGCGGCGCGGGGGCCGGCGCCCCAGGTGAGGTAGTCCTTCACGAATGTCGGGGCGCTTGCGTCGGCCGGTCGCGACGCGCGGACCAGGTTGACGGTGTAATCGACCAGATGCTGCGAGACGGGCATGCGCCGGACCACCTGCTGGAGGGCCAGGATGTCTTGGCCGGCGAGCACCGGCTGCGGCTCGGCCTTGGTCTCGGTGGTGGTGACCTTGACGACCATGCGCTCCTCGTCGCGGGTGGGATAGTCCACGTTCACCATGAACATGAAGCGGTCGAGCTGGGCCTCCGGCAGCGGGTAGGTTCCCTCCTGCTCGATCGGGTTCTGCGTGGCCAGCACGAAGAACGGCAGATCGAGCGGAAAGGTGTTGCCGCCGGCGGTGACGTGGTATTCCTGCATGGCCTGGAGCAGGGCGGCCTGGGTCTTGGGCGGGGTGCGGTTGATCTCGTCGGCCAGGATGATGTTGGCGAAGACGGGGCCTTTCACGAAGCGGAAGGCTCGCCGGCCGGTGGTGAGGTCTTCCTCGATCACGTCGGTGCCGGTGATGTCCGCCGGCATCAGGTCGGGCGTGAACTGGATGCGGTTGAAGCGAAGCTTCAGCACCGCCGCCAGCGAGGAGATAATCAGCGTCTTTGCCAGCCCCGGCACGCCCACGAGCAAACAATGCCCGCGGGACAGCAGCGCCTGGAGCAGCAGCGTGATCACGGCGTCCTGCCCGATGATCACCTTGTGCAGCTCACCGAACAGCTTGGCCTTGGCGGCGGCGAGCTGCTCGATGCCTCGCAGGTCGGCGGATTGACTGGCCGGCTGGGTCATGGGGGGGTCGCCTTGGTGAAGTCAGTCATGATCAACGCCTTGCTTTGCCGAGATTACAGCAAGGTCGTGTCAAAGCAAGACGAATTCGGCCAGCCGCGGCGCCAGGCGCGGTGGCCAAGCCGGCGGAAATTCCCGGCGGCGCGGATTGCGGCTGCCGGCGAGGCAAGTGTATCATGCCGGGATTACCAGTAGATTGGTGCCCTTGCTGCGGTGAGCAGACCGGTGGGGGCGAGGCAGGCGAATGCTGCGGCAACTGATGATATCGGAAGGCAAGCTGGTAGCAGCCGAGGCCGGCAACGGGACGGTGCACGTCTACGTCAATCCCGACGAGGCCGAGAAGAAACAGCTTGTCGATGGAGCGAAGCTTGACGAGCACACGCTTCACTCCGCCCTGGACCCCGATGAGCTGTCGCGGCTGGAGTTCGAGCCTGAGCACGTGGCGCTGATCTTCAAGAGGCCGCGGAACTACTGCTCGGCGGACGGATACCTGTTCAAGGCGAGCTCGGCGGGCATGTTCCTGTTCAAGGATCGCCTGATCGTCGTCGTCTCTGAGGACGTGCCGCTGTTCGAGGGCAGGCAGTTCGCCCGCGTCCGCGACCTCCAGGACGTGCTGCTGAAGGTCATATATCGCAGGATCTTCCACTTCGAGGAGCACCTGAAGGTCATAAACTCCATCTCCGAGGAACTCGAAGGCCAGATCAGCACAGCGATGAGCAACAAGCACCTGCTGGACCTGTTCACGCTGGAGAAGAGCCTGGTGTATTACCTGAACGCGATCAACACTAACGGCAAGATGATAGAGAAACTGCGGACAAACGCCGCGCGGGTAGGCTTCAGCCCCGAGAACATCGAGTTCCTCGACGACGTGATGATCGAGAACAACCAGTGCTACGAGCAGGCGGAGATATACTCGCATGTGCTGGCCGGCATGATGGACGCCCGGGGAACTATCGTCAGCAACAACCTCAACGTGCTGATGAAGAATCTCAACCTCATCATGATCATGCTCATGATGCCGACGCTGGTAGTAAGCATCTTCTCAATGAACGTGGCGTTCCCGCTCCAGCACCACCCGCTTGCCTTCTGGCTGATCCTTGGGATGGGGCTGGTGACGGCGACCATAGTGGCCTTCATCTGGCGGTACAAGCGACTGTAATGGATTGACAGTCAAGACATCCCCGGCCCCCGGCCGAGTGGGTGCCGGTCGGGGCTTGGGGCACAGTCAAGGTCGAAGGAGAAAGACCGATGAACAACGTGCCTGGACGCGCAGTGGGCTGGGTTGCACGAATACTGGGGTTAGTTTTCGCGGTGTTCCTCTCGCTGTCAGCGCTGAACTCGCCCAGCATCGCCGAACACCTGGTCCAGTTGATTCCCACTTTTGTCGTAATCGCAGCGGTGATCGTGGCCTGGGTTCGGCCGGGGCTGGGGGCCATACTATTCCTGGCCTTGAGTGCGGGCGCCACCGTCTACTATCACGGCTACGAGCGGGTCGACCGCCTGCTGGCGATCACACTTCCGCTGGTCGTTGTGACGGTGCTGTTCTTCCTTCAGTGGCTGATGGGCAAGCAGCCAAGCCCGCCTGCCGGTGCCGCGGGCTGAACTGCCGCCGCCTGATGGCCCTGGATTTCTGACGTACTATTCCGCCAGTTGCATTTGCATGGGCTGGGGGCTGACGGTATGTTATCCGCCTCGCCCGCCCGGCCCGAAGCCGCAGGCCGGTGCAGGCGGAGACCCCCGCCCTTGCTCGCGAGGAAGGCTTAAGGAGTCTGCTTAAGTGGGATACAACTGCGTGGTGTGCATCAAGCAGGTGCCGGACACCAAGCGGATCACCGGTGATGCGATGAAGGAAGACGGCACGGTGAACCGCGCCGCCCTATCGATGGTCTGCAATCCGGAGGACATGAACGCCCTGGAGGCGGCGTTGGCCATCCGCGACCAGCACGGCGGGACTGTGACTGTCGTGACGATGGGCCTGCCGATGGCCTCGGCTGTGCTGCGCGAGGCGATGTACCGTGGGGCCGACCGCGCGATCCTGATCACAGACCGCCGGGCCGCCGCAAGCGATACGCTGGCGACCAGCTACATACTGTCGTGCGCGGTCAGGAAGCTCTCTCCGGACATCGTGTTCTGCGGCAGGCAGGCCATCGACGGCGACACGGCCCAGACCGGTCCGCAGCTCGCCCAGAAGCTGGGCATCCCGCAGATCACGTACGTCGAGCAGGTGCTGGAGCTCGCCGGCCGGCGGATCAAGGTCCACCGCAACGTCGGCAACGGCTGGGAGGTCGTCGCCTGTAATCTGCCGGTGCTGATGACGGTGAGGGACACAGCCAACACGCCGCGTCCCTCGGCCGCCAGGAAGATGATGAAGTACAAGAAGGCCCTCGCCCCGGCCGAGGTGGCCAAGATCGTCGACGACGTGATGGTCAACGCCACCGACCAGGCCAAGGCCGCCGAGGTCAAGAAGCGATGCAAGGCGCTCGCCGGCGCCGGGCTGCTGATAGAGCAGTGGGACCTGGACGATGTCGGCGCCGACCTCGCCTGGTGCGGGCGCGACGGCAGCCCGACCAAGGTCCACCGCATCCAATCGGTCGTGCTGACCGGCGGTGAATACCGCGAGTTCCCCGCCACTCCGGAGGCCTGCGCCGAGCTGATCGGCGAGTTGATAGAGGACCACACGCTGGGTTAACTGGGCAACTGGGAAAACAACAAGATGAGAAACCTAACCACAAAGGACACAAAGAACACGGGGCATATCCGAGTGCTTCCGCAGTCGCGGTGTCTTCTGGATGTCTCTGTGCTCTTTGTGCCCTTTGTGGTTCAGTCTTTTTGAGTTCCGATTCGACCATCGAGACAACGAGGATGATCGGAGTGAATCGCCAAGGCGAGGTTTGGGTCTTTGCTGAGCAGGAGGCTGGCAGGCTCAGCGACGTGCCGCTTGAGCTGATGAGCAAGGGCCGCGAGCTGGCTGAGGCGCTCTCGGTGCCGCTGGCGGCGGTGCTGGTGGGCGACCGCGTTGCGCCGCTCGCACAGACACTCATCCACCACGGGGCCGACAAGGTCTACGTGGTTGAGGACCCCCGGTTAGCCCACTACCAGGCCGCCGGCTACTGCCGCGTGCTGTGCCGGCTGATCGACCAGCACCGCCCGCAGATCTGCCTGTACGGCGCGACGGCGATCGGTCGCGACCTGGCCCCCACGGTCGCCAGCGCGATGAAGTGCGGGCTGACAGCCGACTGCACCGACCTTCAGATTGGCGACCACACCCCGCCCGGCACGACCGACCTGCATAAGAACCTGCTGCTTCAGATTCGCCCGGCCTTCGGCGGCAACATCATCGCGACGATCGTCAACTTCGACCGCTGGCCGCAGATGGCCACCGTCCGCGAGGGCGTGATGGTGATGAGCAAGGCTAATCACTCGCGGCGCGGCGAGGTCATCCGCTGCCAGGTGGACCTGTCCGGCGTGGAGCTGCCGCTGGAGATCCTGGAGACGCACCGGCAAGAGCGGAAGGTCAACCTCAAGGCCGCGCGGATTATTGTCGCCGGCGGGGCGGGCGTGGGCAGCAAGGAGAACTTCCGGCTGATCTGGGACCTGGCCAACTGCCTCGGGGCGGCGGTCGGCGGCAGCAGGGCCGCGGTGGACTTGGGTCTGGTCGACCACGACCACCAGGTCGGCCAGACCGGCACGACGGTCCGCCCGGCACTGTACATCGCCTGCGGCATCAGCGGGGCCGTCCAGCACCGGGCCGGCATGCAGGAGTCGGCCAAGATTCTGGCCATCAACACCGACCCGCAGGCCCCGATCTTCTCGGTAGCACACTACGGCATCGTCGGCGACCTCAACCAGGTGATCCCCATGCTCATCAAGGCCATCCGCGGCAAGGAGCACATCCGCCACCCCGCCCATGCGGTGGAGGCATAGCGGGAAGCAGGGAGAGCAAATCGCGCAGAGACCATGCCGAACTTCTACACGGACAATGAGGACATCAGCTTCCTGTTCCACCACATGGACCTGCGGCGCCTGGCGGCCATCATGGAGGACGACTTCGCGTACGCCAAGCAGTTCGACTTCGCCCCGACCGACGCCGCCGACGCGGTGGACAACTACGAGCGGATTCTCATCTCCCTTGGCGAGCTTGCCGGGGACGTGATCGCCCCCACGGCCGAGGAGACCGACCAGCTCGGCAACACGCTCAACCCCGACGGCTCGGTCAGCCGCCCGCCGGGCATCGAGCTGGCGCTGAAGCGCCTGGCCCAGGCCGACCTGATGGGCTTCACGCTGCCTTACCGCTTCGGTGGGCTGAACTGCCCAAACCTCATCTACACGATGAGCAACGAGATCGTCAGCCGGGCCGACGCCTCGCTGATGAACCTCTACGGCCTACAGGGCATCGCCGAGACGATCAACGCATTCGCCGACGAGTCCATCAAGCAGGAATACCTGCCGCGCATGGCCAGCGGGGAGTGCACCGGGGCGATGGTCCTCACCGAGCCCGACGCCGGCAGCGACCTCCAGTCGGTCAAGACCATCGGCGCCCAGGACGGCAAGAAGGACCAGCCGGTCGGCGTCTACCAGGACGAGCAGGGCAACTGGTTCGTCCGCGGCGTCAAGCGGTTCATCACCAACGGCTGCGGCGAGGTGCTGCTGGTGCTTGCCCGCAGCGAGCCGGAGATCACAGACGGGCGGGGCTTGAGCCTGTTCCTCGTGGAGCGAGGGCCGGAGGTCAAGATCCGCCGCCTGGAGAACAAGCTGGGCATCCACGGCAGCCCGACCTGCGAGATATTCTTCAACAACGCCCCGGCCAAGCTCATCGGCGAGCGGCAGAGAGGGCTGATCACCTACGTGATGAGCCTGATGAACGGCGCGCGGATCGGCATCGCCGCTCAGTCGCTGGGCATCGCCGAGGCGGCCTACCGCGTCGCCCGCGACTACGCCCACAGCCGCAAGCAGTTCGACACGGCCATCGAGAACTTCCCCGCCGTCCGCGAGCTGTTGGTGGACATGAGCGTGGACATCCAGGCCGCAAGGGCACTGACCTACCACGCCGCCTTCTGCGTGGACCTGGAGCACGGGGCGCTGAGGAAGCTGGAGTTCGGCAATGTCGAGGACGGCGAGCTGAAGAAGCACCTGCGGGCCGAGTCGCGCAAGTACGGCCGATATAACAAGTTGCTGACGCCCATGGCCAAGTACTACGCCTCCGAGATGTCGATGCGCGTGGCCAACTCCGCCATGGCCGTGCTCGGCGGCAGCGGATACATGAAGGATTACCCTGTCGAGCGGCACCTGCGCGACAGCCGCATCACCACGATATACGAGGGCACTAGCCAGCTTCAGATCGTGGCGGCCGTGGCGGGCGTGGCCAGCGGCACCTGCCAGACGCTGGTTGAGGAACTGATCTCGCGCCCCTCGATGAGCTCGGGGCTGTCTGAGCCTGTCGAGGACCGCAACTGGCCGGCGGAAGTCGCGGCGATGGTGGAGCAGATTCGCGGCGGCCTGGAGCTGCTTGGCCAGTGCGTCTCGTTCGTGAAGGGCCAGGCGGGCGCCTACCGCGGCCTGTACGCCCGCAAGCTGGTGGACATCGGCATCTATCTCATCGTCGCGGCGCTATTCTGCGACCACGCGACATCCAGCGACCGCAAGAAGGCCCTCGCCCGCCGCTGGCTGGCTGACAAGATGCCGGAGGTCCGCAAGAACACCGAGCAGATCCTCTCGGGCGACCTGTCGGTCGTCAGCGAGTTCGAGACGCTCGCCGGGCCCGTGCCCGCGGCCGACTAGGCCTACCTGCCTCACAGGAGCGAACCACAAAGGTCACAAAGGACACAAAGGACATAACTGAGACCCCCCGGTGGGTTTTCGCTTTGGGACTCTTTGTGTGCTTCGCGCCCTTTGTGGTTCTTGTCTCAAGTCTTTGGCTCGTCGGCGCCGGCGGAGTAGCTCATGGGACTTCTTGAGGACAGGCTTCGGCCGAAGGTGGTGGCCACGCCGTGGCGGCGGGACGTGCTGGCTGTCCTGTTGCTGGCGCTGCTGGCGGCAACGTTGCTGCCGGGCTGGATCAGCGAACTTGGTCCGATGCACACAGAAGACGCGGACCAGGGATCGATGGAGCAGGCAGCTAACGCGGCCTTCTATCTCAGCCGGGTTCCCGGTCAGATGACATCGTTCTATCTGCTGCTGGCGTTGGGATTCGCGCTGGCCTTTCGCTGCGGGGCCATTGACCTGAGCGTCTGGGCGGTGGCCGGGGCGGGTGGGGTGGCCGCCGCGGCGCTGATGGGCCTGGGCATCACCCTCATACCGTCCTTCGTGGCCGCCGCCGCCCTGGGCCTGGCGGTCGGTGCGATCAACGGCCTGGCTGTGACGCGCCTGAAGCTGCCCAGCGCAGCCGTCACGCTCGCAAGCGCAGTCGCGCTGACGCTGGTGGTAATGGCCCTTGCCGGTGGGCAACCGCTGCCCGTGCCGGAGGGCAGCGTAGGGGTCTTGAGGAACGCTCCTTTCTTCCCGCCGCTGCTGATAAGCAGGATGCTGATCGTGGCGGGTGTGTGGTCGGTGGTGATGATCGTCCTGGCGGCGGCTGACTCGCTGCCGCAGAAGATCGCCCGGCCTCACCGGGATAGGGAACTGCTGCTGGCGATGATGGTCTCGGGCGTGTTTTCGGGCCTTGGCGGGGCGTGCTGGCTCATCGACCGCGGACAGGCGCCGGTGTCGAGCTGGCCGATCGGCGACCTACGCGTGCCGGCTGCGGCGCTGCTGGCCGGGGCGGCATTCATGGCGGGGCGGGGGCGGACGCTGCTGACCTGCCTGCTTCTGCCGGTCGCGATGCTGGTCGCCACCGTCTGGCGGCAGGAGGTGATCATGCCCAGCTACCGCAGCCTGGCATTGCAGAGCCTGGTGCTGATCTGCATGACGATCGTGGCCCACGTGGCGATAGACAACGCACTGTCGCGGTGGCAGGGCAATAAGCGGCTGGCGATCGCGGCCCTGGCGCTCGTGGTCAGCGGCATGCTGCTGCTGGGTGCCTCGGGGTTCATCGTGGGCCTGGCCGGTAGAAGGGCATTCCACCTGGCGGCGATGGGAGGCTGGGTGGCAGGCGCGATGCTCCTACTCATCTCAAGGCGGTACCTCAGGCCGCGCGGGGTGCCGCTGTCATAGACTCTTAGGTGGTTTCGACATCACCACTAACCGGTCGTGCCTGTCTTCTTGCCGGCACGCTGGCGCAGATAGGCGTCGATGAACTGCTGGATGTCCCCGTCCAGCACCCTGTCCGTCTGGGGGGTCTTCAACTCGGTCCTCTCATCGCGCACGAGCTGGTAGGGGTACAGCACGTAGGAGCGGATCTGGTAGCCGAAGGCGATCTCACCCTTGTTGCCGTAGACCTTGGCCATCTCGGCGTCGCGTTTGGCCTGCTCGTGCTGATAGAGCTTGGCGGCCAGGAGTCGCCGGGCCTCGGCGCGGTTCTTGTGCTGCGACCGCTCGTTCTGGCACTGCACGACCAGGCCGGTGGGGGTGTGCGTCAGGCGGATGGCGCTGGAGGTCTTGTTGACGTGCTGGCCGCCGGCCCCGCCGGCGCGGAACGTGTCTTCGCGGACGTCTTTGTCCCAGTCGATGTCCACTTCCAGCTCTTCCAGCTCCGGCAGCACGTCGACGGAGGCGAAGCTGGTGTGGCGGCGGTTCTGGGCGTCGAACGGGCTGATGCGCACGAGCCTGTGCACGCCTCGCTCGGCCGAGAGGTACCCATACGCGTACGGCCCGGTGACGTGCAGCGAGATGGAGCGGACGCCGGCCTCCTCGCCGTCTAGGCGGTCGACCTCGGCGGCCTGGTAGCCCGTGCGCTCGAAGTACCGCAGGTACATCCGCAGGAGCATCTCGGCCCAGTCGCAGCTCTCGGTGCCGCCGGCGCCGGCGTGGATGGAGAAGTAGCAGTTGCCCGCGTCGTGCTCCCCGCCCAGCAGCGTGCGCAGCTCCAGGGCCTCCAAGTCCTGGCGGATCGAGCTTGCCTCCTGGTGGGCCTCGGCGAGCGTCTCGGCGCTGTCGGCCTCGGCGGCCAGCTCGTACAGCGCCTGGAGGTCTTCTATTCGCCCGGCCAGTTCGCTCGTCGGCACGACGACCGCCTTGAGGGCCTTCAGTTCGGAGATGACCGGGCGGGCCGCCTCGCTGCTGTCCCAAAAGCCGCTCCGCGACATCCGCTCTTCCAGCTCGGCGATGCGTTTCTGGCGGCTAGGGACGTCAAAGGGAGTCCCGGATGGCGTGTATCCGGCCGCGCAGCGTGTCGATCAGTTCCTTCAGGTCTTCTGGTTCCGCCATTGGGCAGCTCTCCTCAAGTCCGAATCGTATCAATTCCGCCCGGGCAGGGCAAGCCTCGCCCGCACGCCTGCGGCCTGATGTGGCGGCCCGGCCTGGAATTGATGTTGCCTGGGCCCGGCTGGGCCGATAGACTCACCTGTTTGCTGCCTGCCCGCCCTGAGCCAGTCGAAGGGCGGGTGCGCGGTTGAGCAGGCTGGACGGTCCAGCCGCCCCTTCCGCCGAGGGTCTCGACGGGCTTCGACAGGCGCCCGGCCCGCGGTGGGCCGGGAAGGTCGCAGGCGTACATCCCGTCAAACGAATAAGGTAGCAAATGGTAGACTACAACCTCATCAAGTCGCTCAACGTCAGCGACGAGGAGATTCAGCAGCAGCTTTCGGAGGCCCTGGGCGCGGGGTTTGATCAGGAAGTTTTGGGGCAGACCATCCAGGAGCGGACGGCTCATCAGCCCGGCTCGGTGCTGACCGGGCGGGTAGTCAACGTCGTCGGCAACGACGTGATCGTCGAGGTCGGCCTGAAGAGCGAAGGGACCGTGGACATCAGCGAGTTCGACCAGCCCGCGGAGGTCAAGGTCGGCCAAGAGGTCGAGGTGCTGCTGGAGGAGGTCGAAAGCGACAGCGGCCTGGTGGTGCTGTCCAAGCGCAAGGCCGACCGCATACGGGGCTGGGAGCGGATACTCACCAGCAACAAGGAGGGCGACGTCGTCAAGGGCACCGTGACCCGCAAGATCAAGGGCGGGCTGCTGGTGGACATCGGCGTGCCGGCCTTCCTGCCGGCCAGTCAGGTGGACATCCGCCGCCCGGCCGACATCGGCGAGTACGTCGGCCAGAGCATCCAGGCCAAGATCCTCAAGATCGACCAGGACCGCCGCAACATCGTAATCTCGCGGCGCAAGCTCATCGAGGAGCGCCGCGCCGAGTCCAAGGCCAAGCTGCTGGCCGAGGTAAAAGAGGGCCAGGTCCGCAAGGGCGTGGTGAAGAACATCGCCGACTTCGGGGCGTTCATCGACCTGGGCGGGCTGGACGGCCTGCTGCACATCACCGACATGAGCTGGGGCCGCATCGGCCATCCCAGCGAGATGCTCAAGATCGACCAAGAGGTCGAGGTGCAGGTCCTCTCGGTCGACCGCGAGAAAGAGAAGATCGCGCTGGGCCTAAAGCAGCAGACGGCCAGCCCGTGGGAGACGGTCGAGCAGAAATACCCCGTTGGCTCGAAGGTCACCAGCACGGTGGTGAACATCATGGCCTACGGGGTGTTCGTGAAGCTGGAGGACGGCCTGGAGGGGCTGGTGCACATCTCCGAGATGAGCTGGACGCGCCGGCTGAACCATCCGTCCGAGATGGTGTCCGTGGGCGACGAGGTTGAGGTGGTGGTTCTCGACATTGCCAAGGATAAGCAGGAGATATCCCTCGGCATGAAGCAGGCCGAGGTCAACCCCTGGACGCTGGTGAAGGAAAAGTACCCCCCCGGAACCGTCATCACCGGCGTGGTGCGGAACATGACCAACTATGGTGCCTTCGTGGAGATCGAAGAAGGCATCGACGGCCTGCTGCACGTCTCGGACCTGTCCTGGACCCGCAAGATAGGCCACCCCAGCGAGCTCCTCAAGAAAGGCCAGGAACTCCAGTGCGTCGTGCTGGCCGTGGACGAGGAGAAGATGCGCGTGGCGTTGGGGCTCAAGCAACTCACCGAGGACCCGTGGCTGCGAAGCATACCGGAGCATTACGTTCCGGGACAGATCGTGAAGGGCAAGGTCACGAAGCTGACGAACTTCGGCGTCTTTGTCGAGCTTGAGGACGAGCTGGAGGGCCTGCTGCACGTCAGCGAGCTTGCCGACCACAAGGTGGACAACCCGCAGGACGTCGTCAAGGTCGGCCAGGAGATCGAGGTGAAGATCCTCCGCGTGGACACCGAGGAGCGCAAGATAGGCCTGAGCCTCAAGCGCGCCCAGTGGGCGGCTGAGGAGGGTCCTACGCCCGAGGCGGAAGAGAAGGTCAAGCGTCGCGGCGGGCTTGAAGGCCCCAGCGGCAAGCTTGGGGATGACATAATCCAGGCGATCAAGCCGCCCGATCAGCCCAAGGACCAGTGACCTGCCGCCCCCGCGCGGGGCCGCAAGGCCGGTGACAGTTAAGGATAAAAGGGGCGTGGCAGCGGAAGCTGCCGCGCCCTTTCGTTTTGCGCCGAAGGCCCGCAAGCACCCGGGCTTACTCAAGTACCCCCCCGCTGAGGACGAAAGGTAACAGTAGGAGGACCTACGCAACCTCGCAGACGGAGCAGACATGGCCGCCAGAGACACGCAGACCGCCCTGGGCTGGTATCTCGACCAGATCAAGTCCACGCCGCTTCTGACCGCCGAGCAGGAGCGGCAGCTCGCGCGGCGCATCAGGGAGCACAGCGACCACGACGCGCGGGAGCAGATGATCCGCGCGAACCTTCGGCTGGTGATCAAGATCGCCAAGGAGTACTCGATCCCCGGCATGACGCTGGCCGACCTGGTAGCCGAGGGCAACTTGGGCCTGATGCGGGCGGTGGAGGAGTTCGACCCTGACGCGGGGGTCCGCTTCAGCACCTACGCTGCTTGGTGGGTCAAGCAGGCGATCAAGCGGGCGATGACCAACGCCGGTCTACAGATCAGGATCCCCGCCTACCTGGTGAAGATGATCGGCAAGTGGCGCAGGACGGCCGCGGCGCTGGAGGCATCGCTCGGCAGGCGCCCGACGGTGGAGGAGATGGCCAAGAAGCTCCGCATCAGCCGAAAGAAGGCAGAGATCATCCGCCAGGGCATGCAGGCGGCCGCAGCGCCCACGCAGATCGGCTCGGAAGAGGCCTCGGCCATCGCCGAGATCGTGGGGGGCAGGTCCGACAGCAGTCCGGACCAGGCGATGCTGGACGCCTCCAACGCGCCGATTGTCCAGGCATTGCTGCAACGCCTGGAGCCCAGGCAGCGGAAGATCCTCGAACTGCGCTTCGCCCTGGACGGCTACCAGGGCCCGCCCCGGACGTTCAAGCAGATCGGCCAGGTCGTCGGGCTGACGCGGGAGCGCGTCCGGCAGCTCGAAAAGAAGGCCCTGTCCAGCCTGAAGGAACTGGCTGAGAAGGTCGCCTGACTGTCTGAAACCTGCCCCTCTGACCACACTGTCATCTTGACGTTCCCCTGCCAGTAGTTATCCTATCGCTATTGCACGGCTAGGGCGGCAAAGCAGTCCGAGGCCCGGGTGTGCGTTCGGCCACGGCGGGCCGGGAAACGCCTGGTAATGGAATACAATAAGCTATGAAAGAGGGTAAGCCCCCCTCCGGACGCTCGCGATTCAAGGCCTTGTTGCCCCCGCGCCCGGTCCGCGCGCTGGGGCTGGTCCTGGGCATGCGGCTTCGGCCGGTGCTGCTGCTGACCGTGGTCGGCGTGGTACTGTTCACCCTATTCCGGGCCGCACTGCTGCTGGCCAGATTCCACTTCATTGAGAAC
>Ga0315280_10005907_pt1 | contig 17173 bp, 12 predicted proteins | sample YL17G06_40_MG_FD_203697 | JGI IMG/M metagenome (GOLD analysis project Ga0315280, IMG submission 203697) | Sediment microbial communities from Yellowstone Lake, YNP, Wyoming, USA - YL17G06_40 | ecosystem: Environmental > Aquatic > Freshwater > Lake > Sediment | place: USA: Wyoming | collected...
ATTTTCCCATCCAACCATCTTGGGGAAGTCTAGATCACGGCTCGAAGAGATGTCAACGAGAGTCGGGAATTGCCGAAGGCAAGCCGAAAGCCGCAGGAAGGCTCAAAAGCGCCAGAAATCGGACAGACCTCTCCTCCAGGACGAAGAGAGGATCATGAAAAATATTCACCGCTCGGCCTCCTCCGAGGTGGACACTTTGACCTTGCTGTGGACCGAGAAACCGGAGTGGCGCCACCCCATGATCTTCTCTACCAACGCCTGAGAGATCAGATTCTCCTGAAGCAGAAGAGCGAAGACCTCCCGGGAAAACATCTGAGTTAGCAGGCCATCCGAAAAAGCGGGAAGGTGATGGAAACGGCCCTCCTCATCTTTCCCTCCCTCTGTCACCAAGAGGTGGAGATGGGGGTGGAAATTCGCCCTGCTTCATTGTCTCTGCAGCTTGGCGGCAGCAGTGCTGCTGATGGGCGCGCCTGCCTTGGGAGCAGGAGGTCGGCGGTTCAAATCCGCTCTCTCCGATCTACCGCCCGCCACGACGCGCCTGTAGCTCAGGTGGATAGAGCACCTGCCTTCTAAGCAGCGGGTCGGGGGTTCGAGTCCCTCCAGGCGCGCCATCCTTTTCCCCTGGAATTTCACCGGTTTTCCGCATTTCTTGGTTTTAACAGAGCCTATGCCAAAGTAAGCTTTTTTGACCTTTAAATGTCAAAAGAGCGTCAAATGTATATTGAACCAAAAATCGGCGGGGAGGACCGCTCGGATGGCGTTCAAGAGGTCGCCAGTTCGATCCTGGTCAGCTCCACCACTGACCTGCCCCCCTCATATCGTTCCAGCCGCTGTGATAAGCATTTTCGGGACGAAAGGAGTTGGACATTGGTAGGAAAAGGTACTCTCCGGAGTAGATCATTATCATGCTCCGAGAGGCGGAGGTTCTTCTCAGTCAGGGGACTCAGGTCACGGAGGTCTGCCGCAAGCCGCGGATCCCTGATGTCGTGCATTATCGCCACGCATTCAACGGCGTTTGATTATCTTGTTGGTCCCAAATAGCGATCAAGCCAGGCCAGGGATTCCTGGATTAACTTATCTCTTGGCACGAAGTGTCCGCCGTCATAAACAATCCAGTTCTTATCCTCCTTGCGCGTGCCGAGAAGTGTGAACATGGGCTTTTGGGATGTTTCGACAGGGAAGTAATTATCGTATCGTCCATTCAGCAGCAGGACCGGGAGCGTCACCCGTGGGATAAAATTGAAAGGATCTGCCTCGGGCAGCGACTTTTGAAACCTCAACCCTGCAACATACAATACAGCTGCAGAAAAACGCTTTTCGACTGCCAGCATAAGCCCGCCCATTCGCCCTCCCCAACTATAACCGAAATAAGCGAGCTTCTGGGCGTCGATTTCCGTTCGAGTCTCCAGATAGTCGATTGAGCGACTCAGGTCTTTGGCCCACATGATCACGTGCTCTTTATACAGGTTCGTTTCATTCGGTATTGAAGATTCAAGGCCGTCACCCCGATCATATGTGCTCTTATATATGGGATAAAGTACCGCACGTCCGTTTTTAAGGAAAAAGTCGAATATTGATGTCCATCGAAATGGCTCGCTGGATGGAATCAGCATGCCAGTATCTCCAGGGAACAACACTACGGTTTGGTAAGGAGGCGTGCCACGCTTTGGCAAAAAGAGATAGGCGATCATTCGGTCGTTGCCGTAACCGGCATCAAAAGTGATTTTTTCTTTTGTCCAATCCTCGGCGCTCTCGTCCAAGGATTCTCGTCTGGCATTCAGGGGTGTCTTGTCATATGAATACTGGCGCAAGAATATTTTGAACGTTTCGTCAGACACGGGCGTTAAGCTCATAAAATCTCGGAATGCGACTTCTATGGTTCGCGAGAGAGCGAGCTGGCTCTTGTTGTCTTCGAGATATCGGATGCACCGAAATCCATTTGTAGCCGAACGGTCGAAGGGCAACTGCGCATACGCGCTGAAAAACTGATAGGTAGAATCATTCCAGCCCCCACCCAAAATGAAGCGCTGCTTTCCGAGGCTGCTTTCATTGAAGCACCATTCCCGCACATTGCCCCCCATATCATAGGTGCCGAAGGGACTCATTCCCTGATAGCTTCCCACGCGCGCGGGACCGTGGCCGCCAAAATTGCTCTGCGGAATAATGAACGAACTTCTGACCACCCCAGCAGCTGCATTCCAATGAAAAATTGTGGGCAGGCTTTTCCCGACGAATTCCGCATAAGCGGCTGCTTCGTACCAGCTCACACCCGATACCGGATAATCATCCTCTCCTTCTGGGTAGTCACCGGCCTCCCAAGCTGCAGGTCCGGGCCTGCCTGTTTTATCCTTGAACTTATCTATCGCTTCTTCCCAGGAGAGGATCCTGGCATCATTGAGAAACGGGAATTTCCAGTACTTTTTATCTCGATAGCCGCCGCTGTTTACAAAGCCCTTATAGGCCTTATTCGTGACCTCATATTCGTCAATCAGGAAGTCGGTGATTTCCTCTGCTTGCAGTTGGTCCAGGCAAGACAACCGAACTCGAGGTTTCCCGCCAGGTACTCGCACCATTTCACTCGGTATATCAGCATCCTTATCCAACCTGGTGGATATGGATTCCGCCGCTGGAGTCGCCAAATGGACTATTCGGTACCCTTCCTTTTCGAATTTCAATCTGCAAAATATTCCTGGAATTCTGATCTCTTGAATGGGGGTCTGTCCCAAATACTCCCAATCGGAATTTACCGCCTCGTATGACTTCCACGACACCCCTGCCCCTGGGGGATTGGAATTGACGCTCACGATCGAAGAAATGCGAGGCCAGAGATCAGTCAGACCCTTGCTGTTTGGTATATATCTTTCCGCTTGAAGGGCTAAATTGAACGCCGCAATCAGATCGCCCTTATCTGCAAGACGCTCGATCTCCGGCATTGCGGCACGATCAGCCCACATGACCTTTTTGCTAAACTCGATTCTCTGTATAGCAAGATAGGCAAAAGCCGAGAGCACGATGAGCACTGGAACAAAAACATAGGGCCTTTTGAGCCCTTTCCAGATTCTGGCAGGTATCTTCCCGGAAACAGCAGCCTGCCGTGCTGCGATCTGCTCCATCAGACGAACCAGATTTGCTCGAACCTCCTGGATGGGCATGCGCTCGCGCGGGTACTTGGTCAACATCTTGCTGGCCATCTGTTGCAGTTGCTCTTGAGTTTCCTCAGTGCCCATTGGCAAGAAGATTGGAGTTTCGTGCAGGATTGCCGAGACGGTTTCGACCGCTGTACCTTTCTGGAAGGGATGCACTCCCGTCAGCATTTCACAGAGCACTATGCCAAATGAGAAGATGTCCGACTTATGGTCTAGCTTCTCACCTTTGAGTTGTTCTGGAGACATATAGGGCAGCGTCCCTAATGTCGAACGTTCCTCGGTCAGACACGTTAGCGTCGCCTCCTGACTGCCGGATTGTGACAATGCCGAAACTTGCTTGGCCAAGCCGAAGTCCATTATTTTTGCATGGCCGGTTCGGGGGAGCATGATATTGGAGGGCTTCAGGTCGCGGTGAATGATCCCCTTTTCGTGAGCCACGGTCAGCGCTTCGGCAATCTCTACTGCCCAGTCCATTGCCTCCTTTAACGGCACGGTTCCCCGGGCCAGTCGATCTCTTAAAGTCAGTCCCTCTATATATTCCATGACGATAAAGCTCTTGCCTTCGGCTTCAGCCACTTCGTGGATGCTGCAAATGTAAGGGTGATCCAGAGCCGCCGCTAATTTTGCCTCCCTTAGAAAACGTTTGCGAGCCGTTTCGTCCTGAAGGAGAGATTCAGGAAGGAATTTGACCGCTACCGTTCGATCCAACGAGGCATCGTGAGCGAGAAAAACTTCGCCCATGCCTCCCTGTCCGATTTTCTTCAAGATCTTGTAGTGCGAAATGGTCTGGCCGATCTCGGTCATCTGGTCCTCCCGTACTGCAAGTCAGGCGTGATGCTGTGTGGTAGCACTATTGTATCAGACGAAGGCTCTCTTAAGGAAGAAAACATAAGAGTTTCCTTTTCGGCTGAGCTGGCCGAGTGAGCCTCTTGGTGTCGATTCGTATCCAACCATCGTGGGGAAGTATAGATCACGGCTCGAAAAGATGTCAACGAGCGTCGGGAATTGCCGAAGGCAAGCCGAAAGCCGCAGGAAGGCTCAAAAGCGCCAGAAATCGGACAGAGCTCTCCTCCGGGGCGAAGAGAGGATCATGAAAAATATTCACCGCCGCATTTGGGGCAGGCCATCGGGTCCACTTCATAAACCTTGCGGATCATCTCGGCCCAGCCCCGCCGGGAGATCTTCGCTCCCTCCTCCGAGGTGGACACTTTGACCTTGCTGTGGACCGAGAAACCGGAGTGGCGCCACCCCATGATCTTCTCTACCAACGCCTGAGAGATCAGATTCTCCTGAAGCAGAAGAGCGAAGACCTCCCGGGAAAACATCTGAGTTAGCAGGCCATCCGAAAAAGCGGGAAGGTGATGGAAACGGCCCTCCTCATTCTTTCCCTCCCTCTGTCACCAAGAGGTGGATATGGGGGTGGAAATTCGCCCTGGTTCATTGTCTCTACGGCCTGGCGGCAGCAGTGCTGCTGATGGAGATTCTTTTCTTTAGCTACGCCAAAATCCCGTTTGCCTGCACCTACGTTCCGGGAAAGGCGAAGCTCCATCTCTTCTTGACTCCCGACGGGAATATCCTGGTTTCCGGAGCCCGGGACAGCGAAAAAGGAAAAAGAGACTATTGGCTGCTTAAAGAGAAGAGCGAATGAGAAAGAGGATATTTTGAAGCTCTCGGGCAACTTTTAAAAGGCCGAAGGCTAAATGTAAGATTATCCAGACTTACAGATAGTTTCGCTCAAAATTCGTGATGGCTTCTTTATCTCCCATCACAAGAAGGGTGTCGCCTGGCTCTACGGCAAAGTCAGGCGAGGGGTTGAAGACGATATCCTGGCCGGGTTTTTTGATGGCCACGACAATGACGTTGGCCTCATGCCTGAGGTTGCAGCCCTTGAGCGTCTGACCGGCAAATCTGGCGTCCTTCCTGACGATGAATTCTTCCATGAACAAGGACAGCTCTTTGCGCCGGATGAGGAGGGCAACAGGTTTCCACATCGGCTACATATTATATCCGGGCATAGATTCGAAGCAAGATTCCATGAATTTTTTAATAAATTGGAATATTGCGTCCTCTATAGCGTATCTATTAAAAAGCAAGGCCTGGCCGTCTGAGAAAAATAATTTGTCATCGACGATGAAGACAGGATGTTTGTCTGCGCTTATGCCTTCGAAGAGAGAGACGGAGATTATTGGCCTTACTATGACGTTTTCGACGCGCAGGGGCGTTATATCGCCAAGTTCTGCCATCCCCAGCCCCAGGCGCGAGTTGATTTTTGCCGGCAAGAAAAACAAGATCTACTGCCTCGAGCGGGAAAGCCAAGAAGGGATTCCCTTGGTCAGGCGGTACAGCATGATCTGGAAATGATAATTTTTGAGCGCGATTTCAGTCTTTTATTCAGAGGACAGTTCTCCCCGGGATTTGTCCGGGCTGGTCGGCGACAGAGAATCCGCCGCTCGACCAAAAAATTTTACATAAATTTAAAAACATAATAGAATTGAAATAAGCAGCGATGAAACTGGCAAAAATCGCCATCGACAGGCCGGTCACCACCTTTATGTTCTATGTCGCGGTCGTCCTGCTCGGGTTCATCTCCCTCCGCCAGTTAAGTGTGGACCTTCTTCCTGATATCAGCTACCCGCGCTTGTCCGTAGTCACCGAATACCGGGGTGTCGCTCCCGAAGAAATTGAGACTCTTATTACGGCCCCGCTCGAGGCAGCGGTCAGCCGCATTCCGGGAATGCGTCGGGTCGAGTCCGTCTCCAAGGAAGGCGTTTCTTACTTGACCCTCGAGTTTGGCTGGGGAACAGACATGGATTTTGCCATGCTCCACGCCCGGGAGAAGCTCGACAGCGTCCGCTATCTGCTTCCCGAAGGGGCCGAGAACCCGAAGATCAATACGCTTGACCCCAAGAGCAAGCCTATCATAGTCATCGCCGTCTCGGGCGAGAGCTCTTTGCTCGAGCTCAAGGAATTCTGCGAAGAGCTCATTAAACCCCGGCTTGAGCAGATCGAAGGGATAGGTTCGGCCGAGGTCGCCGGAGGGGTGGAAAGGGAAATTCAGGTCGAAGTCAACCCGCAGCTATTGTCTCTCTACGGCTTAACCATTGACGAAGTCGCGCGGCGCATCGACGCCTTTAACCGCAACCTCCAGGGCGGAAATATTCGCAAAGGAAAATTCAAATACGCCCTTCGGGTCGTCGGCGAATTCGAGGTCGTGGACGAGATCGGAGAGATCAGCCTGAAGACCACCCCAGAGAGGGGCGTTATCAGGCTCAGCGACGTGGCGCGCATCGAAGACTCGATTAAAGAACGGCAGGGAGCGACCCGGCTCAACGGTAACGAGGGTATCGGCATCCTTGTGCGCAAAGAATCAGGAACAAACACCGTCGAGGTCACCAGGAAAGCCAATCAATTGCTCGACTTGATACGCCAGGAATACCCCAGGATCAGCCTTCTGGTGGTCTCTGAACAGGCAAAATATATCCGGGAAGCCATTTCTTCCGTCAAAGAGGAGGTTATTTCCGGCGGGCTTTTGGCTTTCCTCGTTCTCTTCATTTTTCTCCAGGAGTTGCGCACTTCTCTCACGATTTTTGCTGTAATTGTCATTTCAGTTATAGCCACATTTAATCTTCTCTTTTTCCGCAATATCACACTCAACATCATGTCGCTTGGCGGATTAGCTTTGGGTGTCGGAATGCTGGACGACTGCGCCATCGTAGTTTCAGAAAACATCTTCCGCCATAGAAGCCTAGGGAAAAGCCTATCCGAAGCCGCTTATGTCGGGACGAAAGAAGTGGGCATGGCGGTCAGCGCCACAATCTTCACGACGATAGTTGTTTTTCTTCCCGTCATCTATGTCCATGGCGTAGCGGGTCAGTTATTCCGCGACCAAGCACTCACCGTCACTTTTTCTCTTTTGGCTTCTCTGCTTGTTTCCCTGACCCTCGTCCCGATGCTTACCTCCCGAAAACTGAAGTGGCAGGTTCCCGACAAAAAAACGGTTGAACATCAACCAGGACCCGGAGCAAAGGATTCACCCGGGTCGGCCAAACCAAAATGGAGATTCCTTCTTTATCCTTTCCAGGGTGTCCGTTGGCTTCTGTATTTTATCCCCAGGATCGTCATGAAAATTCTGAATATCCTGATCAGTTTTTTCTCCCAGTTGCTGCTCTTTGTCTTTCATTACTTGAGCCTTCCTTTCCGGCCCCTCCTTCGCGTCGTCTTCAGGGGATTTAATTCCGTCTACAGGAATTTCACCACCCGCTACCACGAGTTCCTCATCTGGAGCCTTGATCATAAAGGCAAAGTCCTGGTCGTGTCCGCGGTGTTTTTCTCCCTGACTATTTTGCTCGGAGCGTTTCTCCCGAGGGAGCTCATGCCGAAACTCAAGGTAACCTCTTTCGAGGTCAACCTCAAGACGCCGGTGGATTTTTCCTTTGAGCAGACAGCCGATATGGTCGCTTCCCTCGAACGATGGCTGGGTGGGAAAAGCTCCGTGAAGACGTTCTTTTCCGAAGTTGGAATTATCAGCGGGATGGAAGGGCTCAATCCTGATATCTCCTTGAATTCAGCCAAAATAACGGTTGTCGTCAGGAACAATTCGCAGCTTGAACCGACGATGGAGGGAATAAGGCAGTGGCTGCAAAATATCCCCGGCCTGAGTTTTTCCATCAGCAGAGAGCAGACAACGATCGCCCAGTTCCTGACCTTCTCGGGGGCCGAGTTGAGTTTGGAAATCAAGGGCGATGACCTGGAAACCCTAAAAAACTTTTCTCACGAGCTCGGCGAAAAGCTGGGGACGATTAAGGGAATCGCTGATGTCAGCTCGAGCATCAAAGAAGGGAAGCCGGAGTTCTTGATCAAGATAAAAAGAGACAGGCTCGAAAAATACGGCCTTTCTCCCGACGTCGTCGGGACATATCTTGTCCAGGCCGTGCGGGGCGAGGTCGCGACCCAGCTAAGGGAGTTGGACAGAAAATATGATATTTTGGTACGAATGGAGAAGGGGAGCAGGGAGAATATCGAAGCCGTCCTCAACCAGGAGATACCTTACCGGGGGCAGGTCATTCCTTTAAGAGAGTTGGTCGATTATGAGATTGCCCTCGGTCCTGAGGAAATTCGCAGGGAAAGCCAGCAGAGGGAAGTCCTCCTCACGGCCAACCTGAAAGGCGCCAAGATCAGCCAGGTCCTCCCCGAAGTCAGAAAAAAGATCGCGAGTTTGAACCTTCCTCCGAATTACCGGGTCGTCTTTGGCGGAGAACAGGAAGAAATGGCCAAGTCTTTCCGCAGCCTCATCTGGGCTTTCGTGCTGTCGATTTTCTTGGTCTACATGGTTATGGCGGCACAATTTGAATCCCTGCTGCATCCCTTCCTGATTATGTTTACCATCCCTATGGGACTGTCGGGCGTCTTCCTGTTCCTGTTCATAACCGGACAGACGATCAATGTCGTCTCCGTGATCGGGATCGTCGTTCTTGTCGGCATCGTCATCGACAACGCCATCGTGAAAATCGATTATACTAACCAGCTCAGACGCAGCGGGCTCCATCTTCGGGAGGCCGTGGTCGAAGGCAGTCAGGTCCGCCTCAGGCCTATTCTGATGTCTTCCATCACCACAGTGTTCGGCCTTATCCCGCTTGCTCTCGGGTTGGGAGAAGGAGGGGAGCTCCAGAGGCCTCTGGGAATAGCGGTTATCGGAGGCCTCCTTTTTTCGACATTTTTAACACTCATCCTTATTCCCGTCATCTACGAGCTCGTAGAGAGCCGGCGGGATACGAAAACCCAATGAAAATCTTCGCCGAGCGCCCAATCGCCACGGTCATGTTCTTTCTGGTCGTGGCTTTCCTGGGAGCATATTCTTTCCTGAATATCCCTCTCGAGCTCGCGCCCAAAGAAGATTTTCCCCAAATCAAAATTCAAACGCCGTGGAGCGATGTCCCGCCGGAAATCATCCAAACCCAGATCACTTCGCCCCTGGAAGAGATTGCTTCGACCGTGAAAGGCGTGAAGAAAATCACTTCCTCTTCGTCCATAGGCCTTTCGTCTATCACCTGCGAGTTCGAGCCAAAAACGAATATGGAGTTTGCGACTCTCGAGCTGATGGAAAGAATCGCCAGGATCCGGCAAGAACTGCCTTATGCTGCAAACCGTCCCCAGGTCATCCCTTACGTGCCGGAAGATTTCAGGACGGCCAATTTCCTCGAATACACTATCTCCGGCGACTATTCTCTGCAGGAATTACGGGAGACGCTCAAGGAAAGATTGGAATACGGCCTCGGAGCCGTGAAAGGCGTAGCCGGCGTCGATGTCTCGGGCGGGTCGGATGCCGAAATCCGTATCACGCTCGCCAGAGATAAGATCCAAGGCCTGAACATTCATCCTTATCAAGTGCTGATCGCTTTGAACCGTTGGAATCAGACCTACTCGGCCGGGAAAATTCAAAGAGGGAACCAGGAATTTCTGTTCAAGATCTCCAGCTCCCTCCGCAGCCTGAAGGAACTCGAAGACATGATCATCATCCATCAGGGCGGAGTCGCCGTCAAGCTGAGGGACATCGCCGGCATCGAGCGCAGTTTCGGCGAGATCCGCTACCTCAACAGGATCAACGGGCAGCCGACGATCCGCTTGGTTATCTATAAAGAAAGGGCGACGAGCACCCTCGGAGTCGCCAAAAGAGTCAAAGCCAAGCTCGAGGAAATCAAGAAGGAGCTGCCCCAAGGCCTGATTTTCAGAGTGGTCAACGACGAAAGCAAAGAGATCCAAAAGAGTCTCAACGAACTTTATCTTCTCGTCGCCATCATCCTGGCTGTCATTTTCACCCTGATCTTTCTCATCCTGAGGAGCTTTAAGCCTTCCGTCCTTATTCTCAGCTCGATCATTTTCTCCGTCTTAATCACGTTTAATATGATCTATTTTTTCAAGATCTCCATCAACATGCTGACCCTGGGAGCATTGGCTTTAGGGTTTGGTCTTTTTGTAGATAATTCCATCGTCGTTTTCGAGAACATTCTCCGGCTGCGGGAAAACGGCCTGCCTCCTTTGCAAGCCGCTATTCAAGGCCCTAAAGAAGTTTTTCTCCCTGTTCTGGCCTCGACACTGACGACGATTTCTGTTTTTTTCAGCTTTCCCTATTTCCAGGGACGGCTGAAAATTTATTACCTCCCCTTGGGGATCGTTATTTCCTCCGCTCTGGCTGTTTCACTCTTTGTTTCTTTTTCCCTGATTCCCGCCCTGAGCCCGCGGCTGCTGAGGATGAGAAAGCATAAACGCCGGGAGAAGATAAGAAACATTTATCAGAAGTTTTTGAAGTGGATCCTGCGTCATCCCCTGGAAGTCCTCATCGCCGTGGTCTTGCTTTTTATCGGGAGCTACAAATGGTTCAAGAAGGAGGTGACCATCGGAGAGTTTTTCCGCTGGTATTCGCGCGACAGGCTTGCAGTCAGCGTCGGCATGCCACCCGGAACGGACCTGGAAAAAACCGACGAGGTGGTTAAAAAATTCGAAGCCAAAGTCATAGAAAAAGATTATGAGAAGGAGATGAATTCCACTGTCGGAGCGGAAGAAGCCTATATCGTGATCACGTTTCCGGAAGAGATCGAGTATTCATACCGGCCCTATGCGCTCAAGGAAGAGCTCATCCAGCTGGCCACTCAATTTGCCGGCATAAGCGTGAGCATCTACGGTTTTGATCCACAAGGATACTACTCCGGATTCGGGACCGGAACGATGTACGATTCCTATATTAAGTTTTTTGGCTACAACCTCAAAAAATTGAAAGAAATAACTTCAGAGCTCGAACTCAGGCTCAAGCAGAATCCCCGCATCAAGGATACGCGCATCGTCTCAAGCCGGTATGGCTGGTGGCGAGTAGATTCTTTTGAGCACATCCTGAAAATTGACCAAAACGCCTTGCGCCGGTATCAGATCGACCCTCAGTATCTCTATTACCACCTGCAGACACTTCTGCGCGGAGAGTTTTCCTCACCGGTGAAGTGGAGGGTGGGCGGCAAAGAAATCGCCATTTCGATCAAATTTCCCGAAGCCGAAAGCTTGGATATCAAGTCACTCCAGGATACCCTGATCAGGACATCGGGAGGGGAATATCTGAGGCTGGGAGAGGTCTCGACGCTTGAAGAAAGGCCTATCGCCGGCTCCATCGACAGGGAAAATCAGCAGTTCCAGCAAACGCTGATGTGGGAATTCAGGGGGCCCTCCAAGGCGGCCGAGAACTATAAAAAGGCCGTCTTCTCAACCCTGAGGCTTCCCCCGGGTTTCTCGGCTTCGCTCGAAGAAACCTGGCTGATGACGGAAGAAGAAAAGTCCCAGATCAAGTTTGCCCTCATCTTTTCCCTTTTGCTTATTTTCATGATCCTGTCTGCGCTTTATGAATCATTCGTTCAAGCGTTTTTCATCATCCTGGCCGTGCCCCTGGCTCTCATAGGCGTTTTTATCGCCTTTGTCATTGCTGATTTCTCCTTTGACTCCTCGGCCTATATTGGCGTGATACTTCTCGCCGGAATCGTCGTCAACAACGCTATCCTCCTGGTGGACCATATCAATTTGAAAAAGAGGCAGGGGCTCTCTTTGATTGATGCTGTCATCATCGGCTCCAGGGAAAGAGTCAGGCCGATTTTTCTGACGGCCGGGACAACCGTGTTGGGTATGTTTCCTCTGCTGCTGATCCAGGGCGAGGTCGCCAAAAGAAAAATCTGGGCTTCCCTGGCCCTCTCGACGGTGGGCGGCCTTATAAGCTCCACGTTTTTCATCCTGATCGTCATTCCCATTTTTTACCTCTACGGAGACAGGATGAAGTCCTGGGCCGGTCAAAAAATCGGAGAATTGAAAAGGGCCCGCGACAAATTTTAAATAGCCTCTTATCCAGGGCGGGTTGGAAGGAGAAATAATGCCCGAACTGCAAAAAGATGAATTATTAAAGCGAATAGCCCGGTTCCCCCGGAAAAATCTGATTCACCTTCCGACGCCTTTTCGTAAGCTCGAAAATTTATCGCTTGACCTCGGCGGGCCGGATATCTATGTCAAGCGCGACGACCTGACCGGCCTCGCCTTCGGCGGGAACAAATCACGCAAGCTGGAGTTCATCATTGCGGACGCTCTGAACAAAGGCGCCGAGGTGATCATTACCTGGGCCAGCCTGCAGTCGAACTGGTGCCTGCAGACAGCAGCGGCGGCGCGCCGGTTCGGGTTGAGGCCTATCCTGATACTTTTCCGGACCTCTGACCTTGCGCTTGAATATGATGGCAATCTATTGCTCGATTACATCTTGGGCGCGGACATCCACATCAGAGAAGCCGAAAAAGGGAAGGCCGTCAGTGAGGACTGTGCCCGAGAAGCTCTCGATGAGGTGGTCAATGAAATCAAGGAATGGGGCCATACGCCCTATGTCGTCGCAGTCGGCGGCTCCATGCCGGGATTTTCCATGGAACAGCCTTTGGGTGCCATCAGTTATGTCGCTGCCTTTGCCGAGATGTTGGAGCAGGCTGAAGCCGAAGTGGGAGACATCAGTCATGTCGTCCTGGCGACAGGCTCGGGTGCGACTCAAGCAGGGCTGGCAGTGGGCGCGAAGGCACTGTCTGGCCAAGTCAAAGTCCTGGGAATCAGCGTTTCTGAAGAGAAAGAAGTCTTCACTCAAACCGTCTTAAAAATTTCTTCTGCAACAGAAAAAGCTTTGGGCCTTGACCTCAACATCTCCCGGGAAGACATTATTGTTTTCGATGAATACATCAAAGGCGGCTACGGCATCGTCGATAAAGAAGTGGCCGAGGTCATACGCCTGGTTTTTTCCAGGGAAGGTATTGTCCTGGACCCTGTTTACACGGGAAAAGCAATGACGGCTCTCGTCGACCTGGTCAAAAAGGGCTTCTTCAAGAAAAAGGACAAGATAGTCTTCTTCCATACGGGCGGCACGCCGGCCTTGTTTCCCTACCGGCGCGAGCTTGTTGAACTGCTCAAATAGCCAGAAGCCTGAGATCGCCTGGCCGCGCTCGCGATGACCTGGAGAAAGGAGAAAAGACATGAAATTGCATTGGCCCACTTTCAAAGACATCCTGGAAGCCAGGGAGATCATCCAGACGTATCTTCCCCGAACTCCCCTTTACAGCTATCCTCAGCTCAATGGCCTTCTCGGTACAAGAGTCTATGTCAAGCATGAGAATCACCTTCCGACCGTTTCTTTTAAAGCCCGGGGTGGAATTAACCTCATCCATCATCTCAGCTCCGAGGAGCGAAAGAGAGGAGTCGTCACGGCTTCGACCGGAAACCACGCTCTCTCCATCGCCTATGCCGGCTATCTCTTCAGCGTCCCGGTGACTATCGTCATGCCGGAGAAGGCCAATCCTGTCAAAGTGAAGGCTGTCCGGAGCCTCGGCGCCGAGATCATTTTTTTCGGCCGCATCTTTGAAGAAGCGAAAGACCAGGCGCTGAAACTGGCGGGGGAAAGGCACACCCGCTTTATCCATCCCGCCAACGAGCCTTACCTTATCGCCGGGGTGGCCACCTATGCCGTGGAAATCCTTGAAGACTGCCCCTCTGTGGATGTGATCTTCGTTCCGATAGGAGGGGGAAGCGGTGCCTCGGGGTGCTGCCTGGCTAAGCAGGAACTGAAGCCTGGCGTCCAGGTCATCGGAGTGCAGGCGGAAAAAGCGCCGGCGGCTTATCTTTCCTGGAAGACGAAAAAAATCGTCAAAGACAAGATGGAGACAGCGGCCGAAGGCCTCCAAACCCAGATGGGCTACGAGCTCACCCAAGAAATTCTCCAGGCTTATTTAGCGGACTTTCTGCTCGTATCAGAGGAGGAGATGTCGCGGGCTATCCTGACCTATCTCGAGCTCGTCCGCAACCTCTCGGAAGAAGCCGGCGCTGCGCCTCTGGCCGGGGCGGTCAAGGTCAAAGAAAAACTCAAAGACAAGACTGTGGCTCTCATCCTTTCGGGCAGCAATATCTCTTTAGAAAGACTCCGCCTTCTCTTGAAATCTTAATCACATCCCTGACGACTCCAAGGCCGAGCCTACTTTTTTTCCGAGCTCTTCAGAAACTTCAGGAATTCGCTGTCGGTGGAAAGAACAAGCCAGGTTTCGCTGTCGAGGCTGGTGCGGTAGGTTTCCAGCGTTTTCAGGAACTGATAAAATTCCGGGTCCAGGCTATAGGCCTGAGCATAGATTCTCGTGGCGTCCGCATCGGCCTTTCCCTTAATTTCCTGGGCCTTCCTATAGGCTTCTGATTGGATCCTCTTTAACTCCTTTTCTTTCTGGCCGCGGATTTCCGCGCTCTTGCCGTCTCCTTCCGACCTGTATTTCGAGGCGATTCTTTTCCTTTCCGCGATCATCCGGTCAAAGACTTTCTGCTGGACTTCATCCACATAGTTGATCCTCTTGACCCGGACATCCCTGAGGTCCACCCCGAATTGCGGGGTGATTTTGGAGGCATTCTCCAGGATGATCTGGGCTATCTTTTCCCGGCCCACCTCAATCTTGGCAATGACTTCTGAAGTTTCGAGTATAATCGCTTCATCTGTTAACTCCATTATCCGGTTCGATGAACGCACAATCTCAATCAGGTCATATTCGGCAATGACATTCCTTGTTTCTCCGTCGATAATATCGTCAAGCCTGGACTGGGCACCTCGCTCATCCCTGACTCTCTGAAAGAAGACAAGAGGATCGCTGATTCTCCAGCGGGCATAAGTGTCCATCCAGATGTATTTTTTCTCTTTTGTCGGTATCTGATTGGGATCTCCATCCCATTCCAGCCAGCGCTTCTCAAAGTAGTTCGTTTTTTGGATAAAAGGGAGCTTGATATGCATTCCCGCTGAAGTGATCGCTCCTCCTATGGGCTCGCCGAACTGGGTGATAACCACCTGATTTGTCTCCGAGACGATGTAAACGGCATCAGCAAGAATGAGAAGAACGACGAGAGCGGCACCAATGAGCAGCAGAATTTTCGTTGAAGCGCTCATTTTTTCACCTCCTCTCCGAGATTCAGGAGCGGCAGGAAGTTCTTCTGCTTTTCATCCAAAATGATCTTTTTCTTTATCTTGGAAAGGACGTCATTGATTGTTTCAAGATAAAGCCGCTTGCGCGTGACCAAAGGAGCGCGGGCATATTCCCTGTAAACGGACGTGAAGAGCGACGCATCACCTTGAGCTCTGTTGACTCGCTCCGTGGCATACCCCTCGGCAGCCCGGATCGCCTGTTCGGCCTCACCCGACGCTCTGGGAATTTCTTGGTTATAGTCGGACCAGGCTTCGTTTATTTTCCTTTCCTTTTCCTGAAGAGCTTCATTGACCTCGTTGAACGATGGTTTGACCGGATCGGGCGGGTTGACATCCTGAAAGATGAGCTGGTTTACATCGATCCCGATCTCATAGATATCACACAGCTTTTGCAGTTCTTCCTTGGCTTGGCTGGCGATTCTGGCTCTTCCGATGGTGATGACTTCATCAACAGAATTATCGCCGACAATTTTCCTAACTACCGCTTCATTCATATAGCGAAAAGTATCCTCGGCATTCCTTAGCTTAAACAAGAAATTATAAGGGTCTTTGATTTTGTACTGGACGATCCACTCCACCACGACTACGTTCAAGTCCCCTGTAAGCATTGCCGCTTCTTTAGCGGTATCGGGCGTCACGCGGAACTCTGACCGGATGTCCGGCCGAGTGGTCCGGAAGCCGAATTCCAATTTGAGCTGCCTCTGAACGGGAACCTTGGTCAAGGTCTCGATACCTAAAGGCACTTTGAAATGAAGACCGGGGTCTGCCGTCCTGGTGAATTTGCCGAAACGGAGGATAACCCCAATCTCTTCCGGGCTGACCTGGTAGATTGAACCAAACAGAAGGATGATGACAACGACGGCAAGGACGATTCCTTTGATTACGCCGATTTTAATTTTTGGGAGCTTAAAGTCGATGGGATTGAACTCTCTGCTCATGCGAACCTCCGTTCATTAGGATTTTTATTTTCTCTTACTATAACATAGGGAGTCATTGAGTTAAAGAAAAGATAAAACATCTCAATCTAAAACAGTCATCGCGAGTTTCCGAAGGAAGCGTGGAGATCTGGCCCGAAGGGTCATTCCGAGCCAAGCGAGGAATCCGATGCAGTCGTTGCCAGGAGCTCTGCGACGAAGCGATCTGACGGGAATCCCGATGAGATTCGCCACGACATCTTCGATGCCTCGCGATGACTTCGTCAGATTGCTTCGGCCAAGAGGCCAGACCATGATCAGGGAATTTTGAATTCGGTATGTATGGCAAAATTTTACATGAAATTCGTAAGAGCGCTTTTGAGTCGTCCAAGAGATACTTTATGAACGGCAATATCTTGTTCCTCTAAAGTTTCCATAGATTTTAGGCCGCTCCCGGTAATCACCAGCACAGACTCATCGTTCGGCCGGAATCGCCGACTCTTCGCAAGCTTGATCAGCCCGGCCCAAGTCGTGGCCGAAGCCGGATCGCAAAAAATTCCTTCATAATTCGCCAGGTCTTTTTGCGCCTGAAGAATCTCTCTGTCCGTTACAGCAAGGATAAGACCCCTATTTTCTTTAATCAGCTTGAGCACAAGATTCCCACCAGGAGGAGAAGGGTTGGAGATCGCGTGGGCGATGGTTTCAGCTCGGGACAGTTTCTGGTACCTGCTCTTTCCTTGCTCATAAGCGCGGGCCAGAGGGGAACAACCTCTGGCCTGGACACCGACAAAGATGGGCAGATGGCGAAGGAAGCCTTCTTTTTTCAAATCCTGGAAGGAGCGGATGAGGCCGATCAGGTGTCCACCGGAACTGACAGGCACAAACAGGTAGCGGGGAGCTCGGCAGCCGAGCTGAAGAAAAATCTCGAACCCTGTCATTTTGTATCCTTCAATCCTCAACGGGTCTATAGAATTCATAAAGTAGATCACTACTGTCCCATCATAAGTTGAATAAAAGCAATTGTTTACAGGAATCTTCTTCGGGCTTTTGATCAGTAAAATCGCTAAGTAGTTGATTCAACGGGACTTTCTCGAAAGCAGTCACGCTCA
>Ga0315280_10005908_pt1 | contig 17173 bp, 12 predicted proteins | sample YL17G06_40_MG_FD_203697 | JGI IMG/M metagenome (GOLD analysis project Ga0315280, IMG submission 203697) | Sediment microbial communities from Yellowstone Lake, YNP, Wyoming, USA - YL17G06_40 | ecosystem: Environmental > Aquatic > Freshwater > Lake > Sediment | place: USA: Wyoming | collected...
CGATCGGGGCCGCTCTGGCCTTGGCGCGGCAAGGGGTCCAGGTGCTCCGCGTCCACGACGTTGCCCCGGTGCGCCAGGCCCTGCTGCTCTTCGAGTCTGCCGGCGGGATAGCCTGAGATTGATCGGTGTGCGACGCTCGCTTCTGGGTCCCACGACGCGAAGGCGGAACTGTCCTATTGGGGGGGATGCTGGCCCGGCGCTGCAAGATGCTGTATCAATGACGACCAGCCGCGTGGGCCTGCTGTAGGAATCGCTCCACGGGAACGAGCAGCGGCCGGGGCAGGGGGCCCCAAGAGAATATGTTGGGCACGCGGTCCCAGGTTTCACCCGAGTTCGAGGAGACTCATCGATGAAGACCGTACGGATCACGCTGGTGTTGGCTGCCGTGCTGACGATCGCCACCGTAGCGGCGGCGCAGGACAAGGAGAAGGCCAAGGCGAAGGCCAAAGCGCCGAGGCTCGGCCCGGCCGCTCAGGCCTTGCTCAGGATGGAGAGGCTCCGCGAGGCCGTCGACGGATTGGACCTCACCGCCGAACAGAAGGAGAAGCTCGGGAAGGTGAGGCAAGAGCTTGGCCCGAAGATCAAAGAGGTCTTCGAGAAGATGCGAGACATCCTCAACGAAGAACAGCGGAAAGCCGCCGAGGAGGCCGCCAAGACGGCGCGAGAGGCCGGCAAGAAGAGCCAGGAGATCTTCCGGGCGGTCGAGGCGTCGCTGAAGCTCACCGAAGAGCAGACCGAGAAGATGAACAAAGTGGGCCAGGAAATGGCCGCCATTCAGAAGCAGATGATGAAAGGGGTGATGGGCGTCCTGACGGCGGAGCAGCGGGAGAAGATCAAGGAGAAGATGGCGGCAGGGAAGAAGGCGGCCAAGCCCCGCGAGAAGAAAGAAGAAGCGAAGTAGGGCGATGACCCTGTCTTGCTGCGGTCTTTTTGGAGTGCGGTGATTCATCACCGCTTTTCTCCACACACAGGCAATGCGCCGTGAGGTTACAAGTACCGCAAAAGCGGGGTAAATCGCCGCACTCCAAGACGCGATCACAAGAAAGGACCCAGCCATGAACACAGCTAAGAAGACGAAAAACCCCTCCACCTCGCGCCGCGAGTTCCTCGTACGCTCGGGCGCGGCCTTGGCGGGCACAGCCCTGGCCGGTGGTCTGGCGGCCCGCAGCTATGCCGCTGAGGACAACACGATCAAGGTGGCCCTGGTCGGCTGCGGTGGACGCGGGACCGGGGCCGCCGCCAACGCCCTTTCGACCAAGGGGCCGACCAGGCTCTGGGCCATGGCCGATTTCTTCGCCAACCGGCTGGACTCCAGCCTCAAGGGCCTCGCCCAGCAATTCGGAAAGCAAGTGGACGTGCCCAAGGAGCGCCAGTTCGTCGGACTGGATGCGTACCGCAAGGCCATCGACTGCCTCGGCAAGGGCGACGTCGTGCTCTTGGCCACGCCCGCGGGTTTCCGGCCGATGCACCTGGAATACGCGGTCCAGAAGGGCGTCCACGTGTTCATGGAGAAGTCGTTCGCCGTGGATGGCCCGGGCGTGCGGCGGGTCCTTAGCGCGGGCGAAGCGGCCAAACAGAAGAACCTCAAGATCGCCGGCGGCCTGATGTGGCGCCACGAGAAGGCCCGCGAGGAGGTCATCCGGCGGATCCACGACGGGGCGATCGGCGACATCCACACCCTGCGGACCTACCGCATGCACGGGGCGGTGGGTTTCACGCCGAAATCGCCGGGCGTGACCGAGTTGGCCCACCAGATCCGCAACTATAGCTGCTTCACCTGGCTCAACGCGGGCTTCCTGGTCGATTGGCTGATCCACGACATCGACGTCTGCTGCTGGGCCAAGGACGCCTGGCCGGTCATGGCTCAGGGCATGGGCGGGCGCCAGGTCCGCTCGGTCCCGGACCAGATGTTCGACCATTACGCGGTTGAATACACCTTCGACGACGGGACGAAGCTCTTTGCCCAGGCCCGGCACATCGACAACACCTACGGCATCTTCGCCGATTTCGCCCACGGCACGAAGGGTTCGGCGGTGATCATGGAGAGCCTCGCCGCGCCCAAGCCGCGGATCTACAAGAACCAGAAGCAGACGCCGGAGAACGAGGTCTGGCGTTACGCGGGCCCCACGCCCCAGGAGTATCAGGTGGAGCACGACCTGCTTTTCGACGCGATCCGCCAGGACAAGCCCTACAACGAGACCGAGCGGTGCGCCAAGGCGGTCTTGACCTCGATCCTCGGCCGCATGGCGGCCTACTCCGGGCAACTGGTCACGTGGGACCAGGCGCTGGCCTCGAACCTGGAGCTAGCGCCTGGGCTGGACAAGCTCACGATGGAGTCCCCCGCCCCGGTGATGCCCGACGCGCAGGGGCGCTATCCGATCCCGATGCCGGGGCTGACGGCGGCGTTTTGACGGAGTGTGGACGTACGAGAGGCGGAAGGAAAGGAATCACGAAGACGCGAGAGGGCGAAAAGGCGAAAGAGAGGGAGTATAATAGTGCAGTTGGCGAGTGCCCCGGCAGTCCAAGTAGCAATCTGGAGTCATTCCGTGGAAGGGAAGTACACAGCGATCGTGCAGCAGCACGGCCCGTGGTGGATCGGATGGGTCGAGGAGGTCCCTGGCGTGAATTCGCAGGGACGCACGCGGGAGGAGCTGTTCGAGAATCTCCAAGACGCCTTGGAAGAAGCCCTGGAGATGAATCGCGCTGACGCCCGGGCCGCTGCCAGCGGGACCTACGAGGAAGTGAGTATCCCCGGGTGAAACGTCACGACTTGATCGCCCATCTCCAAGAGCACGGATGTGTGCTCGTGCGCGAGGGGCGGCGGGGTCAGGAGACCCGCGCCGAACAAGGCGCCGGATTCCTGGAGCATGCTAAGCTTTGCCCCAGGCACTCAACTCTTTGCGCCAGTTCCAGCCAACCGCGAGGTCAGTTTGCCTTGCGCACGCAGCGGAAGCCGATGAGGCCGGAGACGTCGCGGGCGAAGCAGATGTCGCGGTAGACGGGGTCCTCGTAGAGCCGGTAGGCGGAGCGGCACTGGTCGGCCTTGGAGTTCCAACTGCCGCCCCGCAAGACCCGGGCCTCACCGGTTGTGGGACCGCGAGGGTCCTGATCGGGACTGTGCTGGTAGTAGTCCTTCTGGTAGAAGTCGTTGCACCACTCGCAGACGTTGCCGTACACGTCAAACAGCCCCCAAGCGTTCGGCTCCATCTGGCCGACCGGGGAAGGCCGCCGCAGCGGGCAGCTTCGCTTGAACCAAGCATAGCGGTTGAGTTCGGCCGGGTCGTCGCCGAAGCTGTACTCCGTGGTCGAGCCGGCGCGGGCGGCGTACTCCCACTCGGCTTCGGTCGGGAGGCGGTATCCGCTGGCCGCGAAATTGCACTGCCCGGTCTTCAGGTCGTACGCCGGATCGAGCCCGTCGAGGCGGGAGCGCTCGTTGCAGTACTTGATGGCATTGGGCCAGCGGATCTGCTCCACGGGGTTCTGCGGCTTCTTCCAGTGGGAAGGGTTCTCGCCCATCACCCGCTCGTATTCTTCCTGAGTGACCTCGTATCGGTCCATATAGAAAGAGCCGACGGAAACCTTGTGCGGGCTTTCGTCGATCTCGCCGCTCTGCGGGCTTCCCATCACGAAGGAGCCGGCGGGAATCAGGACCATCTCGACGCCGCTTGCGGTCTTGATCGCGCCCGCGGGGGCGCTTTCGCCAGTCGAGTCGCCGCTCTGCTTGCAGGAAGAGAGTAGCACGAGAGCAACCAGGGTGAGGAGGGCGACTGCGGGAATCGCGCGGGCACCCCCAAAGCCCACGGGCTGCAGCCCGTGGGCTTCACGAGCAGTAGGACGGGCGTCTCGCCCGTCGGAAGGAAACGGATGAAGTATTGACCGGCGAGACGTCGGTCCTACTGACATAGCGCGTGTCGTCACTTGGCCTCCTCCTCGGCCGGCGGAAGCCAATCGTAGTCCCAGTGATGGCCAAGCCAGCCCGGCGGGCTGATCGTGATGGTGGCGGCGTCGGCGAGGCGCACGATGCAGATCGGGCTGTGGACGCGCCAGCTTCCGGCGTGGGGAATCTTGGTGTAGGCGATGTACCGCCCGCAATGCGACCACCGCCCGCACGGGTCTTGGCCGATCAGCTCCTTGGGCAGGGTGACGATCTTGCCGTCGGTTCCGCCCGGGAGCGAGGGATCGAACTTGCGCACGGAAAGGCTGTCGCCGGAATTCCAGCACATCCATTTTCCGTCCGGCGAGAAGCCCGGGTGGCACTCGCCCGCCTTCACGGGATGGTTGGGCATTTTGCGGATCTCTCCGCCCTTGGAGGAGATGAAATCGATCGAGTACTTGCTCCCCAGGTAGTCGCGGATCTCGAAGATGAACCACTCGCCGTCGTACGACATGTCGGCTAGGCTGATGTTGCGCGGCATGGGGACCGGCCCAGTTCGCTTGCCGGTCTCGACGTCGGTAAAGACAATGCCGCCCTTGACGCACTGGGCCGTGCGCTTGCCGTCGGGCGTCCAGACGTAGGCGCCGTCGATCTGGCGGGTCTTGAGCGTCTTGACGTCTACCAGGTAGTCGCCGAAGTTGTAGGTGAACTTCGTGCCGTCGGGCGAGGTCCGCGGGACGTGCTCCTCGCGGTCCGGCGTGTTGGTGAGTTGCTTCAGGCCGGTGCCGTCGGCATTGAGCAGGTATAGGTCCCGCGGCGGAGGGTCGCCCTTGGAGCCGGGAGGCGGCGCCGGATGAATGGCAATGACCAGCCGGTAGCCCGTCTGATGCAACTCCTCCTTGAGGTCCTTGATCCGCGGCGGATCGAACGGGGTGCAATGCGGCGGCATGTGCCACTTGGCGCGGATCGACGAAGGCTGTTCGCCCCGGCCGACGGCCGCAACGCCCAGCACGAGTATTGACAGGGAAAGAAACCTCAGCGGCACAGTCATGTCCTCCTCCGGCACAAGCCCAAGCGTACGGAAGTCCAGCCATTATAGCCGCTAGCGGAACGGCAGTATACACAATAGGGGCCCGCGGCTGATTGCAGCGGGCCGCGGGGCCTTGTACAATCGCCATTCGTCGCTGGTTTCCCATTCTGCTTGCAAGGAGTCACAACGATGCGCCGGAACTTGATGTGCAGGGTTTTCGGGGCGGTGCTGGTAGTGTTTTTCCTCGTGGCGGCCGCCGCGGCCGACGTAAAGCTGCCGGGCGTGTTCGGCGACCACGTGGTGCTCCAGCGCGAGATGCCGGTGCCGGTCTGGGGCTGGGCCGACCCGGCGGAACAGGTAACCGTCACCCTGGGCGACCAGTCGAAGACGGCCACCGCCGATAGCGCGGGGAAATGGTCGGTCAAGCTCGACGCGTTGAAGGCCGGCGGGCCCTTCGAGCTCAAGGTGCAGGGCAAGGGCAACGCCGTCCAGCTTAGCGACGTGCTCGTGGGCGAGGTGTGGCTCTGCTCCGGCCAGTCGAACATGGAGATGACCGTCGGCGGCGTGATGAACAAGGATGCCGAGATCGCCTCGGCCGACTACCCCAAGATCCGCATGCTCACCGTGGCCAAGAAGACCGCCATGGAGCCGCAAGAGAATTCCAGCGGCCAGTGGCGGATGTGCAGTCCCAGAACCGTGGCCGGCTTCTCCGCCGCCGGCTACTTCTTCGGCCGCGAGCTGCACAAGCAACTGGACGTGCCGGTCGGGCTGATCAACTCCTCGTGGGGCGGCACGCCGATCGAGACGTGGACCAGCGCTGCGGCCCATGAGGCCGTACCGGAATTGCGGTCGCGGATCGACGATCTGAAGCGGCGGGCCGCGTCCTACGACGCCGAGAAGGCCAAGTCGCGGTACGAAAAGCAGCTCGCCGCGTGGGAGGAGGCGGTCGCCCAGGCGAAGGCCGAAGGAAAAAAGTCCACCGCCCGCAGGCCGCAACCCCCGCAGGACCCCCGGCAATCGCCCGGCAGCCCGACCACGCTCTACAACGGCATGATCGCCCCGCTCGCGCCGTACGCGATCCGCGGGGCCATCTGGTACCAGGGCGAATCAAACGCGGGTCAGGCCGCCCTTTACGGGCTGCAGCTCAAGGTGATGATCCGCGATTGGCGCAAGCTCTGGTACGAGGGGGACTTCTTCTTCCTGTTCGTGCAGTTGCCCAACTTCATGGCACCGCAAAAGGAGCCGGTCGAAAACGGCGGCTGGCCGACCGTCCGCGAGCAGATGCTCCAGACGCTTGCCGTGCCGAACACCGGAATGGCCGTCACGATCGACGTCGGCCAGGCCAACGACATCCATCCCAAGAACAAGCAGGACGTCGGCAAGCGGCTGGCACAGTGGGCCTTGGCCAAGACCTACGGCAAGGACGTGGTGGCTTGCGGCCCGCTCTACAAGTCGATGCGCAAGGAAGGCGACAAGATCGTCCTCCAGTTCGCCTACGTCGACGGCGGCCTCGCGGTCCGGGACGGCGAGAAGCTCAAGGGCTTCGCCATCGCGAGCGAGGACAAGAAGTTCGTTTGGGCCGAGGCGCGGATCGAAGGGGGCACGGTGATCGTGTCCAGCCCGCAGGTCGGCTCTCCGGTCGCAGTCCGCTACGCTTGGGCCAACAACCCCGAGTGCAACCTGGTCAACAAGGCCGGGCTGGCGGCGTCGCCGTTCCGCACGGACGATTGGTAGCAGACAGACTTCCGAAGTCTTCAAGACTTGGGAAGTCTTTTGAAACAGTAGGAGTTGAACGATGAGAGGCTTCTTCCTCGTACTGGGAGCCGCCGCAGTCGTCTCCGTCGCCGCCGGGCGGCCGGCGCAAGGCGATGACCTGTCCAATCGGGTCGAAGAGCTGACTCGGCAAGCAGCCCCCAAGGTGGTCCAATGGCGGCGCGATTTCCACGCCCATCCCGAGCTGGGAAACCGCGAAGAGCGGACCGCGCGCGTGGTGGCGGAACATTTGCGGGCCGTCGGCGTGGATGAGATCAAGACCGGCGTGGCCCGGCACGGCGTCGTGGCGATCATCCGCGGGCGGCTGCCGGGCCCGACCGTGGCGCTGCGGGCCGACATGGACGCCTTGCCCATCCGCGAGGAAACCGGCCTTCCGTTTGCCTCGCAAAACGAGGGCGTCATGCACGCCTGCGGCCACGACGCGCATACCGCAATCTTGCTCGGCGCGGCCCAAGTGCTCGTGCAGTTGCGCGACTCGACTGCCGGAACGGTGAAGCTGATCTTTCAGCCTGCCGAAGAGTCAAGTCCGGCCGGGGAGGAAGGCGGGGCCAGCCTGATGGTCAAGGAGGGCGTGCTTCGCAACCCGGACGTGTCCGCGATATTCGCCCTGCACGTCAATTCGGAACTCCCCGCAGGCAAGATCGGCTACCGCTACGGGCCCATTATGGCCGCGGTGGATCATTTCCGGGTCACGGTGAAGGGGAAGCAGTCGCACGCGGCAATGCCCTGGCAGGGCGTGGACCCGATCGTCACGTCGGCCCACGTCATCACGGCCCTCCAAACCATCGCCAGCCGAAAAGTGGATGCCCGCGAGTCCGTGGTCGTTTCCGTGGGCGTGGTCCGGGCGGGAACGGCGTGGAACATCATTCCCGGCGAGGCGACCTTCGAAGGGACCGTGCGCACGCACAATCCGGAAGTCCGCAAGCAGGTGGCCAAGGAGTTCCGCCGCATCGTCGAGCAAACCGCAATCGCCCACGGAGCGACGGCCGAGGTCGCTTACCACGACTACGGGCCGGCGGTCCGGAACGATCCGGAGCTGGGCAGGCGCATGAAGCCGGCCCTTGTCCGAGCCGCGGGCGAGGCGAACGTCGTTGAGGTCGAGCCGGTCATGGGCGGCGAGGACTTCAGCCATTACGCCGAGAAGATCCCCGGGTTCTACGTGTTCCTCGGGGTCCGCAACGAGGCGATCGGCGCGGTCCACGGGGTCCACACGCCGCACTTCGTGCTGGATGAAGCCGCGTTGCCGGTGGGCGTGCGGACGCTCAGCCTGTTGGCAATCGAGTATCTCAGGATGGAGTCGGAGAAAGCCGAGCGCCCGCCTCGACCGGCGGGCCGCTCGGGCCGTTAATGCCTGAACACGCGAGCTTTCTTTGGAGTGCGGCGATTTATCGCCGCTTTTTGCGGGTTTCTCTCAAAGCGGCGGGGGTATGCCGGGGCTTCACGTGAAACGCGTGGCGTCCCCTTTGCAGCGGCTCAGAAAGCGGTGATGAATCGCCGCACTCCAAAAGGTCGCGTGCTGTGGAGGCAGTGCATCGCAGAGAAGGAGAGAACATGACCCGCCACGATCGTACGCGGTCTTTCCGCGCCCTAGGGCTTCTTGCCGCAGCGCTGGCAGGGGTGTCGCTGAGAGCGGCCGATGCGGCCTCGGCGGAAAACGCCCTGCGGCCGCCGAACTTCGTCATCATCCTCGTAGACGACCTGGGCTGGACCGACCTCGGCTGCCAGGGGAGCAGATACTACCAGACGCCCCATATCGACCGCCTGGCTGCCCAAGGGATGCGACTGACCAACGGCTACGCCGCCTGCGCGGTCTGCTCGCCCACCCGGGCGTCGATCCAGACCGGCCGCTATCCGGCGCGGCTGGGCGTGACCGACTGGATCCGCGCCCGGTTCCAGGGCGGCATCATCGGCCCCGACGGGAAAAACCCCAACGGCTACACCGGCGGCCCGAGCCAAAAGCTCCTTTGCCCCGAAAACGCCCTGTTCATGGAGCTCGACGAGATCACGCTGGCCGAGGCCCTCAAGACGGCGGGCTACGCCTCGTGTCACATCGGCAAGTGGCACCTCGGCCAGGAGGCCCACTTCCCCGAGAAGCAAGGCTACGACATCAACATCGGCGGCTGCGACCTGGGCCAGCCGCCCGGCTATTTCGATCCCTACAAGACCAAGCAGCGGTTCTACGCGTTTCCTAACCTGCCGCCGCGCAAGGCGGGCGAATACCTCACCGACCGCGAGGCCGACGAGGCGGTGGCCTTCCTCCGCGCCCACAAGAACGGGCCGTTTCTGCTCAACCTATGCCATTACTGCGTCCACACGCCGCTTCAGGGCAAGAAGGACGTGGTGGCCAAGTACAACGCCAGGCCCAAGACGAACCAGACCAACGCCGTCTACGCGGCGATGGTCGAGAGCGTGGACGACGCGACGGGCAGGATCCTCGCCGCCCTGGACGAGCTGGGCATCGCCGGCCGCACCATGGTCCTCTTCACTTCGGACAACGGCGGACTATTGGGCTCGACGGACAACGCGCCCCTGCGGAGCGGCAAAGGTTTTCCGTACGAAGGCGGCATCCGCGTGCCGTGGATCGTCCGCTGGCCCGGCGTTGTCAGGGCCGGTAGCACCTCCAGCGTGCCGGTCTCCAGCATCGACATCTTCCCCACGCTGCTGGAACTGGCCGGCGCACCGTTTCCCAAGGATCGGCCCATCGACGGAGTAAGCCTGACGCCGGTGCTCACGCAGACCGGCAAGCCCGATCGCCGAGACTTTTTCTGGCACTATCCTCATTACCGCTTCCCCCGCGGACCGTACAGCATCATCCGCTCGGGCGACTGGAAGCTGATCAAGTGGTACCAGGGCGATGAGTTCGAGCTGTACAACCTGACCGACGATCTGGGCGAGGGCCACGATCTGGCCGGCACCATGCGCGAAAAGGTCAAGGAGCTGGACGCCAGGCTCACCGCTTGGACCCGATCGGTGGGGGCGAAGATGCCCAAGCCGAACCCCAATTACCGGCCCTCGAATTAGCCGCCTGCCGGAACAGGGGAAGACCCGGGGAGGGCTTCGGGGGCTTGACGGCTCTATGGCCGGCAGTCGCTGGCGTTGGACTGGCCGAGTTTGTCCGACCGCTGCTGGCCGACTCGACCGTGCTCACGCTCGTGAATAATGGCGAGGTCACGGCGTCGAGCCTCCCCCGCCGGGCGGGGGAGGTGGCCCTGACCGACGCCAGCCGTCGGGCCCGTGAGGTCCGTCGGACACTCCACTGCACGCACGCGATAAGCACAACGGGAGAACAGTACGTGTCCCGGTTGTCGAGGAACGAGGGCCTCAGGCTCAGGGCCTCCGGTCCTGCGTGGCGCCTTCGGCGGGACTGACGGTTTTTTTCGCATTCTTGCGCGAAGGGGCTTGACAGGTGGCAGGAGGCTGTTACCCTAAGGCTTATTGCTAGGCAAGGGAGATCAGTGCCGAGACGCAAGAACTAGGGTTGCATCCGAGAGCGTGCGGTGTACTCCATGGTTGAGGGCTTGGGAGTCGCGTCACGGACGTCAACCGTGTTTGCCGTCGTGGTCCACATCGCGGTGGCTATCACGGGTTAGCTTGACTTGTTGGGAACCAATCCCGTCTTCAACACCATCGGCCGCGCAAGCAGCGGCAATCCACGCATCCCTTCTCGGATGGCCGGTGGTTCAGGATCGGAGACGCTGTCTCACTTCCTCTGGAAATGAGGATGGTAAGATAGGTAAGAAGTCCCCCTAATCCAGGTTGTAGATTCTTACATTGGGCGAAGCTACGATCTGGGGTACGTGGTTCACGGCTTGGCCGAGTGATTAGGTTGGCACGGCGTGGAACGCTATGGTGGCGAGAGTTGGCAACCTGTTGGAGGAAGTAATCCGTCCTGAAGGTCGAAGGAACCTGGGGAACTCCCACTGAGTAAGGGAAACACCCCAACACGCAAGGATCGCGAATCGATTTGGAAGAGATGAGCCGGCCGGCGAGTATCCGCTAGCAACGAACCACTCGCCAGCCCAGCATGCCGCGGGCGCTTGCTTTGCGCGCCCGCGGCGTTTCTTCCTTCGATGCTCTCGACCTTGATCCATCGAGCGTGTCAGAGGGAGACGACTGCGAGATTCGCGACGAGGACAAGAAGAAAAAGCGGCCGGTGAGTATCCGCTAGCGACGAACCACTCACCGGCCCAGCATGCCGCGAGCGCTTGTTGTGCGCGCCCGCAGCGCCTTCACTATTGTAGCTTCTATCGATGAGTAGGCAATCCGCTTTTCGCGCTGTCAAGTCGCCTCGAAACGCCGTCGGCAGCGGGGGTATGCCCCCCGCGACAGCCAGATCAGCTCCGGCCGGGCGCGCCCGGTTGCCTCGATGGCGCTCGGACTGGGATTGCGGGCAACGCCGCAGTTTCGTGGTCGCATTGTGGAGCCGCCCCGCTGATTGAGGAATTTGGCGATGCAAGCGCCGGCAACCGTTCTCATTGTCGATCCTGATGGGCCCACGCGGGATGCGATCTGCCGTTTGGCCGACAGGATGAACCTCGCCTCTTTGGCGTATGCCCAGGGCGGGGAATTCCTGCGCGCGCACCAGTATTGTCAGCCCGGTTGCGTCGTGTTGGAGGTGAGAATCCCCGACGCGAGCGGCTTGCAGATTCAAAGCCGTCTGAACGCTGAGGGGGTCACCATTCCGCTTGTCTTCCTCACTGCCGAGGCGAATGTCCACGTCGCCGTTCGGGCAATCCGGGCGGGGGCCGTGCACTTCCTGGAGAAACCTGCCCGTGACGACGAGCTCTGGGACGCCATCGAGGAAGCGATTTCGATCGACCAACAGCGACGCGAGGCGCGACAGAGGCAACAGCGATTGGACCGTCAGTTCGCGGGGCTCTCGATCAAGGAGGAACGCGTGTTCGAGATGATCGGCGACGGGAAATCGACGCGCGAGATCGCCTCGGAGCTGAAGGTGAGCGTCCGGGCGATCGAGCTTCGCCGCAACAGCCTCATGAAGAAGCTCGATATCGAATCGCCGGCCGAGCTTGTGCGGATGGCGTGGGCGGCCCGCGAGGGCAACGGGGCCGTCCGGCGCCATCTCAATCGTGGTCTTGAATTGTCTCGGGGGTTCTCAGACCTGTGAAGGGTTGTGACGCGCTTCCAAGGATGGGGCGCGGCGGCAAGGCGATACGGAGGGGGACACAAGAAGTCGCGCCGAACAAGGTGCGACACCACCCAGAAGAACGGAGTGCGCGCCGAGGACGCGTCAGGGAGTGCAGGGTCGAGACCGGGGTCGGCGTCGATCAAGTCGCCCTCGGGAAACCCTTCGAGGTTTTCGGTAACCGTTCGATGATGGCGGCCACGGCGAAGCCGGAAAGTGCGGCGTACGGCCGCAGCGTACGGGTCGGTGGGCTCTTGCTTGCTGCGGTCCTGGTGTGGTCGTATCACGCAACGGTGGGCCGTCTGGTCGTCCGTTGGTGCGAGAACCCGGATTACATCTATGGTTTTCTGGTGGTGCCCTTTGCCGCACTGCTATTGTGGCTTCGCCGCAAGAGGATGAACCGGTGGCTCGGGAAGGGCACTTGGTGGGGAGTGCCGCTTCTTGGCCTCTGTGCGCTCATGCGGTGCGCGTCGGCGTACGTGTCCGACGTGGTAGCCGATCCGCTGTCGCTGGTCCCCTGCCTGGCCGGCTTAGCCCTTGTTTTGGGCGGCTGGGCGGCGCTGCGATGGGCGTGGCCTTCGATCGTGTTCTTGGTCTTCATGGTCCCGCTGCCGAGCTTCACCGCCAGTTGGATCAGTTCAGTGCTTCAGAGGGTCACCACCCTGGCAAGCACGGTCGTCATGCAAGCCATCGGCCTGCCCGCCGTCGCCGATGGAAATGTGATCGTCGTGGGAGAAACGGCTCTCGGCGTTGTGGAGGCGTGCGGAGGGCTTCGTCTTGTAATGCTCTTCCTGGCAGTGTGTGTTGGGGCCGCGCTGTTGACGAAAGGCTTGCCGGAGCGGATCCTTATCGCGCTCAGTGCCGTGCCCCTGACGATCGCGGCCAACGTGGTTCGCATTACCGTGACCGGTGTATTGTATCAGTGTGCCGCCGTTGAGCTCGCCGATGCCCTCTTCCACAACATGGCCGGTCTCTTCATGCTCCCGCTGGCCGTGCTCATGCTCTGGGTGGAGGTGGTATTGCTCGGGAAGCTGTTGGTTGAGCCGGTCTCTGGTGTTTCAATCCCACTCGATCTTCCTCCGGCGGGAAACAGACGGAGCTGACCGACGACGGGGCCGTCGGCAAGGACGAACAAGCTGACGTCGAATCTGAATTCTTGAACTTCGCAAGGCAGTACCATGGCACCCAACGAAAGCGCTGCGTCTGGGGAGAAACCATCCGACAGCCAGGGGGTGACGGCGTGTGGGCACGTAGTTCCGCACTATCCAAACGCCGCGCCGATGGCTGAGCCCGCCCTTCGGCCCACGAGTGCCACGTTGAAGCCGACCGCTTCGCCGTACCTGCACGCCTTTCGGCGGCGCTGGCTCCTCGCTGCGATCGTGGCATTCACGTGTGGAACGCTGGCCGCCGCGGCGGCCTGGTTTTGTCAGGAGCCAACTTACAATGTCCTTGCACTGCTCAGAATTGCCGCCTCGCAGGAGCCGCTGGCATTTAACACCCTGGACAACCGTTTGCAGGGGAACCCCGACGCCTATCGGGCAAGTCAGCCGGAGCTGGTCAAGAGTCCCTTCGTGCTCGCCGCCGCCTTGCGAAAACCGGAAGTCGCCCGGCTTGCGACCTTGCGGGGACGGAATGACCCCGCGGGCTGGCTGGCAAAAGCACTTCAGGTGAAGATCCCCAAGGACACGGATATCATGCGGGTCTGCCTGAAGAGCGCCGACCCGGCCGAGGCAGTCGCGCTGGTCAAGGCCGTTGTCGATGCCTACATGAACGAAGTTGTGGATATGGAACAGAAGCAGCGTCAAAGAAGGCTTAGCGAACTTGATCGTGCGGCCACGGACAAGGAAGGCGACGTGCGACGCAAGCGAACCGATCTGAAACAATTGACCGAGCAGTTGGGCTCGGGGGACACTCAAACCCTTTCCGTGAAACAGCAGATTCAGTTGCAGCAATTCGGGGAGCTTCGAAAGCAGGTGATACAAGTCCAGGCCGAGATCTGGCGGGCGGAGGGCCAACTGAAGGCGCAGCAGGCCCTGCTTGACGCGGCGGCTCAGGGCGCAAAGATCGATCCGCCGCAGGAGGAGTTGGCCGCCGTTCTGGCGGCCGACCCGGTTTACAAGGAACTGTTCCGCCAAAAGGCTGAACTCGCCGTGAAGCGCGCTATGACCGAATCCGTTGTGCAGGCACCCGCCTCACAGCAACTTGCTCCTGCTGCTCCCGCAGGACTCGCGAAAGTCCTCGACGCGCATCTCGATTCGCGACGCAAACAACTCCAAGAGGAGGCCTATCAAAGCGGCCGCACCAAGGCCCAGGCAGAGGTCAAGAGATTGCAGGCACAGATCGCCGTTCTCAATCAGCAGGAGCAGCTTCTCAACAAAGATGTCGCGCAGCTCCGGAAGGAGACCGAGCAGATCGGCAGTTGGTCGACGGATGTGGAGATGATGCGGAACGAAATCAAGCAGCTCGAAGAGGTGCTGAACGGAATCGCCAGGGAACGCGAGCAACTGAAGGTGGAACTCCGGTCCGCTCCGCGCGTGACGCTCATCCAGCCCGCCCAAGCCCCGGACGCACCCGATCAGACGATCCGTATAGCCCTTGCCGGGTTTTCCGGCTTGGCAGGGCTCCTGATTCCCCTGGCATTCATCGTTTGGAGCGATGTCCGCTCACAGCGGATCAATTCGTCCACCGAGGTTCCGAGAGAATCAGGTCTGAGTGTCATCGGCGCCGTCCCCCTCATTCCGCCTCGCGTGATTCGTCACTTGGCCTCCCCCGGCAAACGGTATCGCTATTGGCGGGCGATGCTGACCGAATCGATCGACAGTATTGCTGCGAGATTGCTCCACATTTGGGATCGCGATGGGGTCCGCGTGATCCTGATCTCCAGTGCCGTGGGAGGTGAGGGCAAGACCACCCTGGCGGTGCAACTGGCCATGAGTCTGGCACGGAGCGGGCGCCGCACCGTCCTGGTCGACTTTGACCTGCGCCGACCGATGATCGACAGGGTCTTCAAAATCCAGCCGTGGCCGGGCGTCAGCGAAATGCTCCGCGGCGAATCCGAATTTCCGCAGATTCCACAACCCACCAAAGTCAACAACTTGTTCGTCGTGTCGGCCGGGCGATGGGACCGCAACGTGCTGGCCAGGGTCTCCAACGGCGAGGCGGGCTCGCTCTTCCGCGAACTCCGGGCGGCCTACGAATACGTGGTCGTTGACGGCTGCCCCATCCTGCCGGTAGCCGACGCGAAGTTCCTCTGCCAGCATATGGACGCCGTGATCCTGTCGATCCTCCGCGATGTCAGTCGGGCACCGCGGGTTCGGGCGGCTTGCGAGATCTTGTCGGCCCTAGGCGTCCGCACGCTGGGAGCTGTCGTCGCGGATTCGGCCGACGATGCGTATTACAAAGACCCGCGGTACGAGCCTCAACCGACCAAGTAGGGCTTCCTATTGCCTTTGCCGCGCGTGTCGCGGCGCTATCGCTGATGCACCTCGCCATACGGCTATTCGTGGCTGCCGGTTTCCTTGGGGCGATTCAGGGCGCTGTGCTCTGGATCCAGCACGGCTACACGATGGGCGCGATCGAACCCCCGAGCCGCAGCCCAAGCGATCTGCCCGTCCAACTCGGAGACTGGAACGGCGAGGACACCGTGGCCGACCCCCGGCTCACCGGCTATTTGCAGGCTCTGGCCTCCGTCGACCGCATCTATCGGGATCGCTCCGGTAACGCCGTGTACACGCATTACGTCTGGACCGACGACTACATCCGCATCCACTTCCCGCACCAGTGCTACCGCGAGGCTGGATGGTCGCAGACGGCCGAAGCCCGTATCTCGATTCCCATCCAGGATGACCTGGCGATCCCCGCGCGGCTCCTGACCTTTGAGCGCGACGACGAGCGAATCCGCGTGCTCTATTGGTTTCAGATGGGCAACCGGTTCTTTGGCGACCGTTGGGAACATCGTCGGGCCCGTCAGCAGCTCTGTTGGGGACGCACAACCTGGCCCCCGCTCGTAAAGGTCATGTTGCAGACCTCCGGCTCCGATCCGGCACAAGCGGAATCGCGGCTGCGCGACGTGGCGAGACTCGTGTTCTCGTGGGCCAACCGCATCGACGGGCAGACTCCGCCAAGGGATCCCAAGCAGTAGCCTCCCGGAATGCCGGCATGTGATGCCACGAACCTCCAGCCAATGATGACGATGCTATGAAGCAGAAGACGGCTTTCCGGCACGTGTACCGGCAGCCTCCGCATGACGCGCCGGCCGACCGCAAGCTGCCGCCGGCCCAAGGCAACGGTTGTGCCCGGGGCATCTGGCGCCGCCGCATCCGCCGCGCCATCGGTCGCCTGGCCGAGAGCGTGCGCCCCGTGCGCATGTGGGTGCTGGCGGCAGGGCACGTCGCCCTGTTCACCCTGGTCTACTGGCTGGCGTTCGTCGTACGCTTCGATTTCCCTTTGCCTTTCTCCATCGCCGACGCATTCTGTGCAACTCTGCCTTGGGTTATCGGCGTGAAGCTGGGCATTTTCTACTTGTGCGGTCACTACCGCGGCTGGTGGCGCTACGTCACCTTCGCCGATCTGGTGGCTTTGCTCCGTGCTTCCGGTCTGTCGTTGCTGGCCATCGTCGTCTTGCACTATTTCGCCTGGCCTGCCCGCATCCCGCGCAGTATTCCGGTGCTGGATTGCGTCCTCACCATCCTCCTGCTCGGCTGCCTGCGGTCGAGCTGGCGAATCTTCCGCGAACATTTTTCGCCGGCCCTCAGATCCAAGGACTTCCGCTGGGCGCTCGTCGTGGGCACCGACGATGCCACCGGCATGCTCGCCCATCAGATCCAGTCGCAGTCGGGCCTGCCCTACCGGGTGCGCGGATTGCTCCACACCGACGGCAAGACGGGTCGCACCCAGTTGGGCCAGATTCCGGTGCTCGGCCATCTGGACAACGTCCGCGAGATTGCCGCCGCCTACGGGGCTTCGGAAATCCTCGTCACGGCCGGTATCCTCGACGGCGAGCAAATCCGCCGCCTCATGGAAACGTGTCACCAGTCCAGGTTGAAACTCAAGATCCTTCCTTCGCTCAAAGATCGGCTCCAGGGCAGCAGCCGCATCCCCATCCGCGACATCGAAATCAACGACCTCCTGCGCCGCGATCCGGTCCACTTGGACGCCGACGCGATCGGCCAATTGCTCCGCGGGCGGCGCGTGCTCGTCACCGGCGCAGGCGGCAGCATCGGCTCGGAGATCTGCCGCCACGTCCTGAAGTACGCCCCCAAGACACTCCTACTCCTGGGCAGGGGAGAGAACCGAATCTTCGCCATCGAACGCGAGCTTCGCGCCCCTCCCCTCTCCCGCCCCGAGAACGGAA
>Ga0315280_10005910_pt1 | contig 17169 bp, 10 predicted proteins | sample YL17G06_40_MG_FD_203697 | JGI IMG/M metagenome (GOLD analysis project Ga0315280, IMG submission 203697) | Sediment microbial communities from Yellowstone Lake, YNP, Wyoming, USA - YL17G06_40 | ecosystem: Environmental > Aquatic > Freshwater > Lake > Sediment | place: USA: Wyoming | collected...
AAACCGCTTCGACTTGGTACCATCGGCCAAGCCATCGGTGTGGCCGGGATTGAGCCGGTGGTCGACTGCAGGGGACAGCCCGACCTCTACGGCAGACCTCTCCAGATCACCTTCCGCGCCATCGCCGACCAGCTTGCGACCGCCGCACAAGTTGTGATGGGAGAATGCGACGAGCGCGTGCCTGCGGTGGTGGTGCGCGAGGTAAAGGTCGAACTTGTAGAAAAACCAAAACATTCTCCAAAAATATCCCCCAAGAAGTGCATTTACCTCGGCGGGCTGAAGTTGACGAGGTGAGTGGACCCGCAGGGGTTCGTATTAAAATTGGGGTCGGGGCCCACTCGAAAGCCGGAGACCAACCTCACCCCAACTCTTCGGGCCCGCGGGCTGCCCGTTCGCCCTCACTCTACGGCAATTTTGTCTCCGGAGCTAGTGTCATTTAACATTTTTTTCGGAGCCTTGAGTCTCCTTTGCCCACAATTGATTTATTATCGTCCTAAATTTTTCAATCGGCTTAAGTTTTAACCTTTGATCAAGATCTACTAGTACTTTCTCGGCCTTAGGGTTGCCCATCTGCCATAAATCAGTATAAAGTTGAGAGAAGGGGACTACATTATTTTCGCTCAATCGTCTAAGATGGGGATCCAGCCCTAGAACAATGATATTAGGGCGAAGCACCGTTTTCTTTGGGAACTTACGGCTTATTTGGTTTGAATCGCCGTAAACGAAAACCTCATCGTATGTGAGAGACGCATCTTTGAATTTCCGGGAATATCCAGAAAACGCGGTAAAAAGGGTATCTTCAGGCATCTCTTCCTCGATCTTTGAGACTGGATATTGAGAAAACGTTGTATACACAATGTCCCTGTGTAAATTTCGGGTGCATGCCCAGTAGAGTAGGATCTTGTGGACATTCAATACTCTAAATCCCAGTGGTTTCTTTTCGACTGCACCAAAGTTGTGAAGAGTCTTAATTAGTGAATTGATTATCCATAAGGAAACGTCACAAGCGTGTGCCAATGATGTTTGGGTCATGTGCCATTCTTCATGCTCTAGTACCCGATAAAGTATTTCCCGGAATACAGGGTTCTTTTTGTTCATACCCTCGTTTTAATTTGCGTTTTCACCGAGTTTAAATATTCTGCTGCTAAAGGCTGAGGGTTTGATAACATATAATTCTCGACTTAAGTTTCAATCCAACCATCGAATAAAGTAAAAAACATGGTCACATAGAGATTAGACACACACCAATGCCCGCTATCCAGGGCAAACATCTTAAAGAAAAGTTCTCGAACTAGAACGAGAGTTGGGGAGAAATTTTGAGGGTATTGGCGATTCAAAAGTTTTCGATGGAAGTTGTTATTGTTACTGACTCTACGAATTTTCCACGAGGGCTACGAAACGCTCTTGTGAGAATAGAATCTCCTCCAACTTTCTATGTCCTTCCCAGGATTAAGAACTCGTTGAAATCTGGATTTTCTGTTGAAAAACTAGCAAAGCTTATGTTTGGATAATCGTTTGGTAAGGGCAAGTTGGTATTAAAAAACTTGAGGTAAACAGAACAAACTCTGTAATTTTAAAGACACCAACGGGCAAATCAAAACTGTTTTGAAGAACTCGAAAAAGCGCTGTTTTGAAAAGGCTTACTGTGGTCTCAGAGGATGGTTCCTCTTTGATTTTTCTGGTTTATCATGCTCTTTTTTCTAGGATATTTGATGTACCGCTGAGTTCTTATGCGAGCGAGAATGGTCTGTGCAAGCCGGTTAAACTCTACCGCAGCGGGTGAGTTTGGGAAAGAGACAACTATTGGTACTCCCTTCGCAATGCTTTGTGGAACCTTTGGATCTTCTGGAATTACGAAAATTGTCCGCTCTTCGAAAATCTTCTTTATGTCCCCTACAGATATTTCATAATTTCTTTTAGTCACGCGGTTAACTACGATACCAGTAACAGAGACTCTCCATTCATTGGCTCTTCTAAGTGTTTGAAGAGCTCCAAATAAAGAGGGTATCTCTGGCTGACAAACTATCATTATTTCATCACAAGCTCTCAAACTCGAATTCACTTCAATACCAAAACCGGGAGGAGAGTCTATTAAAATTATGTTGTATTTTCTCTTAAGTGAATCAATTAGACTGCATATATCTACTAATCCAGATTCTCCTGCAAAATCGGTGGGACCCAACAGTATGTCAAGTTTGTCTTTATAGGTTATCAAAGCTTTTTCAGCATTTTCCCTCCCCATCAATATGTCCTGAATGGGTATGGGAGGTTTGGTTATTCCGAAGTAAAGACCAAGGGTAGACACAGGAAGAGTTGTTTCCACCAGAAGAACTTTATCCTTCATTTTCTGAGCAAGAGATAAACTCACATTGACTACCGCTGTGGTTTTACCAGCACCGCCTTTACCTGAGAATACCCCTATTGCCGTACCATATCTTTTCTTCATTCTCTGTTAGAGCCTCCAATTTACTCTCCGTTCACTTTTTGAGCAAGGATCTAAACTTCCGAAGCCAATTTTCGAATTCCTCTCCTTGAAAGCTTCGGATGTAAAAAGATTTGCATTTGTTGCAGCCTCTCAACGCTTGCCACCTGAGGTGGAAGCAATGACTCCATCTGGGGGACTATCTCATTTTCTCTTGAGTCTTTTATGAGCTTTAGTGAAATAGGATCATAACACTCGTCTGGAATATCTGTCCTTCCTACAATACCAACACCTCCCTCAGCAAGTGTCATTTGCGCTTCTTTGGAACCCGCGTATCTCAAGAAAGTCATGGCCTCCTCGGGATGTTTGGCGAGGGCTGGCATGACCCAGAGATTTCCTCCCACAACCATGACCTGTCCGATTTTTTTATCCAACGGAGGAATTAGGAAATAATTAAAATCTTTGCCCGGATGATACTTGTACCCATGTCTCCATATCCCATTTACCCAATCACCCTGTAGTTGCATTGCAACCTCATGATTGTTCAGCTTCATCCAGGAGTCCCGAGCACTATAGCTGAATGGAGAAGGCAAAAAGTATTTTCTGAGTTCTCTGAATATTTCATACGCATCTATCACCTTTGGGTCCGTCCAGCTCTCCTCGCCCTTCATTAAACGATAGTAAAATCTAGGACCGACCACTCTGGCCAAGATGTTTTCGAACCACAGTGAAACTTCCCACCAGCTAGAGGCTAAAGGAGGAACCCCAACCCTCTTAAATTTCTCACATAAATACAAAAATTCCTCCCAAGTCTCAGGAGGTTCAATTTTGTATTTTTGAAATACATTGGGTAGATACCAAACTGCAAAAGTAAAGCATTTCGAAGGAACACCATAAAATTTTCCATTTAAAGAGGAAGCTTTTTCCAACCAATCTGAGAAAACACCTGAAAATCCTTCTTCTCTCCAGATATGGCTAATATCCGAAAGTTCACCAGCTTTAACATATTCTGACATCTTCTCTCCAATATCGCAGACCATAATATCGGGCGGCTCGCCTTTGACCATTTTAGCTTTTGTCGTGATCAAGTAGAATCCCCATTCGAGAGCGTTTCGCTGGACACGGATAGAAAAATTTTTCCCAAACTTACCTAGAAACATGTCGATTGGGGACTGTTCGTAGGAGGTCCAGAAGTGATAAATCTCTAGTTTTGTTTTTCGCATTCAACCGCCTCTAAACTTTTTTAAATATGTGTATCTTATCTTCTTTAAATTTGATATTGATTTTATCACCAATGTGGAGAGACCTATTTGAGGGAGCTACCATCTTTACTTGAGCGTTTCCTATAAGTAAAGTGACAACTAGCTCGCGACCCATCTGTTCGATAACATCAACAACTGCTTTGATACTGTTTGGTTCCTTTTGTTTGACTGTTGTAATATCTTCAGGACGTACACTAAATATAACATCGTTATAATCCATTTTTTCCACACTTTCTTTCCAACTTCGAGGAAACGTGTAATCGAAAAAACCTGTCTCGATCATTAACTCTCTATTTTTCTCCGCAATTTTTCCCTCCCACATGTTCATAGGTGGACTCCCAATGAAACCGCCGACAAACGCATTTTCAGGGTTCTCATAAATCTCTTCAGGGGAACCCACTTGCTGTAAAGTCCCTTGGTTGATTATCGCGATTCTCTCGGCTAAGGCCATAGCCTCTGCTTGATCGTGAGTCACAAAAATCGTCGTGATTTTCAATTTCCGGTGCATTTTTTTCAATTCCGTCCTCATGTACACCCTAAGTTGTGCATCCAGATTGCTAAGGGGTTCGTCCATCAGAAACACGCTTGGTTTTCTAACCAATGCGCGCGCCAACGCTACCCTCTGTTTTTGACCGCCACTAAGCTGTGTCGGTTTTTTGTCCAGCAGCTCTTCGATCCTTAATAACTCTGCTACGCTGTGTACTCTCTCGCGTATCTCTTCTTTGGGTACTTTCCTAATTTTGAGTGGAAGCGAAATATTGTCGTAAGAGATCATATGGGGATATAGAGCGTAGCTTTGAAAGACCATCGCAATATTTCTATCCTTAGGAGGAACATCGTTTACAAGAGTATCTCCGATGTAAATATTCCCGGTATCGGGGGTTTCCAATCCCGCGATTAATCTAAGCGTTGTAGTCTTCCCACAGCCCGAGGGCCCCAACAGCGCCAAGAAGCTCTTATCCTTTATCTCTAGACTTATGTTGCCCACTGCCATTGTTTTGCCGAATTTTTTTGTTACTTTCTCAAGATAAACTCTCATGTAAAATCTCCTAGTACCCCATTGTGAGACCTTTAATAAAGTATTTTTGGAGTAAAAATGCTAATATTAGTGTAGGTAATGTAAGATACACTCCCGCAGCCATCATAGGGCCCCAATAGATCTCATATCCAGTTTGCATGTTTGAGATTCCTACAGTCAAAGGCATTGATGCAGCTGTTGTCGAAAACGAAATCCCAAATAAAAAATCAACCCACGCAGTGACAAAACTAAACAGCACGACGGTGGCTATCGCAGGCATGGCCGTAGGAACAACGATCTTCCAGAAAGTACGAATGGGGGACATGCCATCCACCTCTGCCGCCTCCTCCACCTCTTTTGGGAGGCCGTCGAAGAAGGTTTTCATAATCCATATCACAAATGGGAGGTTTATAATAGTAATCCCTATCATTATGCTGACAATTGTATCAAGCAGACCAAATGCTCTCATCATCGTGAAAAGAGGAATGACAAGTGCTGCCGGCGTAATCATTCTGGCTATCAGTATAAAGGCGAGTAACATTCCGCTGCCTCGAAAACTATATCTTGAGAAGCCATATGCCGCCATCGATCCAATTACCACGCTGATCACGGTAACACCCACCGCGATTATTGTGCTGTTTATCGTCAATCTACCAAAATTAAACCTTGTGAAGAGGTCCTCATAGTGACGTAAAGTGAAGGTTTTCGGGATCCATGTGGGAGGGATACTAAAAATTTCTTCTTTTGATTTTACTGAGGATAAAGCCATCCAAACTACTGGAAAGAGTGTTACAATCACGGTAAGTATCAGAACAAATATTGACGCCCATTTTGTAATAGAAAATTTCATTTTGACCTCCTCCTCAATATCAAGATTGACCCGAAAATTAAAGAAATCGCTATGGCTGCCACCGCTAGTGCTGAAGCTTCTCCGAAATGAAAGTAATTAAACGCCGTTTTCCAGATTAGAAGGGGGAACACTTGAGTCTGCATGCCTGGTCCCCCACCCGTCATCACGTATACTACATCAAAAATTTTCGTAAAGGCGTCCACAGCCCTAAAAGCAATTGCAACGGCAGTAACTGGCAGTATCGCAGGAAATGTCACGTATCTAAATTCTTGCCAACCCGAGGCACCGTCGATTTTTATTGCCTCAAACCGTTCAGCGGGAATAGACATTATCGCGGCAAAGAGGATAAATAAAATGAAAGGCGTCATTTTCCAAGCGTCAGCAACTATAACCGAAAGTAGAGGATATTGGGTAGTCCATGCCACATTCACGCCTAATAATGCATTGACCGGACCGAACTGTGGCTGAAGCATCATTTTCCACGCCACGGCGGCTACGACGGCCGGCACTGCAAAAGGAAGTATAAAAATACTCCTGAGCACTCTATTGAGGCCCTTTCCGATCTTCGAGGATTTCTCCCTCATTTGTTTAGCTAATACATTGGCCAAGTATAGACCTACAATAAGCTCGATAGCAACGCTTACCACCGTGAAAAGAATTGTGACATAAAGCGAATATGAAACGATATACGACCCGGCCATCCATTCATAATTTTTTAATCCGACAAAAAATGTTTCAGGTGATCTTAATGGAGAGTACTCATGAAAACTCAAGTATCCAACACTACAGATCGGATATATCATGAATGCGAAAATGAACAAGAAGCACGGGAAAACAAGTAGAACTCCCGTCTTCCATCTCTTGTTCTTGCCCATTTTTTCACCTGCTCGTGTTTAGCTGTCAACATCGAAAAATAGATGTTTGGGTGAACCTCAAAAATAAAAAGAGGGAGAAAATCCCTCTCCCTCAGTCTATTCGATCGCTTCTCTGCCTGCGAACTTCACATTTTGCAGCCAGTCGCACGCTTCCGCTGGTGTCATTGTGCCGTCCCATACCTTACACATGGCCTCGTATAAGCCGCCTTGCAGCTCACCCGGCCATGTACAGTGTCTGAAGGTTAAGTAGGGCATCGCTGATTTAAATACATCATAGTCATTTATTGCGGCCTTAACATCTGGGTCTTCCAAAGTATCTGTCCTCATTGGCATATCACCCGTTTCTATCGATTGCTTCTTCTGGTAGTCGTTGCTTATCATCCACTTAATGAACGCGCCTGCCGCGTCCGGATCTGGGGCAGCTTCGGGGATTACTGCAACGAATGCCCCAAGGTGCTCTCCTGGTTGCACATCTCCTGGTAAAGGTGCCACACCTATATTGTCTGGCATTTGCTCGCAGAATGTCTTCCATATGTAGGACCAGTTCAGGTACATGAAGACCTTCCCGTTTAACATGTACTGGTCGCCGTCGAAGAAGCTCATTGTCTCCCATCCAGGAGGATTGAACGCAACCATCCTCGTTAATGCCTCCATAGCGCGCTTTGCTTCAGGAGTGTTAAGTGTTAAATGGCCCGTTTCTAGGTCTCCGTAGTTTGATCCCATTCCATACATGTAGTACGTATGGTCGCAGTTTACCGACCAATCAACTCCGCCTAGGAAGAAACCATATAAGTCTGGTGGACGGTTGAAAAATTCCGCGACATCATAGAGTTCATCGTAGTTTGTTGGGGGCTTGAGTTCATAACCATATCGCGCCAGAAAGTTCGCCTTCTCTGTTGGATCCTCTAGTAAGTCCTTCCTGTAGAAGAGCATTGGGAAGTTGATGTACTGGGGTACTCCCATGAGATTACCATTTTCAGTGGTCCACAATTCCCTAAGGTAGATCTTCTCCATCTCTTCTTCGGTTAGATATGTCTCTAGAGGTATGGTGTGCCCCTTTGCCTTAACCCAACAAAGGTCATCGCCTCCTCCAACCATGACAACATCGTATATCCCTGCATCTTCTATTAACTCTTTCACGATTCGGCCACTCCATAGAGACCTGGAAACTATCTCAATCGAAGCTGTAATCCCAGTCGCTGATTCGAAGTCTTGTACAGCGTACTTGGCAAGGATATCCGACTCAGGACCCGCCACACATAGTACACGTACCACATTCGGCGCTATTGTTGTCGTAGTAGTCGTTGTCGGCGCTATTGTCGTCGTAGTAGTCGTTGTCGGCGCTGCACCTGCTGGCGTCGCAACGTAAACTATCGCGCCACCGACGACCGCTGCTATAACTGCGACTATCACCAACGTGATTGCTCCTTGAATCTTCATTTTTTTACCTCCGCTATACGCTTCTTAGTCACATTATAAAAATCTTGTTTAATTTTTCTCAGATATTTAAAGGTTTAGCTTTTTTTAAGAAAATACAAAAAAAGACAGCCAAGGCAATAGACTTTTGTGTGAAAATTGGACTAACTCATACTGAGGAGTTAGATGAGGATTCATGAACGCTCGGAGAAGAAAGAAAACTTGCTTACCCAAATGACTCTGCAAGAAAAAATTGGGCAAATGATCCAAGGGTTCGCTACGCATAACACTGACAATATGCCAACCGAGGAAGCTAGAAATATGGTCCAAGATTATTATGTTGGTTCAATTATGACATGTAGAATCAAAGGACCGAAGAATGTTGCAAAATTTATGAATCAAATGCAGTTATGGGCAAAAAATACCCGTCTGGGGGTCCCGCTCCTTTCCGCCATTGACGCTGAGTCTGGCTTCAGGGATGTTGGAGGTAATCCTAGTGTAGAGGGCGCTACAATCTTCCCCATGTTGGTGGGGATGGGAGCTACTCGCGATGAGAACTTAGTTCTAGAAGCTGCAGCCATAACAGCAAAAGAAGCCAGAGCTATGGGTATTCATTGGAACTTCGCTCCAGTAGCAGATGTCCTTACTGAGCCAAAATGGAGGCGGGCTCTCGAAACATTTGGGGAAAGCACAGAGTTAGTTTCGAGGATGGTGGCAGCCCAAGTTCGAGGATATCAGATGCAAATATCCGGCGAAAACCATCGAAAGGATGGTGTAATGGCGACAGCAAAGCATTTCCCAGGTCACGGAGGCGTTTACAAGGGTTTGGACTCACATGGTTACCCATCTAGAGCCAAATACTCAAGGGAGATATTAGAAAACGTCCACCTGAAGCCTTTTAGGATGGCTATAGACAATGGCGTTGAGTCGATAATGATCGGCCACATAGTGGTGGAAGCCATCGATAGTGAAAATCTCGCACCATTCTCGAGAAAAGTCGTTACCGGGCTTCTTCGAGAGAATTTAGGGTTTAAAGGGATAGTCATTTCAGATGCCTTTGATATGGGTCCCATTGATTCATTATATACTCCCGAAGAAGCAGCTTTGATGATGGTGAAAGCGGGAATTGATGTATTAATGGTTATTGACTTCGAGGATATAGAACTCATTGAAAAAACATTAGTAGATGCAGTAGAGGATGGGGAAATCTCTGAAGATCGAATAGATAATTCGGTTAGACGGATACTCAGAGCAAAAGAACGGCTGGGTTTATTTGAGAATGTCTCAGTGGATCAAATGTATGCTGCAACCTTCGTTGGTAACAAAAATCATTGGAATAGATCTCTCGAAGCGGCTCGCAAGTCTATCACAATGCTGAAGAACGAGAATAATCACATACCTTTTTCAAAAAATTTCAGAAAGCTTATAGTGACGGGGGATAAAAGTAGCGATTTGGCCGAAGAAATAAAAAAGTTATGTCCAAACGTTAAAGTAATTCATGATGAAAATCTTGAGAGAGTCAAAAAGATGACTAAAAAAGTTAATGCAATTGTATGCACAACTCTCGTTAAACATTGGTCTGCAACTAATGAATTGTCCCCAAAACATGTCTCCCTTATTCAAGAAATACAGAAAACAAAAATTCCGTTAATTGTAGTTTCTCTTGGAAAACCTTATGATATTGCAAGTATTCCGAACGTTCCAGTCTATTTGTGCACTTATGACGGGGGACCCAAAAGTGTACAGGCTTTGGCTGAGGTTCTCTTCGGACTTTATAATCCCACAGGGAAATTACCGGTTTCTATTTGGAGAGACTATAAAAATCTCTACGGGTTCGGTGCAGGAATTAATTATTTTTATCAGGATTTTACTGTTTCGCCCAAGGGGACAGACGGAAAATCTTTTGAAGCGAGTATCGTCGTCAATCCTAATAATTTTGAGACCATTAGAAAAGTAACACTTTACATTGATGGCAGACCCGCTGCTTCAAAAATAGTTAAACTGGCTGCTGCCAAAGAAAGTAAGAAAGTGAATTTCATTTATAAGTTTCAAAAACTAGGGCACCATACCCTCGCGATAGATAATCTAAACCCCAAAATTTTGGCCATTGGAGTGAGCCCCAAATTTGAATACAAAAATTTGAGGGTGCCACTCGCAACAGCTCCTCACAGTCCTGTTCCCATAAGCGTGAGTGTTGTAAATACTGGTAGTTGCAGAGGGAAAGAAAAAGTTAAACTGTATATTGACGGAAAAGTTGCTAGGTGGAAAGAACTTGCTTTGAACGGAGGGGAAGAAAGAAAGATAACTTTTATTCATAAATTTGCTGACACTAAAGCCCGCATCGTCACAATTGGAGATTTAGAATCACAAAAAATTTCGGTTATAGAACCTTTCGTGTGGATTGACAAAGATGGTGATAGAATAATGGGAGATAATGAACCTGCATTTTTGTCGCTTCAAGATGCTGTAAACTGTGCAAGTAGCGGGGATACTTTACTAGTGAAACCCGGGTACTATACTGCTGATATTCAAGAATTTCCGATTAGAATTACCAAACCAGTTGTTGTAAAATCAGTGGGTCCGCCTGAGAGAACAGTGCTCGATGCAAGTATGGAAGGTGCCGTGTTTCTAATTGAATCTGATGATGTGGTTATTGAAGGATTTACAATCGAGAATAGTAATGCAGATTGGTGGGAAGGTGGAATTCGAATTGAGGGTGCCAAAAATGTGAGAATCGTCAACAACAGAATCATTAACAACAAAAACCATGGAATCGTGATTTTTGGAAGGGGTATGGGGGGTAATGTTACCATAGCAGGAAATATAATAAAAAACAACGCGAACAACGGAATTTACATAGAGGATAGTAGAAACGATAAAATTGAAAGAAATACAATAGTTTCTAATGGACATCGTTTCAAAAAGGGGCGCGGAATTCACATCAAAAATGCACGAAACACGAAGATGATAAACAACTTAATACAAAATAATAACCTCCATGACGCGGGCTTTGAATAATCAAGCATTCGTGGCGCACAATACGATAACACAAAATAGAGGAGTGGGCATTTGGATCGGAAAAACTCAAGAATGATATCCACTACTAATGATATCTCAGGAAATGCCGGAGGCGAGGTTTTCAGAGAAAAAGAGATGAATAGTATTTCGTTCAGCTAGTTCTGGTTTTTCCGAGTGAATATTTTTAAACCAAGTTTCTTGTTCGTGTAATACACTCCCCAAATCGGTTCTTGGAAATACGGGTATTTATGCACATGTGTGAATGTTTTATGCAATCCTAGTCCTTCGAGGAGCAAAACAAGTAAATTTTCTTTTTTGAGGATGCTCTCCGGGACATAAAATTCAGATTGAGGTCCTGCTGACTCATATAATCCAATTAATTTACCGTTAACAGAAATTAGACATCGTTCCGATGCATTGGGTATAATAAGTTTTACCGCGTATTCGCAAGACGGGTCTTTATCGTATGAGAATTTTCTCCTCAACCAAACGATATCTCCTATCTCACTTGAGCATACATAATTTTCCGCAGGGGGGATTTCGGTCCAGTTCGAATCATCATAGTTTGAAGCGTGGAATCCTCTCATGTCGCCCCCCAACCCCGCTCGTACTCTAAATTTTTTTATTTGCATCTCCCACTTTTTGTCATTCAACGTGCCGCATATTTGAATCGGAGATGTTAGCCCGCTATATTTCTGGGTCACGCCTTCGTGTGGGTGAGCCTTCGTGTGGAATGAATTGTAATATCTTACGGCAAGGATATTTTCTCCCTCTTTAATAAAGGAGTCTGCACCCGCAGAATTTTTTCCAATACCATTCCAAAACAGATTACCATTGAGGTAAAAATAGGCCCGGTCGACACCACCCGTATCAATATGTATTTTCACATTTTCTAAATTCTTAGGTAGCTTGAATTTAGCTCTATACCACACATAGCCATGATCAAGTACCTCCGCCTGCTCTAAGGACATAGGCTTATTCAGGATTTTCCATTGTTTGTCGTAGTACTCTAGTTTTAATTCCTCGTCATCCGAGATGTATTTCCATTGCGAAAGCCATTTTAATTTTACAGGAGTTATTTTGGGTCCTTTGTACTCAAACTTACATCTCTTCACTTTTTCGTCGAAGGTAAATCTAATCGGTTCATTGTTAATCTCGATTCTTTCTGGCTTTCCATTTAAAAAAACAGACGCCTGAAATTTTGCATTGGGTCTAGTTTGAATGTTTACTTGGTATTTTTCACTGTCGATTTTTTTTGCCCCTTCCACGAAATAAAAGCTGCTAATAATTAACAATCCATTGTCAATCCATGTTCTGCCAGCAAGGCGCTCATCTAGAAATATCATTACCAGCGAACCCAGCTTGATGATTTTCATATCTTTGTGCGTGTACTGAATCCGTAAAATGTCGCCTTTAAGCGACTGTTTAATGTCTCCTTCTATTATTTTTGCTAGAGTACGCACGTTCCTAAGAACTATCTCGCCCTTTTCATTCTTTCTGCCATATAGAAGTAGGAAATTAAGATCGCCTATCTTTTTCATTGCTAGAAGTTCTGATGTAGAGTACTCAATTATCAAGTTTGTGTCAGGAACTCTCACGCAAACTGGCATAAGAATGGCAGAATATGGCAATATTCGTATGTGGCCATCTAGTGGTATTCTAAGTTTCTTTTTCTCGAAAGGAGAGATTAATGTAACAGAAACATGTCTGTCACTCTTCTCAAGGTTGCGGATGAATAAAAGACCCCCCTTAACTCCCGTCCTATAAACAACTTTTATTTTCTCAAGAATATCCATGGAATTATTTTTAGTTTCAACTTTTTCCCTCTTCAAAAGCCTCGTCCTTTTTGCTTCCGTTGAAGAAACACAAGCCACGCTTTCTTTTTGAATCTCGGTTTCTGTTATAAAATTTGGAAAGTTTTTTAAGAACATGAACATTCTCCGACAAGCGTAGTATTTCTCACTTAGTTCACCCCATTCACGAATTGGAGATACTCCAAAATCATATGAAGAAGCGATGCCGTAACCCGGGGGGAAGAGATCGTGAGCATCACCTCTGCTCCCCCAGTAAGGCCAGGTGGTGCCCCCCGTGAACATATAAACATTAATAAGGGATGCTCCATGTGCTACCACACTCCTCATACAAGTTTCTAGAACATTGATAGGAATTTCACACTTTGGTTGCCCAAATTGGTCAAACCACCCTGATTCCAATTCTAAAATTAACACTGGCTTCTCAGGCTGTTCTATTTTTGACTTCTCTATCTTTTCTTCAAAATGATCAAACTCTTCCGACCACAACCACGGGATTTCAGGATAGAAGGTACGGGCATCGATAATTTTCGTCCCCCTTAGAAACTCACCCTCATTGGTGAATAAAGGAACATTGATGCCAACGCTTTCTATAATTTTAACAAGTCTGTCGATGTATTTCAATGCCTCTCCCTTGGAGATAGGCATGTCGCCGTATTGAATTAAGTGATCATATTCGTTTTCGACTTGGAAAAGTATTATGTTTCCACCATTGGTAATCAGGTAGGGTCTAATTATACGAGAAACCGCTTTAAACCATTTTTTTACAAGTGAGAGGTATTCATCGTCTAAAAGTCGTAATCTCAATTTCTTTTTCCTAGATAATAGCCAATCAGGAAATCCACCAAAATCCCACTCGGCACAAATGTATGGTCCAGGTTTGATTATCACATATAGATTATGTTTTTTGCATAGTTCCAGAAAATAGGCAAGATCGCAATCGTTTTTCCAGCGATACTGTCCTTCGCGTGGTTCATGCCAGTTCCAAGGTACGTATGTACTAACAAAATTACAGCTCGCACGTTTCATTTTCACGAGTGCATCTTCCCAAAGTTTGTGAGGTATTCTAAAGTAGTGGATTTCTCCACCAACTAGTACAACTCTTTTGCCTTTTATCATGATACTTTTAGAGTCGTAATCGATAATTTTTTTAGAATTTTCGAGTTTGGCTCTTTTCATAAGTGTCTAACCCATTATAACCCTCACTTCGTGAATCTTACCATCTGCATGCGGTTTTATTATATTTCCGTTTACCTTTTCGCCATCGACATAAATTTCCTTAACACCTTTTTCTACGTGTTTTGGGTTTTCGATTTTAATTCTGTAGATAGCATTTCGAAATGGTCTTTCTATCCAACACTTCTCCCAATGCTCGGGCAAGCATGGATCTATTCTTAATCCCTCAAAATCTCTTCTTGCACCAAGTATCCATTCTGTAGCCACGAGGTATATCCAAGCCGCTGTGCCAGTAAGCCAAGTGTATGCCCCTTCACCAAAGCGGTAGGGGTGTGAAGGCCCAATTAGATACTCGGCGAAGACATAAGGTTCCGCTTTATACACGTCTATATTTTGTGTCATGGGGTTTATCTTGCAAAAGGATTCATATGCTTTGTTTCCTCGTCCAAGCATACAGTCGGCTACTATTTTGAATGCAGTAGCATGGCAGAAAATTGCGCCATTTTCCTTCATACCAGGGGTAAACTTTGTTATCCTTCCTATTGAAGGGTCAATTTTTCTGTAGGGTGGCGCAAGCAATACTGGCCCATGAGCACTATCACAATATTTATCAACCATACTCATAACTTCTCGTTGTTTCTCGGTGTCGCAAATTTCCGATAAAACCGCCCATGTTTGAGAATTTATGTGTATTCTACCTTCCTTATTTTCTATGGAACCAAAGGGGTCTCCTTCATCAGTATATCCTGTTTTGAACCATCTTCCATTCCAACCAGCCGGACCATTAACGATCCTTCTAATTTCATCTGCTCTGTTGAGCAGATCTTTCTCAATATCTTTTTTCCCTAGAATTCCAGCCAACCTTGCAGCATAGAGGAGCGTTCTGTGGAAGGCGATGCCTAGCCATACGCTTTCTCCTCTGCCCTTGTCTCCGGCGCTGTCGATGGCGTCGTTCCAATCAGCCGCACCGATTAAAGACAGTCCATGTTGCCCTCGATGCGTCCAAAGATAGTTAATATTCGCCAAACAGTGTTCAAAAATAGTCCCTTCCCCGCCATCAAGCCATTTCGCCTTTTCATTCAAAAAATTTATGTCACCTGTTTCTTTTACATACTCGGCTACAGCGTAGGTAAACCAAACCGGATGGTCTGCTCTAGGTGCGTCTTTAAAAGGACCATAGTCATCTGACCAACCCGAAGCACAATACCCCTCTCTGGCGTGAAGTATTGCAATTTTACGAAGTTTATTTTTAGCATGTGCACTATCTAGTGAGAGAATCCCTTCTGCATCTTGGCAAGAATCTCGATAACCTCGGCCACCAGTTCCCTCATGGTAATAAGATGGGGACCGGCTCCACGCGTTGGTCGTGTAAAGTTGATATTTAAGCCAGATGTTGACCAGTCGGTCAAAATCCTCATCGGGCGTCTTTACCTTTACAGTATTGATAACTTTATCCCAAAATGTTTTTACTTCTTGGAGCGCTTTATCAACAGCCAGAAGACTTCTATATTTTGTCAGAAGTTTTTTCGCCAACTCTCTCTCTTTTGTGTGGACAAGCAGGATTACGAAGTTTTTTTCCTCTTCTGGTTTAATCGTGAAGTTGTGCTGAAGCGCCGAAACCATATTCTCCCCCAAATTTTCGATATTTGCACATCTTCCCTCAATAACCGCTTTCGGTCTCGAGGGGAGGATGGGGATGCCATAAAAAGATTCTCTCCTTGTTTCCCATCTGTGTACTTCAAAATTTGCTCCGAAATACGTTCGGTAAGGATAAACTCCTTCCCATCCCCAACTATTTTTGGCCGAGATGATCGCCTGTAACTTTTTATCAAACCACGCTCTGTTGTGCATGGCAAAAATATTTTTGAATAGACTCTCCACTTGAAAGTCATTGATTATTAGTTCCACGACAGAAAACAAACTCAAATCTCTTTTTTTCTTACTCTCATTAGAAATTTTTATTTTCCAAATTTCCAAACTACCTTTTAATGGAACAAAATATGTGATTTGTCCGCGGATTTTGTTAACAGTCGATGAAATTACAGTATAACCTAAACCATGAATGCATTGGAAATCTTGTGTTTCTGGACAGATGGGTTGCCAATTTATCGACCAATACTTACGGTTTTCATTATCTCTCAAAAATACATATCTACCTGGCCTGTCAGTGAATAAATTGTCAGGATTCCATGCGGTAATTCTTTTAGTTCTACAATCCTGTTCAAAACTATATCCTCCTCCAGTGTGAGAAACGATTGCGCAATATTTTTCATTGTAAAGATAATTGATCCAAGGTTTTGGTAAGCGTGGAGTTGTTATTATAAATTCCTTTCTATCTCCACTAAAATATCCATATTTTTTAAGTTCTAGCTTTTTTTTATTCGTCCTTAATTTTAGAGGGGATTGAACCATGTTTTTCTCTTCCATGTAGTAGATCATGACCGTCCTCACGAGGGTGAGTTACTCGCCGCCCGAAAAAGTATAAAAATTGAGGATGGAGCGAGTTGGGAATTGCCCAATTGTAACATGTACTAGCCCACCCCGACCCGCACCCGCGAAACGGTAGTGGTAGAGAAGGGCAAAAGGCGACAAAAGTGAAGCCGCCCATGCTACATTTCTGGACTCCCAACCCACTCATTCACCCCCCCAGACGCTCAGTCTATCAGTCTTATGTCGGCAAATGGGCCACATGCAGTAGCCCTCTAATCAAAAATGGAATATAAACTTTATGCGGAAGTTTGTTAAAAAATCAACTTTTATATTCTTTTCAAAAAAAAACTGAACCTTTAAATTAACCTCAAAAAAACGGTAAACATTATAAAGAAAAAAAATAAAATAAGGCTGTGGTCATGATGCAAGATAGAATGGATAACTTCACTTGCGGATTTGTTAACCAGCTTAAAGGAGGAAAAATTAAGTGAATAAAAGAAAAATTCTACTAGTAACAATTTCAATACTGTTAGTTTTTTGTAGTGAGTTTATCAGCAATTGAATTAACTCCTGTTTCTGCTTCTCCTGCAATTATAGGTAGTGAGAATTTGTACTTTGAAAATGGTGTGTTTTACATGAATGGGCAGCCCAATTTTCTTTGGAGTGCAGATTATCCCTACTACCGGGACAACCGTAATAACTGGTCGGCACGGCTGGATAAACTAAAAGATATGAATGTTAAGATAATTACCTTCTATATTCCTTGGAGACATCACGCATATACGGATCCCCTTTATGGTGACGGCATTTACGATTTTACCGGTCAGACTCTAGATAGCCGAGATTTAAAATACTTCCTCGATTTGATTGAGAATAAAGGCCTTTACGCAA
>Ga0315280_10005911_pt1 | contig 17169 bp, 21 predicted proteins | sample YL17G06_40_MG_FD_203697 | JGI IMG/M metagenome (GOLD analysis project Ga0315280, IMG submission 203697) | Sediment microbial communities from Yellowstone Lake, YNP, Wyoming, USA - YL17G06_40 | ecosystem: Environmental > Aquatic > Freshwater > Lake > Sediment | place: USA: Wyoming | collected...
TCCGGAAAGGATTTGGTCGAGGCTTGCGGTAGAGAGAATACTGCGCTCGCACGTTTTGGCCACGATTGCCTCGGACTTCGCGCACTCTGAACGCGGTTTGTTTGAGTTTTTTGGCAGAACCTTCTACGCTTATCAATATGATGTTGAGGCCATCAAGAGTGTGATCGCCAAGATTTTGAAGTACCTGTATGATGAGGAGATGATTGAGGTTTATGGCGAGGATATCAACGCCACGAGGTTCGGCAAGCGAGTCAGCGACCTCTACATAGACCCAGTTTCAGGCGTCACAATCCGAGAAGCACTAAAACCGAAAACCACAAGCCTAACGACGCAGACGCTCACGGAGCTTAGCCTTCTGCACTTGATTTCGCACATGCCTGACATGGGGCCTTCGCTTAGGCCTTACGCTGGTGAGGTTGATCAGATTGCGGCGTTTATGGAGGAGCATCGCGAGGAGTTTCTGGTGACCGTGCCTGACGAGTGGGAAGACCGCATAGCCTACGAGGAGTTTCTGGGCGAAGTCAAAACCGCGATGGTTATGACGGCGTGGATTGACGAAAGAAGCGAAGACGAGATCATCGAGAAGCTCAGGGTACAGCCGGGTGATTTGTACAGGACGATTGAGAATGCGAAGTGGCTACTGCACGCCACGGATGAGTTGGCTGCGCTGTTCGGCAATAAGCAGGTGTGTCCGCTGACCTCGCAGCTTATGGAAAGAGTCGAAAAAGGAGTGAAGAAGGAACTGTTGCCCATCGTGAAGCTGGAAGGCGTGGGCAGAGTGCGAGGACGCATAATGCACAACGCAGGCTACAAGACAATCGAAGACATCAAACACGCACCACTGGACAACCTCACGAACCTGCCTCTCATAGGACCTAGACTGGCGAGAAAGATCAAGGAACAAGTAGGCGGATATGTCAAAAAAGACCAGTGGGAAAAACTGGAGAAGACAGATGAATACAAACAAAAAGCACTAACAGAATACTGAACCACAACATGCAAAGGCTGGAGCCTATTTTGATTCTGACATTTTCTCCTTTTTCAGACGTGCTTGTCTGAGAACCAATATTCTTTTTCGGTTTAAACTGAACAGTCTCTTTTCTGAAGTGAAGTGCTTTCTTTCAGACTTTGGAAGTTTGCTCAGGAATTCCTGACTGTATTGACCTTTTGAAGTTGCGTCATCACTCTTCCAATAGCGGTATTTGACCTCATATTCTTGTTTGTTTCTCTCAGCAAGTTCGTGCTTTCGGGAATCATCCCTATAGTAAAGACACAAAACGTGTTCAGTCTGACCTTCAATCAAGTGTTCATTAACCTTAGCTTCATGAAAACCGTGGTTGTCAATTTCATTTCTGGCTATATCAATGAGTTTGTTCTTATCCTCATCGAAGAAAAGATATTTGCCAAGTATCTCGTAGTCTGGTTTCTGCTCGCTTAGAAGCCAAATCCAATAACCACCAAAACGTTCCTTCATTTCTTGATAGACTCTCCATATTCGCCAAAATCTTGCTTCCACTCATACTCTGAACGTTTATGCCAGACATCAAACGCTTCAGTTCTGTGCTTTTCGAACTCCTTTCTTGTGCATCCATTCGCCTTACAGAAGTGTTCTGTCACATCATTATAGTCAAGTTTTCCCTCATTGGCAAGGATTCCCGCTAAACCGATATGCTTGACATGATGACACATTTCACACAGAAGAATGAACCCTTTGAGTTTCTGCACGTGCTTAGCGTCATTGTATCCCCATATTTCATGAAGGTTCATTTTTCCTTCTGTCTCACCACAAATTTGACATTTTCTTCCGTTGTTTCTGATGATTTCGTTTCTTATTCTGTCCCAAACCTCTCTGGGCAATAATCTGTAGAGAGAGGAATACCAAACCGTAGAAGGAACAAGTTCAACGGTCAGCTTCATGCGAACTTACCTAAACAATATTAGTCGCTTGCTTGTATAATTTTTGCCGATGATTTATTGCACCTCATAATAGATATTGAAACTGAAAATACGGGCACAGACATTATGGAAGATAATAAACGGATTTTGTCAGTACAGATAGGCGATGATGCCAGACAAAGTTTGTACTGGGCTGATTCGAAAGACCTGAAATGGACTTTAGAGGCTGCCAAGAAGAAAGTAGCATCGCTATTATCTCAAGGTGTCATTTTCGCTGGTTATAATATAAAGGGTTTTGATATTCGATTTCTAAAGCAGTTTCTAGACATTGAAATACCTGAATCGAATATTCTCGACCTATACCAATCACCCAAAATAGCTCAATTCACTGGTAAGAGCAAAGCTCGTTTAGAGGAAGTATATGCGACATGTGGTGTTAAAGTGGCTCACAAACAAAAAATGAATGAGAAAGCCGAGAGATACAAATCTATTGAAACACACAAAAACAAAGCTTTAGCAAAAGCTAAAGAGTTGGTAGAAAAGACGGGATGGAGTCAGGATTTTTCATATATTTATGCCCTTGACAAAATAGCAGGTGGTAATGCTATTTATGATGCATACTTGGAATTCGTTAATAGTGGTGGACAAAAAAATACGCTGTTCTACGAATACGCAATTGGTGACGTTATTTCCGAATACCAACTCCTCAAGAAATTAGGATATTAGTGCAGAATACCCTGTATCTACTTTTTTGACAAGGCGGAGAATTTCAAACACTCTTTCTTTGTTGCCAAAGAATGCGCACGACAAGCAAACGGGAAGATAGCCCAACATAAAACAATGTGGTTTTTGTGTAGAGTAATATGACTGGCTTCTATCAATGCTTTTAAGTCTGAACGTTCACGCAGCGACTTGGAGAAGGCGAGAAAACCGAAACTCGGTTGCGGAGTTCGGGAGACATGTGCACTGGCAGAATTTGACGACGATGTCAGTGTTCTCGGGTTTTTCCAACTGCTAGCTCTACTTGTTTCATTGTGGTTCCTAGGTAGTTTTTTGGGTTTAGTGCTTCGTCTGTTTCCTTTTTGTTCAGTTTCCCGCATACGGTCTTGTCTTCCAGCAGTATTTGTTTGAATGGTTTGTTTTCTGTTTCGCTTTTGAGGGTTAGTTTTCTGAGGTGTTCGTGGGCTTCTTGTCTGTTCATGCCTTTTCTGGCGAGTGCAATCATTACGGCTTCGGCCATGTTTCGTCCCTGCGTGGCTTCCATGTTCTTGAGCATCCGTTCCTCATCCACACGCAAAGTAGTCAAAATACCATTCATGAGAAACAGCAGGTAGTCCGTCAGTATGCAGGCTTCTGGCAGTATGAATCGTTCGGCAGACGACTGGGTCAGGTCTCTTTCGTGCCACGTTACCACGTTTTCCAGTGCTGGCGCCACGAGGCTCCGCACAATCCGCGACAGGCCACACATTCTCTCGCACAGCTCAGGGTTCCTCTTGTGTGGCATGGTTGAGCTGCCCACCTGCTTGCCAGCCTCGAAAGCCTCAGCCAACTCGCCTATCTCAGGCCTCTGCAACTCACGAATCTCCGTGGCAAAGTTCTCAAGCGAAGCCGCGATTCCTGCGAGTACGCATACGAGTTCGGCGTGGCGGTCGCGTTGCACGATCTGCGTGGAAATGTCTGCTGCCTTGAGGCCTAGTCGTTGCATGACGAGTTCCTGAATTTTCATGGCGTGTGGTCCTAGCCCCGCCTGCGTGCCTACTGCCCCGCTCATCTTGCCCACCAACACACGCTCTCTGCACTGCCTCAACCGTTCCAGATGCCGAGCCACCTCGCGCAGCCACACCGCAAACTTGAAGCCCAATGTGATCGGCAACGCATGCTGGCCGTGGGTTCTGCCCATCATAAGCGTCTCCTTGTACCGCGTGGCCTTGTCAATCAATATGCCCTCAAGCTCCACGAGTCTCTTCTCGATAAGCTCCAGAGCCTCCTTCAACTGCAAAGCATTAGCCGTGTCCACAATATCGTAGCTTGTGGCTCCAAGATGCACGCAACCACCGCTCGGGCCACAGACCTCCGACAAAGCCCTAACCAAAGACGTAATATCGTGCTTGATCTCACGTTCAATTTCCTTTATGCGGCTCAGCTTTACGTGCTTCAGCAATGCCGCAGCCATAACGCGCTCCGCGTCTTGCTTCGATATGTCGCCTACTTCGGCGTGCGCCCACGCCAAAGCCGCTTCCACGTCCAGCATTTTCTGAACGCGGGTTTCCTCTTCAAAAATCCGCCGCATCTCAGGCGTTCCATGACGCCCCGTGTCAATAGGCAAAATCGGCAACCTCCACCAACCTCGAATAAAACATAGAACACGTTCCGAATTAATGCTTTATCCAACAAGCCCTCATGCACGCATGCACCGAGGCCTCCGGAACATGACGCACGTGCCTTCACGTTTATAAGCGATGTTGACGATACATATTGCGGGGAAGGCGCGCCGACAAGTTTCTGCATTTCTGCTTGCTTTGGAAATGGCCTGCTTTTTCCCAAGAGGTAGTACAGCATACTAGTAACGAGAAAAGCTTTGGATGGAAACCGTAGCAGGTTTGAGATCATAGCCGAGATTCTGAGAGGACTGCGAATGCCAACTGGCAGAACGAACATCATGACCCACTGTAACATGAGCTTCGCACAATCTGGACATTACCTGAGTTTCATGAGGTTGAATGATCTCATTCGGATAGACGCGATAGCGGGAAGAATGAAATATCAGAGAACAGAGACGGGTCTACAGTTTCTGGAGCTGTACAACAAGATGGCTCAGCTGCTTGACACTGCAATTTCCTCACCTGCCCTTCTGATCTAACAGTGAAAAACTTGTACTCCGTTTCAACGCGTGAGCGCGACCTCTTCAAGTGGTGCACGCAAACCCTTCTCAAGGGAAAAGCGCCACGAAAACAGCCCCTTTTGCCCGCATCCTCACATACCTTAATATGTCACCAAGCCCATTATATAAGAGGTAGAATTCTCGCAGAGAATATTGACAAAAGGGCTTCAGCAGGTTTTGTCATTTTTCTTGACCATTCTACTGAAAAACATGAGGTGAAAACTATGGAACCAGTAGAAAAACAGGTAACCATGCCCACCCAGTCGTGGATCAATCGGGCGGAAAGAGCACATTCGACCAGGGTGGACTATCATTCTGAACTGAGAAGCTGGGTGCAACGCGCCGTACTGGAAGCGGAAAGGAATAAGGATTTCAACAAGAAAGACCAGCTCCTAGGCCTTCTAGACGACCTCTAGAACCCCCAAACTGTTTCCACGATGGAAATAACACATGAAGTGAGTAGAAAAGCCTTGAAAAACAAAGTATCAACCGGCGAATATCTCGCTTTTCTTTCAGTAAAATATGAAGTTGACTCTGACGACTTTTTCGGCGCACTGGTCTCAGCGGGGGAGAATCATAAATCCAGATGTGGAAATCTTTCAGTCGAATGCCGCAGCAAAACACAAGATAGGGCGATGTTTCTGATTTCGAAGAACTCTGAAGTCATTACACAGTTTCCAATATCCATGGAGTTTCTCTCGGAACAAGGCAACCCAATCAGGAATTTCATGAAAACCAGCATGGTCCACAGATACATAACCAAAAGAAACAAGAAATTACATTCATTTCCGATTAGAGACCTGCGGATTGGAATGAGACAGGTCAATCTGAAGGCCAAAGTCATGGAAGCCCCAAAGCGGAAAACCGTTTTGACGCGGTTTGGCAGGTATGCCAGCGTGGCTAACGTTTTGATAGCGGACGAGACTGGAACGATTAAGCTGTGCCTGTGGAATGAGCAGATAGACTCCATCTCAATGGGAGACACTATTCAAGTCGAGAACGCACGAACGTCCACGTTCAAAGGCGAAAAACAACTAAGCATTGGAAAAACGGGAACGCTCAGCAACACTGGAGATCACCTCGCAGTGGCAGATGCGAATGGCAGCTTGAGGCCAGTGTTAGGGGAATGATTCGTGAAAATAGTAGAAGGGTGGAGAAAAATAGACAATCAGAGAGGATACATAAACGCAACCACCGAACAGAATCTTCTTGTCACTAAGAAACAGTACGGAGAACACTACCTAGTGCTACTGTTTCCCAAGATAAGAAACGATGAGGAAGGAAGAAAAATATCACCCGAGTATCCCACCAAACCAAAAGCTGAAGCATTCGCCATGGTCTGGATGAACAAGCATCCGAAAGGAATTGAATAACCAAGTCAGTCCATTTGGATGTCATCTCTCCGTAGAGTCTGATGCATGCCCGATTTCCACTCTATTTGGACAAAGTCTTTGCATCAGATCGCATCAGGGCGAAGAATACCGTGGGCTCGGAAAGTTTCTTAAGTGCGAAAGCATTAGAAGCACCAGCGAAATTGGGTTGAAGGGAATAGCTGATGAACCACAACGGAAGGTACTTGTTCAGTAGTGAGTCCGTGGCCGAGGGCCATCCGGACAAGGTTGCAGACCAAATCTCAGACGCCATTCTTGACGCTGTTCTCGCGAAGGATCCGAAAGCCAGAGTGGACGCTGAAACACTAGTCATGCAAGGAAACGTCGTGGTGACAGGCCAGATAACCACCAACTGCTACGTGGACATTCCACACGTCGTAAGGCAGACGCTTAAGGAAATAGGCCTCGACAACGCCAGAGACGGAATGGACTGGGAAACCTGCGGCGTGCTGGTCTCGATAACAGAGCAGTCGCCCGACATAGCCATAGGGGTCAACGAAACCGCGGACCGCGAGCAAGGCGCGGGAGACCAAGGCATGGTTTTCGGCTACGCCACAAGCGAAACAAAGGAACTGATGCCGCTACCCATAATGCTGGCCCACAAGCTCGTGAAAAGGCTCTCAGAATGCAGAAAAGCAAAGATTCTGCCCTACTTGAGGCCAGACGGCAAGTCACAGGTCACCGTCGAATACGTGGACGGTAAACCGAAAAGAGTAGCCGCAGTCGTCATAGCAGCCCAGCACACCGACTCCGTCAACATAGAAACGCTGAGGAAAGACATCGTCGAACAGGTCATCAGAAAAGTCATCCCACCGAACATGCTGGACAACGAAACGAAGTTCTACATCAACGGCACTGGCCGATTCGTAGTCGGTGGAACGCTTGCAGATTCAGGCTTAACGGGAAGAAAAATCATCGTGGACACGTACGGCGGCGTGGGCAGCCACGGCGGAGGATGCTTCTCAGGAAAAGACCCCTCCAAAGTGGACAAGTCAGGCTGCTACATGGCAAGATACATAGCCAAAAACATCGTGGCCGCGGGCTTGGCTGAACAGTGCGAAGTCCAAATCTCGTATGCCATCGGCGTAGCCCAACCAGTATCCTTAATGGTAAACACTTACGGCACAGGAAAAATCCCAGACACACAAATTCTCGAACTCGTGAAGAAGAACTTCGACATGAGACCCAAAGCCATCATAGATCACCTTAAACTCCTCAGACCCATATACCGAAAAACAGCCGTATTCGGACACTTCGGAAGAGAAGATCCCGACTTCACGTGGGAGAAGACCGACAAGGCTGAAATTCTCAGAAAGGCACTGGAACCCAGCTAAGCCAGTGCTGATTTCATCTGCTCCACAGTTTTGGGTTTAGTTCCTCTTTGCGCCAGTAGGCTATCAGCGAACCGACAAGTGATGGTATGAACAGTGGCGTGAAGAAGAAGACCAGCGTCTCCCAGAGTATTGCCAGCGGCTGGATCAGCGAAACCGTGACGATGATTGCAGCGCAAATCGTGCAAAGCAAGGCTGAAGCCACTGTCAAGCTGGAGCCTCTTCTGAGGAACACGAACACAGTTGACAGGAATCCAAATACTAGACCCAGAAATGCTATCGCCGTAACCGCTTGATCGTAGACGAACCATTGCTGGGCCACGAACTGCGGATACCACTCGAAGACGCTCAACAACGCATTGACTGACAGAATGAAGATTATCAGGAAACCTGTCGTGCTTCCAGCCAACAGAGTGCCCGCAGTCTGCATGTAAGAGGACCGCGCATAAGTCCTAAGCCAATGTCCACAATGCTCACAGTATGCCGCATCGGCAGGCACGGATCCACCGCACTTGGGGCATTTCGAATTCATAATTCAAGATTCGCCCTTATCTGAATTAAGGCTTGTGCAACAGCTTATATCCAGAGTGATCCGAGATTCACGAAGAGAGGTATCTAGATTGTCGAAACGTGTCGGACTTGTTCTGGTGACTCTGATTCTGGTTTTGAGCGCGTTGGTCGCGTTGCCCGTGGAGGCCGCTGATTCGTTTAGCGTGAATTCTGTGATTGAGAATCATGTGGCTGGACTGAATTCTGACATGCCCTACGTGGCCGGCTTTCACGTCAACGCTGAAGACTTAAGCCAGCGCGAAGTCGTCAACGCCACCGCAATCACCATAAGCTTCCCTTCAACTGATCCTGCACACTTTGGTTCCGGCAACTGGCTTGGCGGCGGCATGTTCGTTCAGGGGCAAGACACTCACTTCCGTAACGTGGACTATGGTTTCTACATGATGCTTGTTCTCGATGCGTCAGGCCGCCTGTTCGTGGACGTGGGTCTCCACCAGACTGAAGAAGCCACAGCGCCCATCCAGACATGCAGATCAAACCTAGTCTACGCCTACACATGGCAAATCATAGGCATCAACACGTCCACACCTGTCATTCTCCAGCAATGCTGGGACAACAACGCCACCATACATTACTCCATATCGGCCCTAGACCACAACCAGACCCTACTCGCCCAACACATCCCCAGCCAACCCAACTGTCAAAACATCATACCAAAATTCTACGCTGGAAACGTCGTCCTCGACCCATTTCCTCTCAGCAAGGTGGTTAACTACTTTCAGTTCGGCATCATCAGCAACCGAATCATCAAAAGCACCCGATGGCGAGTATACGTTAAGGAACCCAAGATGCTCAGACAAACAGGTTGGGCAATCGTGGACAAAGCGTGGACAACGCAGGGCGACCACTCCTACCTCGACAATAGTCTCATGTGGGGAGGCCGAACCTGCCCCGAGGTGGAAGTGAAGAACGACAGCTGCTCCATACTGAAACCCTACGAAGCAATATTCCAGTACGTCGGCCAAAAGCAAACCACCGGAAAGGTTCTCTGGGACATGCCAAACGCCAACAACCCAACCGCACTCTACGCCACACAAAACCAAGAACTAACCCAAACAGCACGACATGACCTGCCAGCCATCATAGCAGCATTTGGCGCCACCATAACTGGCCCCTTCCTACTGGTCAAGCGAAAACGCCCCAAAAGCCTCCCGCAAAGCAGAACCAGCAACGACTAAGGCCAGAACATAGAGGGCATAAGCCTTTCACGCGCGCGAACCCGTCACTCTCTCGCCTTCTTTGATCGTACAGTGTCTCTCAACATACTCGTCCAGTTTCTCGCCCAGTGTCTGCTTCAGCAAGTCCATTCGTATCTTCAAGTACTCCTCACGCAGTATATCAAAGTGATAGTCATCCCACTTTCTACCATTCACAAACATCGCCTGACGCGACACTCCAGACCTTTTGAAGCCACACAATTCCAAAACCTTGTGCGCGCGATGGTTGTACTCGACGCTTGATGCTTCGCAGCGTTCTACGTTCAGATGGTTGAACGCCATCTCTAGAACCGCCAACGTGATGTGCTTGCCCATGCCCTTGTTCCACAAGTCCTTCCGCCCAATGTACGTGCCCACGCCTGCAGTCTTGACCGTGTGCCAGCTCTCCTGCTCAATCCGCGCAATCCCTATCGCCTCTTTCGAGTCGGTCAGTTCGACGATGAAATGCAGCGAGTTCTCGTCCTTAGACCACTCGTCGAAGCGAGCCTCAAGCTGCGCCATGTTCGCCATGTTCAACGGTCTGCTCCGCGACCACATCATGACCTCGAAATCGTTCTCCCACACGTGCCACAGCTTCAAGTCTTCCTTCTCCATAGGCCTCAAACGCACGCTACCAAGCTCAAACACGGATGCTCACCACTCAAACCAACAGTGCCTACAGCGAAGCCACTATTAACCTTAATTATCAACACCACAACACTACCAGCAGGCTCAAACGCCCATGGGAAAACTAGCCGCAATCCTCAACAAGAAAGGCGAAGACGCAACCCAAACCGTAGCCACGATGCTCAAGATCATGAGCCAAGAAGCCACAGGAACTTATGGAATAGCCTCACCAAGTATTCTAGAAATCAAAGACAGAACAGACAGCCTGAGAGACCTGAACCTTGGCTCACACATAATCATAGGCCACCTCTTCTCAAAAACACTAAACCAAGACAGACCGCAGCCAATCCAGCTACACAATGCAGCCTTGATCTTCGAAGGAAGAACCTACCCACCTCCAACAGGAAAATCCGACGCAGAAACCATCGCAGAAAGACTAAAGCAACCCACCGAAGCCAAAATCAAGACACTCATCAAGAACGTGGAAGGTGACTTCGCACTGGTCGTGGCCGGACCCGAAAGGCTGATTGCAACTCGAGACAGGTTTGGAGCACGACCACTGTACTACGGCGAGAACACGTGTTTTGTGGCCTTGGCTTCCGAACGCAAAGCTCTGTGGAAAATCGGAATAGAGAATCCAGCAACATTTCCGCCACGCTACGTCGCCGTGGCCAACACAAACGGATTCACCTTCAGACTCGCAGAAGAAGCCAGACACTGGAAACCCACATCACAGGACATGCAAACCGCAGCCAACAAGCTTCTGGAACTCTTGCGCAGATCCATCAGAGTAAGAACCCGAGGTATGGAGAAAATCGCAGTGGCGTTCTCAGGAGGATTGGATAGCAGCCTGATTGCTCTCCTCGCAAAACAAACAGGAACCCAAGTCCACCTAATACATGCAAGCCTACATGACCAGCCAGAGACAGAACACGCCATACAAGCCGCAAAACAGCTTGACCTGCCCATCCACGTCCACGAATACACCAAAGAAGACTTGGAACAGACGCTCTCAAGCGTTCTATGGGTCGTCGAGGAAGCTGACCCAATCAAAGCAAGCATAGCCATTCCCATGTACTGGACAGCCAAAAAAGCAGCGGAAATGAAGCTCAAGATCATGCTTGCGGGACAATGTGCAGACGAGCTCTTCGGTGGATACAAACGGTACGTGGATGCATACACGAGGTTTGGAGGCGAACAAGCGTCAAAGATGATGCAAGACGACATTGCCAGACTCCATGAGGCTAATCTGGAAAGAGACGTCAAAATCTGCGCTTCATGCGGCGTTGAGGTGCGCTTGCCTTTCCTCGCGCGCGAAATCGTGGAATTCGCCACGGATGCGTCCATCGAACTGAAAATGGAACCAAAACCAGACACGCTCAGAAAGCTTGTACTAAGACAAATAGCCAAAAAACTGGGACTGCCTGAATCTGTGTTAGGTCGCCCAAAGAAGGCGATACAGTACGCGACAGGTGTGGACAAGGCTCTACGGAAACTGGCTAGATCAGAGCAGTTATCCACAAGAGAATATCTTCAGAAACTGCTCACGTCAATCCGCAACAGGAAGATCGAAAATGAATAGAACCGGAGTTGTTTTCTCGTCAATTTACTACCGACACAACCCAGGAAAAGGTCACCCTGAGTCAGCCCAACGGCTCCAAGCCATCATCCACGAACTGAAATACGGAAGACTTGCCAACAGCAAAAACTGGCAATTCGTAGATCCTGAAAAAGCCACCATAGAAGACGTTGAACTAGTCCACGGTATTGAATACATCAGACTCGTTGAAGCCGTCTGCAAGTCAGGAGGAGGACTGCTGGACCTTCAAGACACGCAGGTCTCGCCCGAAAGCTTCGACGTGGCTCTCCACGCCGTCGGAGGCACACTAAAAGCCGTTGACATCGTGATGAGCGGAAAATTCGAAAATGCTTTTGCCCTCATTCGTCCGCCAGGCCACCACGCCAGCAAGTACCGCGCCTGCGGCTTCTGCCTCTTCAACAACATCGCCATAGCCGCAAAACACTTGACCGAGCACCATGGCCTCAAGAGAGTCATGATATTGGACGTTGACGCACATCATGGAAACGGAACACAAGAAACCTTCTACGACACCAGCAAGGTTCTATTCGTAAGTCTGCACGAAGATCCCAGAAGCTTCCCCGGAACTGGATTCATAGACGAAGTCGGCCGGAGCGAAGGCCTTGGCTACACCGTGAACATTCCATTTCCCTTTGGAACAGGCAACTACATCTACCTCAGGGCAATGAATGAAATCGTCAAACCGATAGCGCTTCAATACGAACCGCAGTTTGTCCTCGTGTCAGCGGGCTTCGACAGCCACCACACGGACCCCGTGGGCAACTTGGCCTTAACCACATCCTGCCATCAGCAGATCTTCGAAACCCTCATGGAAATCGCGGGAAAGAAATGCCGAGGAAAAATCGTATCAACCCTAGAAGGTGGCTACAACACAAAGGCCATCGGAGCAAACGTGGCAACTGCAATAGCGGCAATGTGCAGAACACCCTATGTGGTCCACGACAAAGTCAGAACCAGTGACCAGTCCGCCGAGAGAAAGGGAGAGAAAGCCCTGAGAGACGCGAAAAGAGTTCAGAAGGCCTTCTGGCGCATTGATTGATGAAGGCTTCGGTTGTGGGTCTACTCAATGACTTGGATTGCGCCTTCGGGGCACTGGACTTCGCATGCTCTGCAGACAAGGCATTCGTCAGTTTTCACAGGCACAGATTTCTTGTCTTTGACCTCGTAGACAGCCACTGGACAAGTGTCAACGCAAGAGCCACAACCAGTGCATTTCTGGTTATCAACAACGATCTTGACCATGTCTAACATTCCTCTTTCGCCAGAATTTCATTGAAGGCAAAAAAGTAGAATAAAAGCATTTAGGTCGGTCAACGAGTTTCCTCACGGAACCTAAACAAGATTCCATTGATGTCGCTTTCAGCGTTTCCTTTCCTCTTCTGATAGTCGTCCTGACGCTTCTTGAACGCCTCCAGCGAAAGCTCTCCTTGATTGTGGCGGACCTCGTCACTTTTCAAACCATTGTTGACTTCCCTCAGTTCACTTTCGGCAATCTCTAGCTGTAACATAAGCTCAGAATAGTGACCACCTGCTGCGCGCATCCTCGTCTTATACTCATCCAGAGTCCTGTCCAACGTGCCGAGCCTTATTTCCAGCGTTTTCTTCTGAACTTTGTAACGTCGCCTAGGAATCTTCCCTTTTTCCACCTTGGACTCGATAGATCCCAGTTCAGCCATGATCTTCAGTTTTTCCTCATAGGCATCTGCAAACGACCTGAGATATTCAGGCTGCAGCCTGCCACCGACAGCTGCAGACGTTACGGCTTGCGCTTTGGTCTTCGGTCGTTTCCACGCAACTGCAACAACGCTGGCGAGAAGACCCAATGCCCACATCCACAAGGCAGGACGGAACGCTAACCACATGGTGTTATACGAGTACAGGATTCTGATGCTAAAACTATCCAGCGAAATCACGTCTTGTCCAGTTATACCTAAGGCTTCCTGAAAAACATCTCGTGTCAAGCTGTAAGCATGACCATCTGAGGTTCTGTTGAAACTCTGTAGCCTTGCTCCCTCAGGCAGAACGAAAGCTGTCGTCGTCTTGCCAATGTGATAGTTCAAGTTACTGAACGTCGGGAATGTTAGAATAAACGAGTCTGTGGCGTCTTGCTGTTCCGCTACGTAGACAGCGTTAGGCAGAGAGTAGCTCAGTTTGAATATCGTGGAGTTGCCGATCTCGACGAAGTCAAGCAGGGTGACGTTATAGCGGCTTGTTTTCTCGTCGCTTAGTGCAGGTTTCGTCATTCTTCTTCCAAACTGGTCTTGGGCGTCAACGTTGGAGGCGTTCGGAGGAAGGATGACTTCCACGAAGTGTAGCTCTAATTGAGCCTTGTTTGTGATGCGGTAAGTATCCGAGCCAGATAGTTCGCCGATTCCGTTCACGATAATCTCACGCTTCAACTCCGTTACGTCGACCACCATAATCCTGCTTCCAGCCACCGTAAAAGTCACAGTCTCAGGCGCATACGTAAACGGCACCAAGTTCTCTCGACTGTACACGAAACCTGTTACGGTTCCACTAACGTATGCGGCGCCACTGGGCAAGACTATTGAGACGTTGCAGAATGATGCGGTCTTGGTCAAACTCGGAAAAGCTGGGAAATCCAGCGTGTAGCGGCTTGTGTTTTGAACGTCTTGTTTCCCGATGAGGTTGTTCGAAAGCACAAAGCCAGCTGTGAAAACGTGTGAAGTTCCGTTCTTTGCGCTCAAAGGTTGCGGAAAAGCTATTTCCACCGCGTAATATCCCATGTGGCCTTCGAGAGGCACGTTTGGAGTCACTTGGAAACTGTTGGTGGCATTATATGCCAGATAGCGCAAAACGTGCTGGCCATACTTGTATGGAAAACCCATTAGAAAGCTACCGACAACCGCATCGTCTTGTGCAGACCTGCCTGTGACGGTTATGGTGTCCGTTATGAACACTGAACCGTCATACAGAACCTCGATTCTGTGGTCAACGCGGTCTATGGTGTATTCCTGTGAACTTGCCGCTCTAACAGTTCCAACGTTCAATGAGGCCAATGCAAGAACCATCATGGCCACAGCTAAGATTATGAATGAAAAGCGTGCCTTCTTCACGTGACTTTCCTCCACTCCAACTATGGATTATTGGGCTTCCTATCTATTCATAAGCCCATTTATTTACTTTTGGAAATACACGCCCTAAGTTGCGTATATACTTACCCGTTTACGGTGAAGGCTTTGTCAGAGGAGTGCTTTGTGGAAAGCACGCAGTGGCTATTGTTGACCGTGTTTGAGGTAATAGTCATGCTCCTTTTTCGGTCCGAAGCTTCGTACGCCTTTCGTTCTTAGTTGTCTCCTGAGCCTTTGCGCGTAGGCCTTCTGCAATTCGCCCTTCTTCTCCAAAAAGGCAATAATCTCGTCAGCCTGCTCGCAAGTGTCACAACGCCGAATAAAGTCGATCACATCGGGCATATAGTGGGCAGACTTTTCTGAAGATGCCCTCTCGCCAGTCTGGTTGTCCGTGCGGACGGAGCCAACGTCAACCTTGTTCTCCTCAGACGCCATCTCTTCTGCCAGATTCGGAAACATCCTCTTGAGCGATTCCTTGTTAAGCTCCACGTTAGCGCCTCCAAGGATTTGCGAAGCATCGTCAACATATTTATGGAAGACGCGATATTTAAGAATCTTTGACTGAAAGCGGCGAACTGCAGGTCTTTTCGGTTCAGGTTGGAAGGAACCTCTCGGTTGGGTTTTCTTTGAGCAGTTTTTCCAGTTCGTGCAGTTGGAGGCCACGGATTAGGTCTCCATAGACTTCGCATCGCTCTACCGTGTCCGCTTGGTCTTGGCTGCTGACTTTTATTTCTACTTTTTCATGAAGTGTGGATTCCGCGTAAATGTGGAAGGCGCTTTTTCGCTTTCCTTTCTTGGTTACGCTCACCCATTCGGCATGCACTATTCTGGTGCCTTGCTGTTTCAGGACGTTCATTATGGTTTCTGGCTCGTCGTGATAGGCCACTATGTCTATGTCGCTGTCATGATTTATGGTTCCTCGCCACACGCTGCCAATCAGAAGCGGGTCATAAACTTTGAGTAGCTTCATGAATTTTAGGGCCTCTTCTCGCATTCTTACTAGCCGCTCTTTCCTAGTTGGGCCTTCTCGTTCTTCCGCGATCTTGTCCAGTTCCAGCGCCACTTCTAGGTTGGCTGGGAGGAAACTGGTGTTGAACGTGTTTGCGGCTTTCAGTTTGGCTTGTTTGAATTCTTTCTCGACGCCAGCGTACAGGAGACTGGCAGCTTCACGAGCTACCTTTCTTCTTGTGCTCAGCGAGTCAGCTTCCAAGAATCGACCACTACTCGAATAATAATGGCTCACGGCAACTTAACGTTTGATTACCTGTTCATACAAGGCCAGTGTTTTTTCGGCGATCTTTTCCCACGTGAACTCGCTTAGCACTCGGCGTCTGCCGTTCTGTCCCAGCCATTTTTTCCTGTCGTTGTTTTCGAGTGCGCTGATGATACCCCATGCAATGTCGGCTGGGTTTGTTGGGTTTACGTGGTAGCCACATTGTTCTTCGCCGCATGAGATGACGATTTCACGCATGCCGCTGATGCCTGCAGCGCCGACGACAACGGGTTTTGCCATGCTCATGGCTTCGAGGACGACGATGCCGAAGGGTTCGTAGAGGCTTGGGAAAACGGCCATGTCGCATGCGGCATAGTGCAGAATCCGTTCTTCTTCTGGAACGAATTCAAACCGGAATTTAACGTAGTTGTCCAGTTTCATGGTTTTGACTAGGTTACCCAAATATTCTTGCAGGTCACCCAAGCCTACGATGACGAGTTTGGCTTTTGGAATCTTTTGCAGGATGTTGGGCATGGCCATTATGAGTCTGTCGACGCCTTTGACACCCACAAGTCGGCCGATGAACAGGATCATTTGTTCGTCGTCCATGATGCCGTAGAAGGCTCTGATTTTTTGGATTTGTTCGGCTGTCACGGTTTCAGGGTTGTATTTTTGTGGGTCTACGCCGTTGTAGGAGACTTGGATTTTCTCTTTTGGAAAGCCCAGTTGTGTGAGTTCTTCTTTCATGGCGTATGATACGGTGACGATGAGATCTGCTGAATTGGCGGCGTGGAGTTCCATGTTGCTGACGGTTTCGGAGCCGTTGCCCAAGGTTCTTCCTTTTTCGGTGGAGTGAACGTGAAAAGCGAAGGGCAAACCGATCTCTCTCTTGACGGTCATGCCGCCTATGGCGGAGAGCCAGTCGTGGGCCACGACGATGTCGTATTTGATGCCTTCTTTCCGAATGAGTTCGTTAATGAGTTTTGAGGCGCTGAGGTAGTTGTAGACCATGATCTTTGAGAAGAGGTGGATTCCTCTGCCCCATTTGCGGATGTCCTCTGCCACAACGTCTGGTAGTGAGTCGCTGATGTCGATGTGTTGGGGTCGGTGGATTTCTATGCCTCGCCAGATCTCTCTGGTCGGAAGGCTGCCAGCATCATCGTTCATCGTGAAAACTGTGACGTCGTTGTCTGAGAGCACGAATTTGCGTGTGATTTCGGCGGCGTATGTTCCGAGGCCGCCTACGATTTTCGGTGGGTATTCGTAGACAAGCACGGCCAGCTTCATTCTTTCACCTATCTTGATCAGATGAGATGTTGGCTTACTGCATACTAAAGCATTACTTATTTAGGTTCCTAATCCTCAATCCTCA
>Ga0315280_10005912_pt1 | contig 17159 bp, 14 predicted proteins | sample YL17G06_40_MG_FD_203697 | JGI IMG/M metagenome (GOLD analysis project Ga0315280, IMG submission 203697) | Sediment microbial communities from Yellowstone Lake, YNP, Wyoming, USA - YL17G06_40 | ecosystem: Environmental > Aquatic > Freshwater > Lake > Sediment | place: USA: Wyoming | collected...
GTGGGTCATGGTTTTTGTTAGGGCTATTCCTGCGACATCGAGGGTGTTTCTGGTGGCGGTCTCGAAGGTTCTGATCCCCCTTTCGCAGAGTATGACCTCCCAGTTGCCCTCCAGAAGAAGGTACTCTGCTGCGAGCAACCATTCCTCTATTGTGGCAGATGGTCCCCTCTTCAGCACCACCGGTCTGCCGACCCTTCCCGCCGCCTTCAACAGCTCAAAGTTCTGCATGTTCCTGGCGCCTATCTGCAGGGCGTCTGCGTACCGAGAAGCCAGGGAGACCTGCTCTGGAGCGGTCACCTCCGTCAGGACGGGTATGCCCACCTCCTCTGAGACGCTCCTGAGCATCTTCAGCCCCTCCTCGCCAAGCCCCTGAAACGAGTATGGAGAGGTTCTTGGTTTGAATGCTCCTCCTCGTAGCACGCTTGCACCGGCATCCTTCACCGACCTCGCCGCATCCAACAGAAGCTGGTGCCCCTCCACCGCACACGGTCCCGCGCAGATCACTATCTTTGGGCCCCCGAACTCGACCTTGCCCACCCTGACCCTGGTCGCCTCCTCCAAGTACTCCCGGCTGGCGAGCTTGAAGCTCGTAGACGTTTCTTTTGATGACACAATGTCGAGCTCGGCCAGCAGATCTTTCGGGATTTTGCCATCAATTATGTAGACGATCCTCTCCCCATGTGGTACCTTCCGGAACTTTCCGGCGAGCGCTTTTTCCAGAGATCTTGATTCCTTCTTAAGGGTTATGATCAATGTGCCTTCCTCCTTTGCACCTCTTCGAGAACGGCTCCTATATGGTCTGCCGTGAGGGCGTGTTTCCTCAACAGATCGCCATAGGAGCCAGACTCTCCGAACACGTCCTCAGTGCCTATGCGCCTGATGTAGACAGGGTACTCCGTGGAGAGGACCTCGGCGATGGCCCCACCGAGACCGCCAATCACGCTGTGTTCTTCCGCACAGACGACGACGCCCGTCTCTCGGGCAGCCGCGACTATGGCATCCCTGTCGAGAGGCTTGACCGTTGGGACGTGAACCACCTTGGTGCTGACCTTTGATCTGCTCGCAGCTACCAGAACCTCAGAGGTGACGGCCCCGTTCGAGAAGACTGTCACGTCGCTGCCGTCCCTTACGGTCACCGCCCTGCCCAACTTGAAGACGTTCTCACCCTCGAAGAGCTTGGGCTCCTCATCCCTACCAAGCCTCAGGTAGGCCGGTCCGCGGTGCTCAATAATCGCCTCTGTGGCCTCCGCAATCTCCTGTCTGTCGCCCGGAACGACAACGGTCATTCTCGGTATTACGCGCATCACGGCGACGTCCTCTAATGCTTGGTGAGAGCTACCGTCGTCAGCGGAGGTGAGACCCGCGTGGGTGCCGACCATCTTAACGTTCAGGTCAGCCCTAGCAACGGTATTCCTTATTTGTTCCCATGCCCTCATCAGGAAAGAGGCAAAGACCGCCACGACTGGAACCTTGCCGCTGAGGGCTAGGCCGGCTGCTATGCCCACCATGTCTTGTTCGCTTATTCCGACGTTGAGAAAGCGCTCTGGGTAGACCTCCGCAAACTTGTGGGTGTTCGTGGGCTTGGCTACATCTGCGGTCAGCACTACGATGTCGTTATTTCTGCCCCCCAGCCTGACCAGCGTATCCCCGAATATGATGCGCATGGGCTACACCTTGTCAAGCTCCTTCAGAGCCGCAAGGTATTGGTCGGCATCGAGTCTTACCTTGTGCCCTTGGTTTGTATCCTCAAGGAAGGAGATACCCTTGCCTTTGGTGGTGTGTGCTATTATTGCCGTCGGGAGATCGGAGTGATCCGCGTAGTCTAGGGCTTCGAGGATCTTCTCAACGCTGTGACCGTTTATGGTGTAAGCCTCCCATCCAAAGCTCCTCAGCCTGCCCATCAACGGGACCTTCTTCTTTATCTCTTCAGTTCTGCCGTCCAGCTGCCACCCGTTCCTGTCGATTACTAGGACCAAGTTTTTAAGCTCAAGATGGGCCGCCATCATGACCGACTCCCAGACCTGCCCCTCGTCGCACTCGCCATCTCCCATCAGGACGTAGACCTTGTACTTCTTCCCTTTCATCTTCGCTGCGAGGGCCATACCTAGGCCGATCGAGAGCCCCTGCCCCAGCGAACCGGAGGGGGCATCTACACCCGGAGTTCTGAGGTCAGGGTGTCCTTGAAGGCGCGAATTGAATTTCCTGAGGGTCGCTAGCTCCTCCTTTGGGAAGTACTTCAACTCGGCAAGCACCGCATAGAGTGCAGGTGCAGCGTGCCCCTTGCTCAGGATGAACCGGTCGCGATCCTCCCAGTCAGGCCTGTATGGGTTATGCCGCATCTTCAAGAAGTAGAGGGTGGCGATGATCTCTAGGCACGAGAGAGAGGAACCAAGGTGCCCACCGCCTAAGTTTACAGTGTCTAGGACGGACCGTCGGATGGACCGGATTTTATCCTTCAGCATCTGAACTTCGTTCAATTGCAGAAGCTCAGCACGTTCCATGGCGCTACTCACAGGCAGCCCTCCAAATGCCCGCCTGCTGAGAGATAAAACGCTTCAAATGTACAGTCCGTAGGTGTGGAACTAGGCGGCAGTTTCGTCCTTCTTTATGGAAATGGATGTTGGCAATAATAGAACGCTCAACAAGTCGCAACCAACTACTTAGGGTAGTTGGTCCGGTAGATATTGGAATTGGCTCACTCTGGCCACCTTATTAGAGCAGAAAAGGGTCAGGATATTATTTAAAGCTTTTGGACAATATTTTTTGTCATAGCCAGTTTTCATAGGCCGAATTCCTTTAGCGCCAAGGGGATGGCGTCCACAAGATCTCTGGCGGTATAATGGTAGCCCATACTCTCCGCTAGGATATCACCCGCGTGCGAGTTCAGGAATGACGCGGCGACGGCGGACCTGTATGGACTCACACCCCTGCTCATGAAGCCGCCCACGATCCCGGCGAGCACATCGCCGGTTCCTCCCGCGGTCAGCCCGGGGTTTCCTATTGTCTTTATCTTGTACTTTGCCCCGTCCGTTATTATGTCGTACCTCCCCTTGAGCAGGAACGTCACATTCAGCTTGGACGCCCACCTCATGACTGTGCCTAGGCGGTCCCTCCACCCGCCCTCCGTCTCCTTTGGGAGTTTTTCGCCGGTCAGGGCAAGGAACTCCCCGGAGTGGGGGGTGACAACGGCGTTGGCTGACCTCAATGCCCCATGGTACTCCCCCAGTGCCTTCAGCGCGTCCGCGTCGATAACGGCAGGTATGCCACTGGACCTTAGGTGCTCTGTGATCTCCTTGATGGCAAACCTCGTCTCTTGGTCTAAGCCGAGTCCCATCCCCATAACCACGGCGTCGGCGCTCTTGAGCTCCTCCTTGATCGCCGGGATGCACCTCCTGTCGAGTATGCCCTCCGACGGAAGTGGCACCACTATCAGATTCGGAGAGTACCTCCTCACGGTGGGCGCTATGGATGAGGGCACCGCCACCACCGCAAGGTCTATGCCGACCCTGAGGGCGGCAAGGGCGGCCAGCGAGGGTGCACCCGTGTATCTGGAGGAGCCTCCGATTATGAGGAGGCGCCCGTTCTCCCCCTTGTGGGTGAACGCCCCCCTTGGCTTAACGGCCAGTCGGAGATCTCCGGGTCCAGCGTAGATCTCTGCCTCGGGCGGTATGCCGATGTTTACCACCTCAAGATCGCCCACGAACTTTTTGGCCTTTGGCTTCAGGAGCCCGGCCTTCGGCCTGTGGTGGGTGACGGTCAGGTCGGCCTTGAATGCCGTTCCACACACCTCGCCAGAAGCGGGGTCTATGCCGGTCGGCACGTCTATAGCCACCTTAAATGACTTGGCAGAGTTTGACAGCGATACGGCGGTACTCAGCGGCTCCCTCAACTCCCCCTTTGCGCCGGTTCCAATCATGGCATCCACCAAGATGTCCGCGGACTTTATCGCTCCCTCAAGCAGCATTACGTCCAAGGGCATGGGCGCAATGCTCAGCGCCACGGATGAGCGCAGCTTTTCCACGATACAGAAATTCGCCATTGCCTCCCCTGTTGAGATCTGCTCAGGTTTGGCGAGGAGTACCACGGATACCGGAACCCCCATGGAAGCGAGGTGCCTGGCAACAACAAATCCATCCCCGCCCTTATTGCCGGTGTATGCCAAGATGAGAGTCTTCTTACCTCCAAGGTTCATCCTCTTGAGCATGCAATCGACAACGCCCTTCCCAGCGTTCTCCATGAGCTGCAACCTCGAGATCCCTAGGAACTCGGCGTTCTCGTCCAAGGCCCTCATATCCTCTGGGAGAATCGGCTCCAAGTCAGCTCACTACCATTATACCTTATCTTTCCATTCCTAATTATATATGCAAGCGCTTTCAGGTTATTGGTGAGGGACATGCTCAAGGTAGAGGATGGAGTCGCAGAGTTCGTCAAGGAGGAGGCGAAGAAGTCAGGGATAAAGAACCCGGTCGTCCTAATAATGGACTGCGGCTGCATGATGAACGAGGAGACGGTGGAGCTGGACGTAAAGGAGGATGGCTCCGAGAAGGGATACGATTTCTACATGAGGGTCAAGGGGATAAAGTTCCTCGTTAAACCAAAGGTGAGGCACTTGGCAGATAAAGGGAGGATAGGCGTAATGACCTACGGCGCTGGAAGGTTCAAGCGGCTCGAGTACTACCCGTCAGATAAGAAAGCGGCAGACGTTTGACTTTCGACAATAGGGTCCTCCTACCAGCTCCTCTTGTGTGAGGGAGGGAAAAATTTTAGGTTTAAAAACCTTGAAAAGGCTTTAAGGGGCATGTTAGGGCATAATGGTATAACATTGTTAAGGGGTCACCACCATAAGTCTTTTAAAGACAGTGCACCATACGATAATCAATACCTTGGAGGATTTTAAATGGCCAAGTGCCCGAAATGTGGAAAGAATGTCGATAAACCAACTAAGACATGGAAGCTCGCTCCCAAAGGAAAGAAAGCGATTAACATCGGCCTTTACAAGTGCGCAGGATGCGGTACGTTCTTCAGGGCTGCAATGAAGTAAGCCCTTTTTGTCTTTTTTTTCTTTTATTTTTTATTTTATCATCGTTTTTTAACTTTGTTCGCCCTCTGCAGGTAGTAGTCGTAGCCGTCTATCAGGCCCTGCTTGCTGGCCTCTAGTATGTTCGTCGACACCCCCACCGTTATCCAGTTTGACCTACCGTCTGTAAACTCGATGAATGACCTGACGGACGAGGCCGTGCCCTCGGCAGTCTCGGCTATTGAGACCTTGTAGTTTATCAGCTGTATCTTGTTGATCTCCGGGAAGAACTCGGTCATCGCCTTCCTGAGGGCCCTGTCCTGCGCGTTCACCGGGCCGTTGCCCTCCGAAACGACGTAGATCTCCTTGTCTCCGACCCTTATCTTTATGGAACTCTCTGCCGCGAAGCCGCCGTCCCTCGACTCGCTTATCGTCCTCCACTGCAGGACCGAGAATAGCTTGCGGTAGGTACCCAGCTCCTTTGCCATAAGGAGGTAGAGGGAGCCGTCTGCGCCCTCGAGCTGGTAACCCTGAAACTCCATCTCCTTTATCTTGCTGAGCAGCCTCGTCACGACCGGGTCCCCCTTCGCGACGCGCAGACCGAACTCCTTCGCCTTGGCGAGTATGTTCGCCTTTCCGGAGAGCTCGGAGACTGAGAAGAGCCGCAGGTTGCCAACCCGATCGGGATCGATGTGCTCGTACGCAACACGATTCTTTATGACGGCGTCCACGTGTACCCCTCCTTTATGTGCGAAGGCGTTCTCCCCAACGTACGGCTGGTAGGGACTGGGGTGCATGTGTAGCATCTCGTAGACGTATAGGGAGAGGGGTTTGATGGACTTTAACCGACTCCTTGGTAACCGAGAGGTCCGGATTCCCATCTTCAGCTCAAGGGCGGGTATTATCTGGCAAAGGTCCGCATTCCCGCACCTCTCGCCTATGCCGTTTATGGTCCCCTGGACGTGATTCGCCCCCGCGAGGATGCCCATCAGGGAGTTTGCCACACCCGCCCCTGAGTCGTTGTGGCAATGAAGCCCTACGGGAACGTTGAGGAACGAGACGACCTCCTTCGTGATCTCTGAGAAGACATGGGGGAGGGTTCCTCCGTTGGTATCGCAGAGAACTATGGTCTCCGCGCCGGCATCAGCCGCAGTCTTCAGGATGCCCATGGCGTAGTCCTTATTGTTCTTGAAGCCGTCGTAGAAGTGCTCGGCGTCGAATATTACCTTCAGGCCGTGATCCTTCAGGTACCTCACCGAGTCGTAGACCATTTCGGTGTTTGATTCTAAGGTGGTTTTGAGGACGGTCTTGACGTGCAGGTCCCAAGACTTGCCGAAAATGGTTGCCGTGCGCACGCCGCTCTTCACCAGCGCGTTCAGGTTCTGGTCGGCGGAGCTCTTTATGCCGATCCTACGCGTACTCCCGAAGGCGACGACCTCCGTGTTCTTCAGGGAGAGGTTTTTCACCCGCCTGAAGTACTCCTCGTCCTTCGGGTTTGAGCCTGGCCACCCACCCTCCACGAAGGTGATCCCAAATTCATCAAGCTTGGCGGTTATTCTGAGCTTATCTTGGAGGGAGAAGATCACGTCCTTTGACTGCGCGCCATCGCGCAGTGTCGTGTCGTATATCTCAACGAACTTCGATTTGGTAATCCCCCATCAATTACCCCTCGACGATAATCACGGGTAGCCTCCAAGATTAATAACTTTTTTGGTCTGATGGTCTGTCGGATTCCAGACGGAGATGAAAAGGAAGAAATTATCTATCCTGCCCCATCAGTTTCCGTACTTCCTTCCCGGTCTTCTCGATGGGGTGCTTCGAGGACTCCTCCATCAGTGCCTTCAGGCGTTTGTTGCTCTCCTCTGGATCGCTCATCCACTCCTTCGCGAAGTTGCCCCTCAGGATGTTGTCGAGGACTAGCTTCATCTTGGCCTTGGTTTCCTCGTCTATGACCTTGGGACCGTAGACGAGACCGCCGTACTTCGCCGTATCGCTGACGCCCTTTAGCATCTTCTCCAAGCCGCCCTCCCAGATGAGATCCATGATGAGCTTTGCCTCGTTGCAGACCTCGAAGTAGGCGAGCTCAGGCTGGTAGCCTGCCTCTATTAGTACCTCGAAGCCCCTCTTGATGAGCTCCATCAAGCCTCCCACCAGGACGCACTGCTCGCCGAAGATGTCGGTCTCGGTCTCCTCCTTGAAGGTGGTCTCTATGACGCCCGGCCTTGTTGAGCCTATTGCCTTCGCCCAGGCGAGGACCTCTTTCCAAGCGTTCTTGGAGTGGTCCTGGTAGACCGCAACCAGCGCAGGCACTCCGTAGCCCTTCAGGAACTCCTCCCTCACCTTCACGCCGGGGCTCTTGGGCGCCACCATTATAACGTCAACGTCCTTGGGGGGCTTTACGAGTTCGAAGTGGATGTTGAAGCCGTGGGAGACCCCCAGGATCTTGCCCTTCTTTAGGTGTGGGGCGATCTCCTTCTTGTAGACCTCTGGTTGCTGGACATCCGGGATGAGTATGATTATAAAATCGGCCTGCTTGGAGGTGCTGGCAACATCGAAGACCTTGAAGCCGTCGTCCTCGGCCTTCTTCCACGATTTGCTGCCCTTCCTCAGACCGATTATAACGTCCAGTCCACTGTCTTTCATGTTGAGAGCTTGGTGTCTGCCTTGGCTGCCGTAGCCCAGAACGGCTATGGTCTTGCCCTTGAGGACAGACAGATCAGCGTCACCGTCTTTGTGGATGACTACCATACGTTACACCTTCCACAGAATAGGACTGAACCACTTTATAAATATGACCAAACCCCATTCGGGGTCTTTGGGCTTTACTCAGCGGTGGACTTTGAGCCCCTACTCAAAGCAACTATGCCAGTCCTTGCCAGCTCAACGATGCCAAACCCCTTCATCAGGTCAAGGAAGGCATTGATCTTCTTGGTGTTGCCCACCATCTCTATGACCATGGAGTCCTTCGAGGCATCTATGACCCTGCCCCTGAATATGGATATGTAGTTGAGGATTTCGGATTTCTTCGCCGGATCCTGCGAAAGGACCTTAACCATGGCGAGTTCCCTATAGACCGATTCGGTGGGCTTCAACTCGGTTATCTTCACGACATCAGGGATCTTGCTCAGCTGCTTCACCACCTGCTCCATTATCCTCTCATCGCCCTTCATCGTCATAGTTATCCTGGAGAGGCCCTCCTTCTCAGTGCTACCCACCGTTATCGTCTCGATATTGAACCCTCTCCGCCTGATTAGTGAGGATACCTTGAAGAGCACTCCCGGCCTGTCCTCTACCAATGCCACTATTATGTGCGTCTCCTCAGCCATACCATACCACCTCTTTGAGACCCTTGCCCGGGGGAACCATCGGATACACCTTCTCGTCCGGCGATATGGGCACATCCACCACGAGCGGCATCTCCGCCTTTAGTCCCTTCTTGATGGCGGACTCGAACTCCCTATACGACTCTATCCGTACCCCCTCCGCGCCGTATGCCTCTGCGAGCTTTACGAAGTCCGGAACCTTGCCCAAATCCGTGTGGGAGTAACGCTTGTTGCAGAACATGCACTGCCACTGGCGCACCATTCCCAGCACCCGGTTGTTCATTATTATCGAGACCGTGGGTATGCCCTCGGATACCGCCGTCGCTAGGTCCTGCTCCGTCATTATGAAGCCCCCGTCCCCGTCTACGTTGAAGACGGGCCTTTCGGGGGAGGCGACCTTGGCACCTATGGAGGCGGGCAGACCGAAGCCCATCGCGCCAAGACCGCCGGAGGTGATGAAGGTTCTCGGCTCCAGCACCTGGAAGTGGAGGGCTGCCCACATCTGGTTCTGCCCCACTCCGGTGGTGACTATGGCGTTCCCCGGAATGATGCCCCTGAGTAGTTTCATCAGCCTGCCCGGCCTCAGTCCCTCCTTCTGCTCCTCGTAATTGGAGCTAAATTGATCCTTCAGCTCATGGAGCCTCTTGGTCCATTCGTTCTCCCCCCTCTTGGAGCCGACCTCTGAGAGCTTGAGGACCAGGGTCGAGAGGGTCTTCTTGGCGTCCGCAACTATCGGGACGTCGACCTTGACGTTCTTCCCTATCTCTGCGGGATCGATGTCGATGTGGATTATCTTTGCGTTCTTTCCGAACTCATCAAGCCTGCCGGTGGACCTGTCGCTGAACCTCATCCCCACCGCTATTATCAGGTCGGCCTCCTCTACCGTTGCGTTCGCCTCGCCCCTCCCGTGCATACCCAGCATGCCCATGGAGAGGGGGTGCGTCTCAGGGATAGATCCCTTGCCCATGAGCGAGGTAGCCACCGGGGCCATTATGAGCTCGGCCAGTTTCACCAGCTCCGCGCTGGCGTTGGAGGCTATTACCCCTCCGCCGGCTAGGATTATCGGCCGCTCCGAGCTTATTATTAGCCCAAGTGCCTTTTTTATTGAATATGGATGAGGCTCCCCCAACCTAACACTGTAGCCCTTGATGTTCAGCTTCTCCGCGGCGGCTATGTCCACCTCCTCGTAGAATACGTCCTTTGGGAAGTCAATGAGCACAGGACCCCTCCTGTTCGTGGAGGCGAGGAGGAAGGCGGTCTTTATTGTGTCGGGTATCTGGGAGGCAGAGGTAACCTGGAACGCGTACTTGGTTATCGGATTGGCTATGCCCACGATGTCCGCCTCCTGGAAGGCGTCCTTGCCTATCATGGGTCTCGGCACCTGCCCGGTTATTGCGACGACGGAAGAGCTGTCCATGTAAGCAACCGCCAGACCCGTCACCAAGTTGGTGGCGCCAGGACCGCTCGTGGCCGTGCAGACGCCAGGGACGCCCTTGACGCGGGCGTAGCCGTCAGCCATGTGCGCGGCGCACTGCTCGTGCCGCGTCAGGATGTGCCTGAGGTCGCTCTCGTAAAGCGCATCATAGAATGGTATCGTGGAGCCGCCGGGTATACCGAATATGACCTCGACCTTCTCCTTCTTTAGAGAATCTACTATCGCCTTAGCGCCAGATAACTTCATACAAAGACCACCCGATCATGTTGATATGATGGTGTACCAAATTTCAGGCCACGGAAATGCCTAGTTGGCAGGAATTATCCCACACCCTCACATCAGCTCCGTAACAGAATTAATGTGCATACCAGTCTGCTAATAAGTATTTCGCAGTTGAGCGCCCAGAATGGCTCAAAGAGCGTTATTACGCACCATGAAGATACCATCGGACTGTGAATTCTACTGTCGCCTGGCGATGGAGCGCATTAGGCCTATCTGCGGGAAGCGGAACACACCCACGTTCTCCTCAACGACTATCGGGGTGAATGTATCGATGTCCGAGGAGCGCAGGAGCGGGGAGAGCAACCTCTCCGGCCGCGTCTCGTTTATCCCCACCCCCGAGGAGAGGGGTGAGAGGGCAGGCATGACCACCAGCTTGAAGCTCCGGCACCTCCCCACCAAGAAACACTTGAACTTGTACCTCGAGCCTGAGAGGTCCCTCGAGGAGACCGCCGGGTGCTCGTGCCCCATTATCACGACCTTCGTCTCCTGGGGGAGCTCGACGTCCTTGTGGCCATGGATTAGGACCGTGCTGTCGAGCTGCATGAACGGATCGTGCAGCTGGACACCGAGCCTCTTCAGGATCGCCAGGATGTAGTTGTCGTGGTTGCCCCTCACGATGTGGACGCCTATCCCTCCGTTGATCAGAAACGCCAGCAGGTCCTGGACCTCCACCCACTCCTGCGCGGTTGGCTTGCCGAACTCGTGCTTCACGTCGCCCACAAAGATGATGTGCTCCGCGCGCGTCATCTTCAGCATCCCCTCGATAGCGGACTTCATGTATGGATAGGATGCCTGGGGGAGGAAGACGCCCTTCTCCTTGAGCGAACTCTCGTACCCTATATGCAGGTCTGCCAAGACGAGGGTCCAGTAGTCCTTAAGGTAGAGGGCAGGGTAGGAGTTGGGAACCAAGCCGCCCTTCATGATGTTCATAGAGACCAACAAAAATGTAGAGGGGTTGTTCTTTAAAGTTGCGCCTTAATTATGCCCGCATCAGGTCCTCCTGCTTAAACTTGTAGAGGCCCATGTCCTGTAGAATCTCGAGGAACTCGTCGTCGATCAGCGAGCCCTTCTTCTGCAGGGACTTCTCGTATATCCTCCCGAGTATCTCAGGGTACTTCGACTCAGCCACCTTCAGGCCGAGCTCCTCCAGTTTCAGCTTGACGTTGTAGGGTCCGCTCTTCTTGCTCAGCATCAGCTTGAACTCAGGGTTGCCTATGAGGTCCCTTGAGAAGGGGTAGGCAGCAGCCCCCTCTGCGCCCTTGGCGAGCCACTGGGCAGCCTGGGCCGACTCCACGTTGAAGACGTTTGCCCCCGCTATCGGCTTGTTCGGCGGAACCGCAAAGCCCGAGACTTGGGCCACGGTGTTCGATAGCCGGTAGAGCTCACCTAGCTTTATGCCCGAGTCCACCCCCATCAGCAACCTGGTGCCGAGCGCCACCTCGCCGAGGGATGTATTGCCGGCCCTCTCGCCTATGCCGTTCACCGTCACGTGGGCGACTGCGGCTCCGGCTCTAACGGCGGCGAGCGTGTTCGCGGTGGCCAGGCCGAAGTCGTTGTGGCAGTGTATCTCTATCGGCTTCTTGGTCATCTCCCTTATCCTCTTAATGATGTTGAAGACGGCCCTGGGTAGCGCAACTCCAAAAGTGTCAGAAACGGCAAAGCTCTCGCAGTACTTCTCGGTCTCCTTTAGCACGCGCTTTATGGTGGCTAGGTCTGACCTCGTCGCGTCCACCAGCAGGAGGGTGACCTTGAGCCCTTCAGACTTTGCGTATTGGGCGTTCTCAGCCACCGTCCTCAGCATCCCCTTCAGACTGGTGGAGTACGCCTCCCTGATCATCAGCGCGCTGGTGGGCAGCTCTATGGTTATCCCCCAGCTGCCGCACCCCTTCGCGGCTGCAATGTCGAGCTTGCTGTTCCTGCACCACGAGAAGAGCTTGGCCTCCAGCGTGGCGGCTATGAGGGCCCTGACGGCCTCCCTGTCCTCGAGGGACGTCCCGGGTGTGCCGACCTCTATCCTGTCCACGCCAGCCCTGTCCAGCGCCCTACCTATTATAACCTTGTCGTACTTGCTGAAGATCACGCCTGCCTGCTGCTCGCCGTCCCTCAGCGTCACGTCGTGGAACATTAATTTCTTGGGTGGGCTTGTCCCCTCGACCATCTCTTTGTCGAAGTTAAAGGGACTGACAAACCATTTATCAGTCTGCCATGGCTTAGCCATTGAAACAAGTCACCGTGTCTACTATGGCTAAGCCAAATTAAAAATCCTTCCATCTCCATCAGATTTGTTGAGAGGGAAAACGATCGACGCAAACAAAACAAATAAGTAAATCTTGGGCTGTAGGTTAGGTAAAGTGATGGACAATGAGTGTTGTTTTGACACAGGAAAAGAAACCGCTCATAAGGTTTGACGTTCAGAGGTGTGCCTTCTGCAAGATCTGCGAACTGAGCTGCGCCAAGTACCACTTCAGTAAATATGGCGACGCCCTGTCTAGGATAACCATTATCAGGAAAAGCCCATTGATGTTCAGGAGCTTGATATGCACGAGGTGCGACAAGCGCTTCTGCATACCTGTGTGCCCCACTAAAGCCCTCTCCTACAAGGGCGGCAACATAGTGGTGGATGAGAAGCTTTGCAACTCCTGCGGGGAATGCGTAAGGGCGTGTCCCTTCCACGGGATAAGGCTCCACCCCGAGACGAAGATGCCGCTCATATGCGACCTCTGCGATGGGGATCCGAGCTGTGTCAAGGCATGCCCGAAGAGCGCACTAACGCTCGTTTGGCTGCCGGAGGTTAGGAAGTGATAGAGATGAAGTATAGTGGTTATAAGGGCAAAATACTGAGAGTCAACCTCACCAATAAGAAGACCTCCACACTGGAGGTAACGGACGAGTTCGCGAGGAAGTGCCTCGGCGGTAACGGTTTCGCCGCAAGACACATCTTCGACATGGTCAATCCCAGGATGGACGCGTTTGACCCCACAAACGTCGTTGCGATGATGACAGGTCCCTTCCAAGGGATAAACATACCCACGGCGGGCAAGTACTACATGGCGACGAAGTCCCCGCTCACCAACGGCTACTTCGATAGCGTCAGCGGGGGGCACATTGGGGCCCAGATAAAGTACGCCGGCTACGACGGGATCCTGGTCACGGGAAGGGCCGATAAACCGACGTACCTCTTCGTGGAGGACGACAAGGTCGAGTTCAGGCCTGCCGAGAAACTGTGGGGCAGGCTCACGGGCGAGACGCAGGAGATGATTAAGGAGGAGGTAGGGGACCCCAGCCTCTGCGTCTCTGCCATCGGTCCAGCTGGCGAGAACCTCGTCAGGTACGCCTGTGTCATAACTGAGTACCGCGCTGCCGGGAGGGGAGGAGTAGGGGCAGTGATGGGCTCCAAGAACCTAAAGGCGGTGGCGGTCAGGGGATCCGGCTCAAACCAGGTGGCAGACCCTGCCAAGTTCGAGGAGTGGATCAACTGGTACAACGTTGAGGCGAAGAAGATTCCAGCGCTGGCAACGGGACTGCCGACCTACGGAACCCCGGTGCTGGTGGCGAGCATAAACAATATGTTCGGCGCCATGGGGACGAGGAACCACCAAGGGGAGTTCTTCGAGGGCTGGGAGGGCATCTCCGGCGAGACACTGAAGAAGGGTTACTGGAACAAGGACACGGCCTGCCCTGCTTGCCCCATCGCCTGCAGCAAAGTATTCACTGTGAAGGAGGGTAAGTGGAAGGGTGCGGTGTCGGAGGGACCCGAGTACGAGACAATATATGCATTCGGTTCCATGTGCGGCATAAGCGATGCGGCGGCGCTGATAAAAACGGACAGCCTCTGCGACGAGTGGGGGCTAGACACCATAAGCTACGGTGTTATGCTCTCCTTCCTGATGGAGTGCTCCCAGAGGGGTCTAATCTCCAAGGAGAATACGGATGGTGTAGAGTTCAAGTTTGGCAACGATGACATTCTCGTGAACTACGTGGAGAAGACTGCGAAGAGGATGGGCATTGGAGACCTGATGGCAGAGGGCTCGCTACGTGCTGCCAAGGTGATCGGCGGAGACTCTGAACGCTTTGCCATACAGGTGAAGGGTCTTGAGATACCAGGCCACTCCGCGAGGGCGCTCAGGGGCATGGCGCTGGGCTACGCCACTGCCACGAGGGGTGGGAGCCACCACGACCCGAGACCGACCGGAGAGTACGCGGGCGCATCCGATAGGAAGGCCATCGACGGCAAGGCGGCCTGGGTGATAGGGACCCAGCAGATGACAACAATAGGCGACTCCCTGGTTCAGTGCCACTTCCTGGAGAGGCTGCTGGGCTTCACCCTAACGCAGAAGTACGTGGACATGATAAATCCGGTCACCGGATTCGGCTACACCCTCGGCGAGCTCGTTGACGTTGCGGAGAGGATACTTGACTTGGAGAGGGCCTTCAGCGTAATGACGGGGATCAGGAGGAGGGATGATACCCTGCCGAGGAGGTTTCTTGAGGAGCCCATACCGGAGGGACCTTCCAAGGGCATGAACACCGATGAGCCTACCCTGAACAGGATGCTCGACGAGTTCTACGGTCTCAAGGGCTGGGATAAGAGAACGGGCATCCCGACAAGAGAGAAGCTCATCCGCATGGGGCTGGAAGACGTGGCAACAACCCTAGAGAACCTCTAAGCAGGGGTTATCTTTTCTTTTTTTGATTTTAGCCATCATTGCCGAGAACTTCGTAATTACAAGCTAAACATGTCGCTCAGGGAGTTAAAACTACTGAAAGCCTTTGCTAGGTCGGGAATATTCCATGAGGGTACACAGTTCATGCTTTTTTCAAACTTCTTTTCAATAGGGCACAGTCTTCAGGAAAAGTATTAAAACAGCCTGCAAAGACTCTTTCTCTGAGGTCATTAAGATGAGCGGTACAAAGCTCCTCGATGAATTAGCAAATTTTGTAATTAATGGAGAACCAGAAAAGGCGGCAGAGGCCGCAAAGAAGGCTCTAAAGAGCGGACTGGATCCATTCAAAGCTATTAACGAAGGTTTGATGAAAGGCATGGCAAAGGTGGGGGATGACTTCAGCAAGCTGAAGATCTACCTGCCGGAGGTCATGATGGCCGCCGAGGCTATGAACGCGGCGCTCGCCATCCTCGAGCCGGCGGCCCTAAAGAAGGGTGGCAAAAGCGTAAAGAAGGGCAAGGTCGTGATAGGGACGATATACGGAGACATACACGACATCGGCAAGAACATAGTAGCGATGCTGCTCAAGGCAAATGGCTTTGAGGTTTATGACCTGGGCAGGGAGGTGCCTGTGGACGCAATGATAAAAAAGTCGGAGGAGGTTGGGGCGGACGTGATAGCAGCGTCGACCCTTCTCTCGACATCTATGCCGTACATGGAGGACCTGATCGCACTGCTGAAGGAGAAGGGGATCAGGAAGAAGTTCATAGTGATGGTAGGCGGAGGACCGGTTACCAGGGAGTGGGCAAAGGAGATAGGGGCGGACGGCTACGGCGATGACGGGGACGAGGCTGTGAAGGTTGCAAAGGAGCTCCTCCAAAAGGTGAAGCCCAGATGAACTCCATCTGGGAGGTAATAGACAAGACAGAAACCGGCCCCTATATGGAGGAGAGGGACTTCGACCTGAAGGTCGTGGCGAAGAGATGCAGGGAGCTTGTGAAGGAGTACGAGATAAAGTTCGACCCCAACGAGATCATCACCACAGATGACACGCTTGCTGATGACCTCTTTGAGGCGGGGATGAGGCTGGCCCTCGAGGCAGGGATCTTCTGCAGAAGCACGAAGAGGATAATAAAGTTCGAGGAGAGCGAGGTTCATGAGGCTATAGTCTCCGCCCCCAACAAGCTCCACATCGGTACGAGGAAGGACGCCAGGATACTCTACGCACGCGAGATAGAGGACAAAAGGGCGGCCATCATATGCGGCGGGCAGGCGGGCGCCCCCATACCGGAGGAGTGGTACCTGCCCATGTCCCTCTCCTACATGAAGGAGCCACTCATAGACATGATCAATAATGGCGGTCTGGCGGTCGTGGAGGGGAGGAAGGTCAGGACCAACACACCACTGGAGATACAGGCCACAAGAAGGGAGCTCTCGATGCTTAGGGAGGCGGCTGCCAGGGCAGGGAGGCCGGGAATTCACTTATTGGCAGCGGAGAGCAGCGTCTCAGCTCTAGGAGACCTGGCAATAGCCTCGGACAGGTATATGAGGACGAGCGACGCCCACTTAGTGGCACTACTAAATGAGCTGAAGACCGACTATGACAGGATATCCAAGATCGTGAACTTCACCGAGTACGGCGCCCTCAACGTGACGCTGGTGGATCCCATAATAGGCGGTTACGCCGGCGGACCTGAGGGAGTTGCCGTTTGCTTCATAGCCTCCTTCCTCCTGGGCAGGGCTATGTATAGGTCCGACTACCACGTGATCCACCCCATACACTTCAGGTACATGAGCACCAGCGCCGTGGAGTGCATGTGGAACCTGAACATTGTGGGGCAGTCCATGGCGAGGAACGCGCCCTTCATACTGATGGGGGATGTGTGGACCTCCGCCGGGGCTGGAACAGAGATGATCTTCTACGAGACGGCGGCGAACACAATAACCAACGTCGTGACGGGATCGCACCCGCTGGGCGTCTCGGCGACGAACGGCAAGTACCCACACGCCTCAGGGCTGGAGACGAGGTTCATGGCGGAGGTGGCGCTGGAGACGGTCTGCTCAGGTCTAAACCGAAAGAACGCAAATGAGATAGTCGTCAAGCTGGCGAAGGAGTACAAGGACAGGATGGACAAGCCCGACATCGGTAAGCCGTTCCCGGAGCTCTACGACGTGAGCAAGGTCATCCCGAAGCCGGAGTGGAATGCGATTTATCTGAAGATGAAGAAGAAGATTGCGGATATGACGGGACTGGATCTCTAGGGTGGTACGAATGAGGAGCTACAGGTTGGACGAGGTCACAAAGAGGGCTTTCGAGGGTCCTTACATGGAGGAGAAGGACTTCGATATGAAGTTGATAAAGCGGACGAGGGAACTCGTCAAGGAGCACGACATAAAGTTCAACCCCAAAGAGCTGGTGACGCTGGACGACTCCATGG
>Ga0315280_10005914_pt1 | contig 17152 bp, 12 predicted proteins | sample YL17G06_40_MG_FD_203697 | JGI IMG/M metagenome (GOLD analysis project Ga0315280, IMG submission 203697) | Sediment microbial communities from Yellowstone Lake, YNP, Wyoming, USA - YL17G06_40 | ecosystem: Environmental > Aquatic > Freshwater > Lake > Sediment | place: USA: Wyoming | collected...
TGTTTGTGGCAGCTATTACGACGATGTCTTCCAACGTTATGAGTCCGTCCATTTCGGTCAGAAGTTGGCTGATGACCCGTTCTGTTACGCCGCTGTCTGCGAAGCCTAGACCTCTGCGGGGCGACAGTGAATCTACTTCATCAAAGAATATCACTGCGGGGGCCGCCATTCGGGCCTTTCTGAAAACTTCCCTTATCGCCTTTTCAGATTCTCCAACCCATTTTGAGAAGACTTCAGGGCCCTTAATGGTTATGAAGTTTGCCTCGCTCTCTGTCGCAATTCCTCTGGCTAAGAGGGTTTTGCCGCAGCCCGGCGGCCCGTAGATCAGGATTCCCCTAGGCGGTTTTATTCCTAGTCTCGTGAACACTTCAGGGTTCTTAAGCGGCCATTCAACTGCCTCTTTGAGTTCCTGTTTTGCTTCTTCAAGCCCTCCAATGTCGTCCCAATGTACTGTGGGGATCTCAATGTACACTTCGCGCATGGCTGTCGGCGTTACCTCTTTGTAAGCGTTGGCGAAATCATCCATGGTGACTTCCATTTTCTCCAGCACGCTTGGCGGTACGCGTTCCTCTTCAAGGTTTATCTGTGGCAGATAGCGACGTAGCGCCTTCATGGCTGTTTCTCGGCCTAAAGCAGACACGTCTGCACCAGTGTATCCATGAGTCATCTCAGAGAGCTTCTTAAGGTCAACGTCCTTTGCCAGCGGCATTCCGCGAGTGTGAATCTGAAGGACCTCATACCTCCCCTGTTTGTCTGGGACACCTATCTCAATCTCTCGGTCAAACCTGCCAGGCCTGCGCAGAGCAGGGTCAAGGGCGCCGGGACGATTAGTGGCGCCGATTACTATGACGTTTCCCCTACCGGACAAGCCATCCATCAATGCGAGTAGTTGGGCAACAACTCGCCTCTCAACTTCTCCGGTGACTTCCTCCCTTTTGGGCGCAATCGCGTCAAGCTCGTCGATGAATATTATGCTGGGCGCGTTCTGTTGGGCTTGCTGAAAGATTTCTCTAAGCCTGGCTTCGGATTCTCCGTAGAATTTGCTCATGATTTCCGGCCCGTTTATCGAGTTAAAGTTTGCCTCTGACTCGTTTGCAACTGCCCTAGCTAACAGGGTTTTGCCGCAGCCTGGTGGCCCATGGAGCAACACTCCTTTCGGAGCGTCTATTCCAAGCCTCTGGAACAGTTCAGGGTGTCTGAGGGGAAGCTCAACCATCTCTCTTACTCTTTGGATCTCTTCATGTAAGCCTCCGACATCTTCGTACGTCGTGCGGGGCAGGCCTTTTCCTTCTGGAGTCGGCTCGTTTAGAATCGTGAGCTTCGTCTCCGCCGTGACCTTTATTATGCCGTGCGGTCGGGTTTTCGTCACCGTAAATGGGATGGAGTGACCAAGCATCATAACAAGCGTTGTGTCGCCTTCAACCAGCGTCCTTTCCATGAGTCGGTTCTTAACAAAGTTCGTGAAATCCTCATCCACGTTAAGTCTCATGTCCACGGGCGCCAAGGTGAGACTCAGGGCGTTCTTAACTTTGGCCGGCCTCACGACAACGTATTCGTTTATGGCTACTCCGGCGTTCTTGCGTGAAAAGCCGTCTATGCGCAGAATATCTCGGTTCTGATCTTCACTGTAGGCTGGCCACGCTATGGCCGAAGTGGTCCTCTTGCCGCACATTTCTAGAACGTCACCTGCAGATATGCCGAGCTTCTGCATCGTTGTCTGGTCAATGCGGGCTATGCCCCGGCCTACGTCTCTTTGTCTTGCGTCTCCAACACGCAATTGCACTTCACTCAAACAAAACCCTTCTTGAGACCATACGCATAATACACTTCGAGATAAACTTCCTGTCTCATATAAACGTTTAAGCTGGCCTTGTAGCTATCTGCTCGTCCTTCGCACCATAAGCGTCTGCAGCTGGCTTATCTCGCTTATTCCTTCCAGCTTCTTCTCGAATTCCTCAAGCACGCCAGTCTTGTCTTCGGGAAACTTGACCTGCATCAGCAGAGCCTTCAAGCCAAAGGCTATGGGCTCCTCGCCGTATCCCTCAACGGAAGCGAATTCTGGCATGTTGGCCTCAATCTTCTTCTTCAAATCGTCAAAATTGATGATGACATCAGTGGGGAAAACCTTGTAGGTGATTATGACGCTACCCATTCTCAGTCCTCCATTTGAGCCTATGGTCCTACGAACCCACACTTTGGACACTTGTACGGGCGACCGAACTTTCGGCATTTTCCGCAGCGTCTTATCTGGATTTCGCCGCAGTTTGGGCATACAAACTTCGTGGCGTACACTGCAGGCGGAATTGGCTTCCCGCAGCTTGTGCATGAAACAAGAGTCAACGTCTGCGCCTTTTCGGTCATTGTGGCCATCCCGATAGTGCATTCTGTAATTGTAAGACTTCCTTATATCTTATATGTTCAGGGTCAGATGAGCAAGATGGGATAGGAGGCAAAGCGCGTGCGATGCAGGTTCTATCCGTATGAAAGTTCCATGGAAAGTGACTTAACGGCCAACATAGTTGCACATCGCCAGAGGTGCTTACAGGGTCCTGAGGATAGACCGTGTCTTGGAAGTGGCTACCATTGCGAAAAAAGTGTCACGATCCATGCTACGGCCTAGGCAAACATGGGGAACCCCACGTTATGTTCAAGCATGTCCATCGCTGAGTCTCAGAACACCTGAAATTTGTTGAAGACTCACTGAGCCCACGCGTGAATCCCAGAATATGTGCTTATTACTTTGAACCTTGCAGATCAGCTAGTGAGGGAATGCGGAAATGAGCGTGGTCTTTGCATGCATCGCACCACATGGAGCTGAAACCATTCCAGAATTAGCCGGGGACATGCTTGAAGCTTTTGCTGAATCGCGCATGAGCATGGAAGAACTGGGAAAAGAGATGAGACAAAAAAAGCCTAGAACAATCGTTCTTGCTACTCCTCACAATCTGCGCTTGGAAGGCACCATAGGCGTCGTAACGTCAGAGTTTACTGAGGGATCATTAGAAGCCAACGATAAAATGGTTAGACTTCGCTGCAAATGCAACCGTCAAATGGCAAAAGAGATCGTTGAAAACGCTAGGAAATCAGGGCTTCCCGTCGTGAGCGCCAACTACGGTTCGAACGAAGGCCCTGCCTCCTGCATGCCCATGGACTGGGGCACGCTGATACCGTTGTGGTTCCTCGTCGAACATGATCAGACGAGCCCTGACGTTGTGATAGTCACGCCTTCGAGGGAAATTACACTGGAAAACCTCGTACGTTTTGGCCGCGTTATCGCCGAGACTGCTGAGTCATCGGCTGGAAGAATCGCGTTCGTTGCAAGTGCTGATCAGGGTCACGCTCACGCTGCGAAAGGGCCTTATGGTTTCAATCTGGCCTCTGCAGAATATGACGAGATGGTCAAGCAGGCTGTTCTGCACGGTGATTTGACGCCGTTGCTGAGCTTGCCACCACAGTTTATTGAAGATGCAAAACCCGACAGCCTGTGGCAATTAGCCATGCTGCAGGGCATTTTGGAACACGCTGAGATGACCGGGCGTCTGCTGTCTTATCAGGTGCCCACATATTTTGGGATGCTCTGCGCCGCTTATTTGCCAAAAGAAAACAAGTGAAACGTTAATGCACGTCAGAGGATTGTTTAGGCTCTTCCCTTTTCTTCCTTGCCGAAGTACGCTGTCCACTTGAATTTGCGAGCATCTCTTCCCAGTTTCAAGGAGCTTTTCCTGCATTTGCTAGAACAGAACCATAAGATTGAACCGTCATTCTTGATGAACATCATACCTGTGCCAGCTGAGAATTCGTTCCCGCAGAATGAGCATTTTCTAGGTCTAGGCAAGCATGATTCCTCCGGGCGTACATTCGACTCGTTATCTCTTGATCTTCTTTGCTTCTCTTTCAGTCTCTCTCAGCATCAGAACATCTTGAGCTCTAACGGGTCCCTTAACGTTGCGCGTTATGATTCGGCCCTTGTCCCTTCCCTCTAAGATGCGAATTCTAACCTGCGAGATCTCGCCCGTCACGCCTGTCCGTGCTATCACTTGGATTACTTCTGCGGGAGTAAGTCCTCCTTCGGCTTCAGCTGATCTCTCCGATCTATCTGCCCTCTCTGCTCTCTCGGCTCGCTCTGGTTTCCCGGCCTTCTCTTCCTTGCTCATCACTAAGCTCCTCTTTTGACCTGCTCGATCCTCGTGACTATTTCTTTGACGAGTCCTGTAGCGTCTCCTTCTTTCACGATGCATGCGGCAGCGGCGGGAACATCTATTCCTATGGCCTTTCCTATCTGCTCCTTGGTCGCGACAAACAAGTAGGGGATCTTTCTTTCATCACACAGCAAAGGCAGATGAGCTACAACCTCCGGCGGGTCAACATCCTCAGCTATTACTACGAGTTTTGCTTGAGCCCTCTCGATGGCTTTGGTCGTCTCATTCGTGCCTTTCCTGACCACACCTGTTTTTGCCGCAATTTGCAGGGCTTCATAGGCCGCATCTGCAATCTCTTTAGGAACCTCATACTTCACGTAGAATGGTTTGGACATAAGCCTCACCCTTCAAAGCACAGTCTAATCCCTACTCTTGTTTATCAAGGTTTCGACCCTTCCAACTCCAGTCAGAACTGCTTCCCCTTACACGTTGTTTGAACTCAAAGGCGCTAATAGATGCAAGCGCGAACTTTTCGACTACGAGAAAGAATGCAAGCAAAAGAAGATCTTATGGGTCTTTCTTTCCGAAGTTCTTGGCTACCGGCGACACGTCTCGTGCGTCTATTTTCCCATCGTAGGCTATGTCACAATTAGGCTCATAGCACGGGTCTGGAGAGTGCACGCCGAAAAGTGAGGCGACTAGCGCAACGCCCTTTGCGTCACGCTTGCCATCAGGCTACCCACCTACGCCAGTAATGTCAGCCATCATGGCCACTATGATCCATCGATCACTTTTATCGTTGTCAGCCGTGTCGATTTCGCGTGGGATAGGCCCTCCCGCTACACTTCAGTGGAAAGGCAGAGAATACACGAAATGGGGTTATGGGCCTTGCCCGAAGTGCGTAGCTACTGCAAGCACGTCGTCGACGCGGATTTTTAAGTCGTCGTTTACGTCCAAGTTAGGGTTGTACTTGGGCCCACCGTGGTTGCCTCCGAACGCTGTTGCCACGGCCAGAACATCATCAACTCTGACCTTGCCGTCACCGTTCACGTCGCCAACAAACGAGACAAGAATCACGCCATCGGCGAAAGTGTTATCAGACGTGTAAGCTTCGCCACTAACCGCACTGGCCATAGCGCTCACAGTGTAGTTGCCTCGTGTGAAGCCTGAGGTGTTCCAAACGAGAGTTACAGTTGCGAAGTTCTCACTGTTCAGGGTGACATTCTCAAGCTTCTTGATAACCGTGATGCTGGCGTATGCAGTTATGTTGAAGGTTTCGACGAAATGACCCTGGTTGACTACACTCACACTCACTCTTGCAGTGAAGCCCTGCCCAACGACGGTCTTGCCAATTGGAAAAGTCTTTACATCTTGTACGGCAATGGCGTAGATGCATGGATATTGGCTCATGAGTGGATAGGAATCTTTGTTCTGCGGGTCAATGATGTAAGAATCGTCCCCTATTCCATCGCTGCCAGTCTCATTCTGGTTGGGGCCGCGAAGCGAATCTGTGCCACTGTAGTCACTCCAATGGTTTCCGCCAGAAGGATAGCCATAATCCCAAATGTTCATCGAGTAAGAGGTGAATACTTGCTGCAGGTTGTCGGCGAAGTTGTTGTGATAAATGTTGTTGTTTGAAGAACTGTCGACGTAGATGCCATACGCATTATTCTGTTCTATGTTGTTACCAGCTATGTTGTTATAGTCTGAGGAAGAAATGAGCACGATGCCGATATCGTTCGCCGTTATGTTGTTTCCCGAAATAGTGTTCTGCGATGCTGGGGCAAGAAAGACGCCATAATAGAAACCTTGGACGTTTGTGTTTCTGATCGTAGCATCGCCTATTCCTGTCAGGCTTAGGCCATTTCCGCCATAATTGCCTTGGACGGTGTGACCGTTTCCGTCAAACGTCATGCTGCTTTTTTCAATCACAATTCCATCACCATCGCTGATAATGTTACCCGTCAACGTGTAGAGATCCCAGTTCTGCTGAATGGGTGCTGTCGGCGGGTCAATGCCTCCATCCGCGTGAATATAGACTGTCTCGTTCCACGCTTTGACCTGCGGGATTCTGACCACTAATTGTAACGTGCTTACTAACAGCAAAGCCAAGAAGACGCAAGCGGTTTTCTTTCCCATTTATACTCTAATCCACGAAGAGCTTGGCTGGTAAATATCGTTTATGGAAACATGTTCTATTGCGTCGTGATCTATTGGTCGTGTATTCATGGTCTATTGGCGATAGAAAAGAGTTTCACAAAACTTATAACTCCAGAGAGAACTAAGGGCTAGTGCCGAGAAAGGAGTAAAAGAAAGAATTCTAAGGTGTTAGATTTGAACAAGAAAATAGTATCTATGATAGCGATTGCAACGATACTGCTAAGCTTAACCGCTTTCATACCAATGTCAAACGCCGCACCTTCAGTCAACGTCATGCAGCCTAATCTTGACAAGTTGGCGCCCAACCTTAAAGCCAAGATTGAAGCAGACCCCACAGGCGACAACCGTATAATAGTCGTGTTGAAAACCGGCGTTTCCAAAGCTTCAGCCTTGAACCGCATTACGAGCCTAGGCGGAACTGTTAACGGGCAATACAACATCATAAACGCCATTTCAGTCACGATTTCAGCTGACAAGATTCCAGTGTTGACTTCGCTCGTTGACGTGGACAAGGTTCTCGTAGATGGGAAGAAATACCTGCCCCCAACACTACAAGGAGACGATAGTGGAGCGGCCATCAACAACCTCATACAATATGGAGAATGGTACGCGCAGTTCCCATTCTGGATAGGTGCGGACCAAGCATGGCAAATGGGAATTGACGGTACAGGCGTCATAGTGGCCGACTTGGATACGGGAATCTTCTACGAGCACCCAGACTTGGACGGAGTTGTCATAGACTACAAAGTATTCACGGGAGAAGTTGACGCATTCCCACATGACGGCAGCGGACACGGAACAGCGACGACGGGCTGCGTGGCAGCGCAAGGCCTTGTAGACTGGTTTGGAGGAGACCCCTTCCCGTTCAGAATTAAGGGAGTCGCTCCCGGCGCCAAGGTCATCGGAGGTAAAGTAATGACAGATGAAGGCTGGGGATGGGACTCGTGGATAATCGCGGGAATCGAATGGGCCGTTACGCGGGGAGCAAACATAATAACCATGAGCCTCGGGGGCTTGGAAGTTCCAAACGATGGATACGACCCAATGTGTCTGGCCTTGGAGGCCGCAACACAGCAAGGTGTCACATGTTTCGTCGCAGCAGGCAATGACCAGGGCACAGGCACTGTTCAGTCAGGAGGCGTCGCCCATGACGTCATCACAGTAGGTGCCTCGACAGAAGGCGCAGAGAGCTACTGGCTATTCGGTTACTGGCCATATGATCCAGCCACTGGCTACGAAAACGACCAAATGATCTTCTGGAGCGGTGGAGGCCCAACAGCAGACAGCAGACTGGACCCAGACATATGCGCAATAGGCGCTTGGGGCACATCACTGGACACGTATCCAAACTATGTGTGGGTGCAATTCGGTGGAACAAGCATGGCTACACCAGTCGCAGCCGGCGCAGGTGCACTAGTGCTTCAAGCATACAAGCAGGCTCATGGCGTTTTTCCATCACCGTCCCTTACGAGAAAAATACTAATGAACACTGCAAAGGACATTGGCTATCCGGCAAACCGCCAAGGAGCAGGCCGCGTGGATGCCCTGAAGGCAGTCAAAGCCGCACTGAGCCAAGCTGATTATTCTGATACTGACGAGATAAACAAGATGCTTCCAGCACGCTCATGCGACACGACATGGTCAGTTTTCACGAACAAAGTAGACAGCGCGTATGCAACGAAGCTCCAAATGTTTGACTCCATGAGCTTCAGTCTTTCAGTGCCAAACGGAGACACATACGTGCCCATCGCAATTCCAGCAGGAACCGAGTTCGCAGATGTTCGAGTCAAATTCGCGCCGGAAGTCGCGTATGGAACGCCGATACACTCGTATGACGGGACTACATGGACAGACATTCACTTAAACACGGCACTTTACAGCACACCTACAGAGGACGATTTGATATTGATAAACTACGCGTATGCTCACACAAATGTTCAGTGGTTCGATGCAAGAGTCGCTCCGGGAGATTATGCTCTCCGATTCTGGAACCAATATGCAACTGTCGACCCAGTAGATGTGCAGATAAACTTCTACAAATTTGTGCCTTGGACTTGGGTGTCAACGGCCATCAATGGCAAGAAGCTGCAAACCAAGATGACGGTTCCATCAAGCGCGGCTCCAGGCGTTTACAGCGGCTTCGTCAGGGCAATATGCGGCGGCTCACTCGTCGACATACCAATCGTCATTACTGTTCCAGCGAAGCTTGGACAAACATTCACTGTTCAGACAAATATTATGAATGAGCCCCGAGACTTTGCATCCGGAGACTGGATCTACATACCGGTGAAAGCCTGTATCATTGGAAACCTAATGCTCACGGTCAGCTGGACTACACCAGACGCAGATTTTGACGTATACCTTATCAATCCAGCAGGTGAAGCTAGAGCTGAATCAGTAGCTCCAAGTGCTATAGTTTTGCCTAAACCGAATAACCAAGGCGGCGGACGAATGTGGTACACCACAACGGGCACGACGATGGAGATGCTTTCTACACTCTGCTTGTTCCCAGGTTACTGGTACGTTGGAATTCATGCTATGTACTTCGGCAACACATTCGGCCAGACGGTTACAGTAAACCTAGATCAGGGCAAGCCAATAAACGCACCATCTTTCCTCAACCTCAAGAAAGGAACAAGCAAGACGTTCACAGTTTCAAACAACATACCTGGAGCAGTAAACGTCCAAACCATGGCTCTGTCACAGCAGATGGAACAATATGCATGGGCCCCCATAACTGGCACGGTATACTCATTCGACGGCACAAACCAAGGCTGGGAAGGCTGGAATCTCCGGGTCACGCCAGACATGGTCACATTCACAGTGACTCTTAACTGGGTGGGAAGTCTCAAAATGGGTCTCTCCCTCTGGGATCCGGCTGGTCGCAACGTTGCAGTGGCAAACACGAACGGAGGATCGATAACCGTCAACAATCCAGCTGTCGGCTGGTGGGGAGCCATAATAACCATCGATGAGACTGGAAGCCAAGACTACACACTCACCGTTTCTGGACTGAGATTTAAAGCGTTAAACGGAGTCACCATAACGCCAGCAACCTTCACACTGCCAGCAATGGGAACACAAACAGTGACAATAAGTGCCACACCGCAAGCGAGCGGAGCAGGCGTGATAGTCTACTACGACCTCGCAACTGGAAGCACGTACGCCAGAACATTACTGACGATTACGCGTTAGCCCACAAGCAGACAAAACAACAACCTCAACCCCCCCATTTTTCCATGCTCAGTTCTTAGACGAATCATCACTCCAATCACTATGACTAGGCCCGCATCTGAATGACCGCAATCACGCGCTGAAGTTGGTAGCGGGGAGTAGATTTGAACTACTGATCTCTGGGTTATGAGCCCAGCGGGTTAATCCTGGCTACCCCACCCCGCTGCTCTATGCCAAGCAGATTTCTCGGATTCTTCTAAAAGTACTCCGCAAGCATATATTAGCATTCTCATTGCGAAAACGTTTTAGTACCGCACCAGTATTATCGAGCTAGGTGCGAGCAGCATGGACAAGTCCTATTTCCGCCAGATTTCCAAGCCTGTTCTTAAGAGCCCGATTTTTGTGCAGGGGCTTCCTGGCTTCGGAAATGTTGGGAAGATCGCAGCTCACCTTTTGGTGAAGTTCTGCGGGGCGAAGCCTTTTTTGGAATTGTTTTCGCCTTCGTTTCCAGACTATGTTTCTGTTAGTTCAAAAGGTACGTGCAACTTGCCCAGGTACGAGTTTTACGCTGCACCTATGGAGAAGAACGACTTCATAATAATGGCCGGGGATGCGCAGCCCTCGTTTGACGATGTGCTTGGGCACTATGCGGTTTGCGGTGAAGTTCTGGATGTTGTCGAGAAGTATGGTTGCAGTTTGATCGTAACGATCGGCGGCATGCCCATGACGGAGGAGAAAGCACAGGTGTACGTGGCTGCCACTTCGCCTAGGCTTGCCCAAGAGTTCATGGACAAAGGTGCAGTGATCTACAGCAAGGGAAGAATTGTCGGAGCCACGGGCCTGATGCTGGGACTTGCAAAAGAACGTGGCCTGGAAGGCCTGTGCCTACTAGGCGCAACGAGCGGTTTCAGGACGGACCGCGGGGCTGGGTTTTCTGTTTTCAAGTTTCTCATGAAGGCTCTGGGCAACGAAGTGAAGGAAGGGTTATAAGATAAAACGCTGATCTTAAACCAACAACGTGGAAAGTGTAGGTCATGAGTGAGCAAAAACGGGGAAGCAGTGGCTCAAGTAGGATAGACGTGAGATTCCGAAATGCTCTTTTGGTGGTCGCTGCGGGTCTTCTTACTTTTGGCGGACCATACGTGGTCTATGTGCTGACTCGTCTCAAGATGAGCATGATGTTGTCGGTGGTTTCTGGGTTTGCGTTCTTCGCGGTCGGGTTAGCACTGATAATGTATTTGATTAAGAAGAATATTATTTCACAGTAATAGCTTGTTTTTTGCCTCCGATACCCTAGAGTACATCATTCTTTTCAGATAATCAGGTTCTTCATCGGCAATTGAAATAGTCGTGAGCCTTGTAAAAAGCTGTTCGGTTCGAGATGAGGCAACGGTAAAGCATATAACGTATGCTGACGGGTATAATGTTTATGCAAGAGGACAAAGAAAAAAGGCTCCAAGAAATGATCAAAAAGGACGGAGAATCGGCAAAGCGAACCACGATTATTCTTGAGAAAGAAGAGCGAGAATTCATCGATTCCCTGATTCGAGAAGGAAAGGAGCCGGGCATCAAGCCTCTCATCTCCAAGATGCTTGACGTCTACAGAAGCATGATGGTGTATGATTGGCGTTTCCCCGGAGAATACTACTGCGGGATAAGCCGCATAGCCTTCGTTAACGTTGAGTTGATTAACATTCTCATCCAGCACGTGGCGTTGGAGAAACATCGGGAAATAGGCAGAAACATGGGTGAAGCTCTAAGAGTCTCTATAGAGACCACCCTGGGCATCAACGCGGCGGATCGCGGGAAGTGGCCGGACGTTTTCAAACGCCTCAGAGTGCAGGGACTCGGAGATATCTACCTAAGAGACAAGTATGTACTCATTAAAACCCCGTTCATCAACGAAGCACAGATCTGGGCGGGGTTTCTGGAAAGCCTTCTCAGCGTCGAATTAGACGTAAAAACCGTGTCTCCGCCACTGGTGTTTGAGTTGAAAGAGAAAATAGTTGGGTCATGAGGCAAGCGAATGAATCATATACTCCTAGAGGTCTAAGTTTGTGGTTGAAGGAGAGCATGAGATGTCATTGCATGAAGCCATGCTCTATGCAAAGAAGGAAGACAAGAAAGTCCTGTGTAATCTGTGTGCGAGAAGGTGCCTCATCAGCGATGGCGGAACAGGGTTCTGTCTTGTCCGCAAGAATGATGGCGGGACTCTTTTTTCGCTTGTCTATGCAAAGGCAATTTCGGCATGCGTCGACCCGATAATGAAGAAGCCGCTTTCGCATTTTAACCCTGGAGCCTTGGTCGTGTCCATCGCGACGGTCGGATGCAACTTCCGCTGTCAATTCTGTGATAACTGGATGATCAGTCAGGAAAAGGACGTAACCGGTCATCACCTGCCTCCTGAGGAGGTCGTTAAAGCTGCGAGAGACAACGGTTGTCAGGGGATAAGCTACACTTACACTGAGCCTACGGTGTTCTTTGAGTATGCTTATGAAACTGCAAAGCTTGCCAGGCAGGTTGGGTTCTTTAACACTTTTGTCACGAACGGTTACATGACGCCCGAAGCAGTGAAGACCATCGCGCCGTACTTGGATGCTGCGACAGTTGATTTCAAGGGCGGTGCAGACCCGGAATTTTACAAGGCTTTTTCTGCTGTTCCGTCGGTTGAGCCGATCTTCCAAGCTTTGAAGGAGATGAAGCGGAACGACATTCACGTCGAAATCACGAATCTGGTCGTGCCGAAGAGCGGGGACTCAATCGAGAAGGTGCAGCAACTTGCCACATGGATAAAAGAATCACTCGGGAAAGACACGCCGTTTCACCTCTTGCGGTTTCATCCAGATTTCCAGTTGACGACGATTCCATCCACCTCCATTCAGGTTTTAGAGAAGACATACGTCACAGCGAAGGACGCGGGCCTGAACTACGTTTACATCGGCAACGTGGCCGGACACCCCTGTGAAAACACCTATTGCCCAAACTGTAACGAAATGCTGATCAAGCGTTACAACTTCGAGATCACAAAGTGGAACTTGACGAAGGACATGCGTTGCCCAGTCTGCGGCCACGAAATCCCCATCAAGGGCCGCCTGCATCCAGGCGGATACTCTCATCCCTACGCACTGTTCTAGGCAGATAAGAACGTGTGAATGCAAGAATCGTTTAAGGCTCTATGTTTAACTAGGCCGTGCTTTGGATCTCGCGCGCGTGATAACCTCGCGTGCGGTTTGGACGCTTGCAGACCTAAGCGTCAGTTTTTCAGCGTGCGCGCAAGGCAAATATAGAATGGCCGAGCTTGTGATAGAATCGGTGGCGAAGATCAGGAATAAGGTCAGCCGTATCGGGTACATCAACAGGATTAGGGACAATCTTCTCAACGTAGGAAGGAGGGAGCTGGCACCTCTTTATGACGATTTGAAGTCAGCTGACTGTGTGGTCTGCGGAGGATCGGGCAGGTCGCTCTATTCTCTTAATGCGGCGATGAGCCAGATTGCGATCAGCCAGACAGGCTGGAGGAACAAGGTTGTGCTAACCCCCGATGATCCTGGCTTTCCGGGGAAGAGCATGTATGATGCTGCGGCGGAGCTTGAAAGGCGATACAATAAGACCTTGCTGTTGATGAATTCTGGAAGCGGCGTGTCGGGAGAACCTTCGGTGATGGCTGAGGATCTTTCAAGGTACATCGAGGAGAAAGGGACATCGAAGCTTTCTATGGGGCTCATAACCTCGGGCTTGAATTCCCCGTTGGCGGAAATCGTCGGCAAACATGGACATGTTGTTGAGTTGAGAGGACGGGGAAGAGCAAAGCCTTCGTTTGATTACAGCAAGGTGGGCATCATGGGCGACATCTTCGAGCTGGGAAGCCTTCTTCTCCTATCCATGATGACTGAGGCCATCTTTCGAAACTTGGAGGCAAACGAAGTGGTCAAGCTCTGCGAAGAAGAATTCGCCAAGTTGGGGCCGATGGTCGACTCGACAGTCGAGTCTGAAACCTATTCGCGGCTCGTCGACGCCTTGGAAAAAAGAACAAGCGTATTCTTAGGCGGGAAAGGAACAGCAAGCGAAATAATCAAGATGACGGCCGTAAGGCTCTCTCACCTCAAGAGCACACTGGGAGACTCGGTGTACATAGCCAGAGGCGTGAACACGCCACCTCCGAGGCCTGGCGACGTTCAGATCCTAGTGTCGTTTTCTGGAGAAACAAAACCCGTGATCTCATGGTGCGACACCCTGAAAAAAATGAATGGAACGGTCCTGTCAATCACGGGTACGAGAGAATCAACTCTGACCAGGAAGTCGGACCTTCGAATAGTCCTCGAGGAAGAAGCCATGCTGGGACAGCCCAGGCGGTTCTACATGAGAGCCGCGTATGTTCTAAGCCCACTGCCCGTAAGACTAGTTGAAAGACTAGGCGAAAGAGGACTAAGGCTACCCGAATACATAATCAACTGGCACCATTCCCTCACTGAATAGGCGCGCTAACCCAAACCAAATTACTGGCGCACGCTTGTCGGAATCGAGTATACCCTGGCGTAGCGCGCGGAAGTTCTGTCCCAAGACCCAAGACCCTGCGACGAGAGTTCACACTGATTGGTTGGTTGACAGGAATCCTGGGCTACATGCTGATTTCAAATGATCTGTTCATTCTGAGCAGTTGGAGTTGATGATTGAATCAGATGTTCTTCCACAAGCAATAAGAACGTAGCATCTAGTAGTGTCCTATTGACAGGTTGATGTGAGAAGTTCCCTTGGCATCTCTTGAGCGCGACCGTGTTCCAAGTCCCCGTCCTATTCCTGCAAGAGAGATTCCGCTTATCGATAGGCTTGAGGAAATGAAGTTTCTTAAAGGAGCTGTTGACAGGGCAGTTCAAGGTGAGGGTGGTCTCGTGTTTCTGTATGGAGAAGCTGGAATCGGCAAAACACGGTTGGCCAGGGAATTGGGGGCTTATGCTCGCCTTCGTGGAATGCAAGTTCTGTATGGAAGATGTCCCGCTTTGTTTAGGATGGACGGCGTGCCTCCGTATGTTCTTTGGAACGAAGTTATCAGAGATTATCTCCAAGTTTGTACTCCTGGGCAATTGTACAAGGTTATTGGCTACTACCCAGGCGAAGTTTGTAAGCTGGTTCCTGAAGTCAGGCAGAAGCTCGGGGCCATTCCGCAATCTCTGCCGATAAACCCCGAACATGAGCGTGACAGGCTGTTTGAAGCTGTCTCGCAGTTCATCACTAACATTTCCAGAGAAGCACCATTATTGATTGTTCTTGATGATCTGCAGTGGACTGATCAGTCTTCGCTTCTGCTGCTGCACTATCTGACTCGGGGCGTCCAAAGAGAATCTCTGCTGCTCCTGGGTGATTATCGTGACACTGACGTTGACGAGCGACATCCATTGTCTCCGGTCTTGACCGAATTAAACAGGGAACGCTTGTCCCAATTAGTTCAACTGAAGCGTATGTCCTTGGATGAGATTTCTGAGATGATCAAACAGATCCTGGAGCAAGAGGATGTGCCAACAGAGTTCTGCAAACTGGTCTTTGAGAAGACGAGGGGCAACCCGTTCTTCGCTGAAGAAGTCATAAAATCCCTCAAGGAAGAAGAAGCAATCTACCGTGAAGAAAACAAATGGAAAATCAGGGAGATTTCAAGAATCGAGTTCCCAAAAACCGTCAAGAGCGTCATAAAGGCAAGAATATCTCGTCTGGACGACGAATGCCAAAACGTGCTGACTACAGCCTCTTTTGTCGGAAATGACTTCACTTTCGAGGCCCTCAGCGGTGCCACTGGCATCGAAGAGGACAAACTTCTCGAGTTGCTCGAGAAAATGCTCAAGACCGGACTTGTCAAAGAGAAGCTGATCCGCGGAGAAGGCATATTTTCCTTCGCCGACGTAATAGTGAGAGACGTCGTGCATGAAGAAGTCAGCCTCTTGAGGCACAAGAAACTCCATAACACTGTAGGATGCGCTCTGGAGAAAGTCTACGCCAAAGGCCTCGACGAACACCTCGGAGAGCTTGCCTACCATTTTCTAGAAGGCGGAGACAAGGAAAAAGCCTTAGACTACTTCTTGAAGGCAGGAGAAAGGGCCGCGAAGATCTACGCCAACGGAGAGGCAGTTTCCTACCTTCAATCGGCACTCGGCCTCCTCGAAGATAAGGAGGATGAAAGGCGGAAAAAAGCATGCTTGCTTGAGAAGCTCGGCGACGTCAAGAAGCTCATCGGGGACTATGAGGCAAGCATAAAGTATTGGAACGATGCGCTGCTGTCGTGGAAACAGCTGGGTGAGAAAGAAACAACTGCAACGCTGCACCGCAAAATGGCAAATGTATTTTGGAACAACTTGGGAAACAGAGAAAAAGCCGGAGAGCACCACCAAAAAGCTTCGGAAATCTTGGAAGCAGAAGCTGAAAGCGTTGAATTGGCGAGGCTCTACGAGGATAAGGCAGAGATGATTTCTATGGGGGCTACTGGAAACATGAAGGAAGCTCTTTCTTGGGCTGAGAAAGCGGTTGACATTGCCCAGAAACTGAATGCCTATGAAGTTATCGCGCGCTCTTACGCTTGTCTGGGAGAGATCAGCATGTGGCTTGGAGACATGAAGAAAGCCGTTGAATGCATGGAGAAAGCCTTGAAGATAGCCCTTGACAATGGAGCCACAGATACAGCCTTGTGGGTGTACAATGACGCTGGAGCTGTCCCACCAGGAGAAAAAGAAGAAGTTTTGGAGCATCTTGAGAAAGGATTTGAACTCGCCAAAAAAGTTGGCGACATCTCCTGGCAAACGTGGATTGGCGCGAACCTGTCGTGGACGTACATGGGCATGGGAAACATGAACAAAGCGGTTCTCCTAGCGGAAGAATCAGTCGCGTTGGATAGAAAAGCAGGAAACGTCACACATCTATCAATGTCCTTAGACTTTCTTGGTTGTGCCTATCAGATACTGGGAGAGTGGGACAAAAGCGAACAATACTACCAGGAAGCGTTGAGTATTTCCCAGAAACTGGACGATTTCCAAGCCATTCTGGGAGGTCAGATTTTCCTCGGATGGTTCCATTTTGACAAAAGGGAGTACGTAAGAGCAAAAGAGTTCTATGAAAAGGGGTATGAAGCGGCCGAAAGACATGGAGCGAAATGGTCGCAAATGGTGGTCTCTCATCTTGTTATTTGGGCATATGTAGAGCTTGGGGAAATCGAGAAAGCCGAGAACATGCTTGGCACGTTGCGAGAGTATGCACTCGAAACGAAGAATAGAGATCGCATTGCTTATGCGGACGTGCTGACGGCAATGCTGCTCCGTAGCCAGAGGAAATGGGAGAAATCCATCGAGTATTTCGAAAAGGGCCTTAAGGAATTTGAGGCCCTAAGTGCGAGGCGCTGGGACGTCTATTGGTTCGCTAGAATGGTTCTCTCTGAATACGCTCGCCTGTACCTAGAAAGGGACCAAGAAGGCGACAGAAAAAAAGCCCATAGCCTCCTTGACCAGACACTTGAAATATTCCAAAAAATAGGCGCCAAGAAAGACGTCGAAAAAGCAGAAGCAAAACTGATTTACCTAGAAACAGGTCAAGCAGCCTCAATGCCTAAGCCTGTGGGCCATGTTGCCACTGGTTACGCTGATCTTGACAAGCTGCTGTACGGCGGGATACCTCCGAATTACGCAGTAGCATTAACTGCGCCT
>Ga0315280_10005915_pt1 | contig 17148 bp, 13 predicted proteins | sample YL17G06_40_MG_FD_203697 | JGI IMG/M metagenome (GOLD analysis project Ga0315280, IMG submission 203697) | Sediment microbial communities from Yellowstone Lake, YNP, Wyoming, USA - YL17G06_40 | ecosystem: Environmental > Aquatic > Freshwater > Lake > Sediment | place: USA: Wyoming | collected...
TTACATCCTCCCTGATCTTTTCTGTTGTCCTACTATCGATATTTGTCGTCAAAATAGCCATCTGGAGTCCAATTTTTCAACTTTGCAAAAGTTCAGTTAGGCCCCTGGGCGTTCAGAGATTCGATCACATCTTTATAGCCGGGTCCGTTCGCTGAAGCATCCAGCGGTTTGAACTTGGCATTCAAGCCCTCGGTCTGCACCTTCTGATAGAAGTACTGCCCGTTATAAAGCTCTGTCTCGAGGAATCTTTTGCCTTTGGCCAGAAGTTGGCGGTATTGTGAGACATCATCTCCCAGTACAGTGCCCATCTCTACGGCCGCGGCCAGCGCTCCCAGGTAGAAGCTGCTGCAATGGCCGTCAGGACCCCAGTATTCGATATCGTAGGTGTTATGATGCGGCTCTTCGAGGACGCCCTTTCCCCGCGGGTCCCACGTTTGGATACAGTAGCTAAGGCTGAGTTTGACTTTGGGCCATAGCTCTTTGAGCCAATTGGTATCGCCGCAGATCCGCCAGTCGCGGTAGACCTTCATTATGCCGCCAAGCTGACCATCGGCTGCCGCGTGGAAACCATGCTCGACAGGGCGAATAGGCAGCGACGAGCGAAAGGTCTGATGCCCCCGCTCATCCATGCTCTGGCTGAACTCAGTCTGGCGAAGACTCCGTTCCAGCTCCGGGAAAAGATGCGGGATTGCCTGGGCATAATTCCAGACGTGCGTACACGAGCCGTGACAGCAACCTCCTTCATCAGAACAGCCCTCGAAGCACCACAGTCGCCCGTCCGTCTGTCGCAGCACCGTAGGCGACTTGAGAATCGTAAGGTTCGCGGCGACTGCCTCGATGACTTCATCCGGCAGGGTCGTGTCGTAAAAAGTGTCCCTGAACAAGGCACTTTTTTGCCGCAGGTCATCATAGTTTGCCCGCCAGTATTTTGCCACTTCGTGGATATCCTTGAACCTGCCCGCGTACCAGGGCCGGTAGGTGCGAGAAACCTCACCGCCACTTTCGCCTTTGTGGGCATCTTTAGGGTCCCTGCCGTAGCGAAGGTCGCTTTCAGGCACGTACCACGCGATCATAAGCCGAATGGTTTTTTCCTGCCCGCCCTTAAGCGTGAAAGGCACAAAAAGCGAAGCCCCTGGGCTTGACCCCTGTACCGGCGGATTCTGCCTCAAAGTAGCTTCCTGGATATTTTTCCAGACAAGCGTGACCGAGTCCCACCATCCTCCCTTGAACCAGCAGTGATCCACAACGACATTGTCATCATCGACAAAGGCCGCAAATGCCCCCTGGTCCGCCGGCTTGCCCTCCGACGCAGCCTGCCAGAGCACAAAGCCATTCTCAATCGGCGTTATGCCCTGCCCATCATTCCTGGTAGCGATAAAGTTCTTGCTATTGAATGAGAAAACGGCGTCGATGGATTCACTTGTGCCATTCTTGAAACGATACTCCAGAGCACCGACCGGCAAGCTCGACTCATCGGCGCGGCCCGGAGTGAACGGACTCCAGGCAGTCACCTGCACTTCCAAAGGGATTTTGGGGTCTTTAAGTGTAACGGTGGCAAAGGGAAACCTCGGCAGGAACGAGGATTCTCTGAACCGCGGCAGACCAAAACTCGTCCCTGCGGCCCCGTTGCCCGTGCCGGGCGAGCCAAAAATCTTCCGTGCGGGCACCGGTCCCTCAAGCACCTTGGCGAGGTTCGGCTTTCCCTTGACACACAGGGCAGCGTAAATATGCGGCTCGTCGAACACCTCGGGCTTATTCCGCACCGAGACATGAGAAACTGCCCCGGTCCCCTCCAGGCAAACCATGCCCGCGCCGATCCCGCCGATTGGAAACGCCACCCTGTTCAGATATGGGCCGAAATAGGGGCCATTATAGCGTCTCTCAGCAGCATCACGAGCGACACTAGCAGTGCTTTCGCTCCCCCAAAACAGAAATGTCAGAAGTGTCAGCGAGGCCACGAAGAGCCACATCTTGGTGAACATTTTCCACATCATTGTTAAACCTCCCATTGTCAATTGTCGATCTGCCCGTTTTGCTCTGCGGTCTCAGCGTTGTCCGCGGTTAACCCGCCCAGGCGGATGGCGGGTCAAATATGGTGCCAAGATGGTACGTACATCAAGCGGCAATTGCCAAGAGAATTTTCTGGCATCCAGTCGCCCCGCCGGTCTTTTCACGGTATACTGCTACTTAACATAAGCTGACAAGGGGCACAATAATGTCAAGAACGCGATTTCGGTCGATAGCTGTGATGACGGGCGGAGGAGATTGTCCCGGGCTAAATGCCGTGATTCGGGCCGTGACCAAGACAGCTATAAGCAAATACGCCCTTGAGGTGTGGGGGATTCAAGATGGATATCTTGGGCTGATTGAAAACCGGATAAATCGGCTAAGTTATAATGACGTCAGCAATATCCTGACCGTCGGCGGCACTATTCTGGGGACAAGTAACACTGCCGACCCGTTCAAGTTCCCAGTTCCCTGCCCTATTAGTGCCAAGCCGCAGTTCAAAGACGTTTCAGGTAATTGTCTAAAGGCGCTCCAGCAGCGAAACATTGATGGACTGGTTTGTATCGGCGGCGACGGCACGATGGCTTCCGCGGCACGCCTGGCAAAAAAGGGCCTGCCCATTGTTGGCGTGCCAAAAACCATCGACAACGACCTTTACGGCACAGATGTCACCTTCGGCTTCAATACCGCGGTGACAACTGCAACCGATGCGATTGACAAGGTCCATACCAGCGCCAGTTCGCATCATAGAGTGATGATCGTCGAGGTGATGGGCAGATATGCCGGCTGGATCGCGCTCTATTCCGGCGTGGCTGGCGGGGCCGATGTAATACTGATTCCCGAAATTCCCTACAAGCTGGGCAAAGTGTGCGAATACGTTTTGGGCCGGTCCCGGCGCGGCAAGCGATTCAGTATCGTGGTAGTATCTGAAGGAGCTCGCCAAGTCGGTGGCCAGATGGTCGTTCAAAAAAGGATCGCAACCAGTCCCGACCCCTTGCGCCTTGGCGGAATCGGCAATAAGCTCGCCGAAGACATCTACAGGCAAACGGGTCTGGATTGTCGTGCCGTCATACTCGGCCACATCCAACGCGGCGGAACTCCGACTCCGTACGATAGGACGCTCGCTACTAATTTCGGACACGCGGCGGTTGAATTATTGGTCAGGGGCATAAGGAACCGCATGGTCGTTCTAAAAGGTGGGAGACTTTCCAGTATCAGCCTATCGCGCGTAGCCGGCAAAATAAGAAATGTTCCAAGAAATCATGAGTTAATAAAAGCCGCGCTGGCCATCGGAACAAGTTTTGGCACCTGACTAAATTTGCCACAGAGGTCACAGAGTTAAAAAAATAGAATACTTCCTCTGAGTTCTCTGTGCTCTCTGTGCTCTCTATGGCTCATTCTTTACGGGAGCTTCAAAATGGGCACTAAAAATCTTAGAGCGCAGTTTTGGCTGGTAGTATGGTCGATTCTTTTTGTTGCAACCGTCGGCTTTTCAGCAAGTGGAGGCCCACCCCGCATTCTGCGAGACATAGAGTATGTCCCTGACGGGCACGAACGGCACAAGCTCGATTTGTATTTGCCGGAACAGGCCGGCCAACAAGGCGATGTAGCAAAACCTATGCCGGTTATTGTCTGGGTGCATGGCGGGGCCTGGCAGGCCGGCGACAAAAAAAGCTGCCCCGCTGTTCGGTTCGTACAAAAAGGTTATGCCGTCGCCAGCATAAACTACCGTCTCAGTCAGCACGCTATTTTCCCCGCCCAGATTGAAGATTGTAAGGCTGCCGTCCGCTGGCTGCGGGCAAACGCCAAGCAGTACAACCTCGATCCCAACCGTTTTGGCGCGTGGGGAGCATCAGCCGGCGGGCACTTAGTAGCACTACTCGGAACAGCCGGCGGCATCAAAGAATTCGATAAAGGCCAAAACCTGGAGGTCTCCAGCCGGGTGCAGGCCGTTTGCGACTACTTCGGCCCAACCGACTTCCTAAAAATAGCTGACTTTCCGAGCAAGATGAACCACACCGCAGCGGACTCGCCCGAGTCAAAACTCATCGGCGGGCCCATTTTGGAAAAGCCCGATGCGTGCAAGTGGGCAAACCCGATAAGTTATATCACCAAAGATGACCCGCCGTTTTTGATTGTGCACGGGGACAAAGACCCGCTGGTTCCGCACAACCAGAGCCAGATTTTCTTTGAGGCATTGAAGAAGGTGGGCGTCAAGGTAAAGTTCCACATTGTCGAAGGCGGCGGTCACGGCGGATTCAAAGACCCCGCCGTAGAAAAAATGGTCGAGCGATTTTTCGATGAGCACCTGGGATTAGCCGATTAGTCGCTGGTAGCTTGCGTGCCTTCCCGTGCCAGCTCTACCAGCCTTTTGAGCCTTTCGGGCTTGACATAAGGTGCGACGCTGCAAGCCGACGAGAGTATATACCCGCTGCCCGGCTTGCCGATCCTGATTCTGTCCCTCACCGCCTGTTCAAAAGCCCACTCGTCGGCGTTGAGCATCTCATTTACGGCATCAAGATTTCCTTTGAAAAAGAATCGCCTGCCGTACCTGGATTTCGCCTCTGCCAAATCTACCGTGCCAAGCGGCGGAGGGTCCAACGTGTCGATCCCGTCAACGCACGTTTCGCCCATCAGGTCCAACCTGTCGCCAATCGCACCGCAGGTGTGGACATACGCCTTTGAGCCGTGGCTATGTATCGCTCGGAAAACCTGGTCTTCGTAGGGAGCGACAAATTCTTTATACATCTGTCGACTTATGAAGCCCGCCCCGGCAAAGGCTGAACTGACCAGAATAGCATCGGGGCCGCAATTGCCGTATAGTTCAACCTGCGCAAGGACGATGCGCGTTAGAATAGCGAGCACCTCGTGACATTTGCCAGGTGCGTCGACCAAAGCAAGAAGGGCCTGCTCATAGCCGAACAGCTCCATAAGATGCGTAAAGGGCGAAAATACTTCGGCGTGCACTGAGACGTCCGGCGCCAACTCGTGCACTTTCTTAAGCGCGCTTGTGAACCACTCAGGATAAGCCCTGCCATCTGAAAGCTCGGCTCGTGGATCGATGCCCCACAGCTCGGGCGCATGCCAGGTGTTCCAGATGTAACCCGGCAGTCTATATGTGGCTGGGTCATTTATATCGACCGTTCTGTAATCCGCCCGTTCAAGAGATACTCGTCCGCGGTTATATGTCTGCGGATTATCATCGGGCGGCACAATGGTTTCCAGCCCGGATTTCCAATACAGATATTCCGTGTCGCCAATTCTTTTATAAGATTCCAGTCTGCGTTGCCAGTCCGGCGGCCTGCCCGGTATGTTCACCAAAATACCATCGAATTCATATCTTTGCTGCAAATCAACCAGGGCGTGCGCAAAAGTCTCACTGTCAAACCAGATATCCGAAGGACGATAACCACAATTTAGAAAGTAGTGTCCGAGAGCCAGTTGACACATTACCGGAACGCGGTCCGGCTCCTGGTGATTCATCGCAGCCCATACCCGCTCTTTAGAATTCATACTGGTCATCAGTTTAAACCACCGCCGGCAAAAAATCAAAAAATCACCAAAAAAACACACGACCGTAACGCCGCAATTGCACAGTTATCGGTGCCGAAGAAACTTGCAATCCAGTCTGAACCGGCTATACTTGCCCCTAAAGAAATTTGATTTAAGGAGTGTGTTCTGTGACAATCTTAAAGTCCCCTCGCCCGGTAGTAACATTGTTCTTGGCCCTAATTGTCTTTACCACGCCCGTACGCGCAGCGGACTGGCCTACGTATCGCCACGATAATGCGCGCAGCGGTTGCACATCCGAATCCCTGCCCGTCCGGCAGGCGGGGCTGGCGACGCCGCTCGTTCAGGATTGGGTCTACGTACCTATTCATCCGCCTCGGCCGGCCTGGCCGGCGCCGGCAAGCCGCCCGCGAGAGGGCTTCGTATTGCGCAACCGCGTAGACTTCGACGATGCCTTCCAGGTAGCTGCCGTGGGCGACTTAGTGTATTTCGGTTCGTCCGCCGATCACAAGGTCTACGCCCTCGATGCCGCCACAGGGCAGCAGCGATGGTCTTTCTTCACCGGCGGACCAGTACGCCTGGCGCCAACAGTCTGGCAGGACAAGGTCTTTGTCGGCTCAGATGATGGCTTTGTCTATTGCCTAAAGGCCGATAACGGGGAGCTAATCTGGAAAATACGCGGCGGTCCAACTGATGAGAAGCTGCTGGGCAACGGAAAAATGATTTCACGATGGCCTATCCGAACCGGCGTGCTCATCGACGAAGAGGCAGCATACTTTGCCGCTGGAATCTTCCCACACGAGAATGTCTATTTCTATGCGGTTCGCGCCGAAGACGGAGCAATTATCTGGAAGAACGATACCATCAGCGAGCAAGATGCCTATCAGAATGACTTCTCGCCGCAGGGATATTTGCTGGCTGCGGGGCCGCAGCTTTTTGCGCCGTCCGGCAGGTCTTTGCCAGCGGCTTTCAGCAAGTCAAATGGGCAGATGCTTTTCCATCGCAAGTACGGCTGGAGAGCAGAAGAGGCCGGCGGCGCCATCGGCGGCACGTACGCCCTGCTGGCAGACGACCAGATTTACGCAGGCGGTGAGTATCACTTGCTGGCGCTTGACCAGAAAACCGGCAGAACCGGATTTGCCTGGTTCCCAGGCCGGCGCCTGACTGTCCAGGGCAATATGGCCTACCTGGCAACGGGAAGCGAAATCCTCGCGATGGATAGATTGAAATACGCCGAGGCCAGCAAACGCCGGAACGCCCTGGAGTTCAGGATCAAAACGCTGCGAAGCCAACTGGCAAGTGCCACCGGCGGCAAACACAAGCAGTTGCAGGAGCAGCTAAGAACTGTAGAAAAGGAGCTTAGCGACCATCGCCGCGATAATGTCACGCCCACGGTCGGCTGGCAGGTGCCGAGCCAGTGCGACGCGGAGCTGATCGTTACCGCCAATCTGGTCATTGCCGGCGGAGAAGGTAGAGTCGACGCGCTGTCGCGGGACAGCGGCGAAGTCCTCTGGACTGCCAAAGTCGACGGCAAGGCATGCGGCCTGGCGGTATCTAACGGGCGTCTCTACGTCAGCACCGATGCGGGCAAGATTTATTGCTTTGCTTCAGAAAACGCCTCGAGGAGCAAAAACCAGGTGGTTATGGCAACCAATCCGCCGGCCGGCAATCCTTATCCTCGAGACGAGCTGACCGAGGTGTACCAAGCGGCAGCCGAAGCCATTTTGATGGAGTCCGGCGTCACGAAAGGCTATTGCCTGGTTGTGGGCGCTGAACGTGGGCGATTGGCATACGAACTGGCTCGGCGGACAAACCTGACCATTATTGGTGTCGAACCGGATTCACAAAAAGTCCAGGCAGCGCGTCTGGCTCTCGATGCAGCAGGTTTGTACGGCCAGAGAGTCACGATAGACCAGGGCGATCTTTCGGCGCTGCCATATTCAAATTACTTCGCCAACTTGATAGTTTCGGACAGCTTTATTCTGACCGGCCAAATTCCGGGCGATCCTGCCAAACTTGCCCGGCACATCAAGCCTTGCGGCGGTGTCATTTGTCTGGGCGTGCCGGCGAAAGTACCCAGCGGCGCTGCCCCTGTGTCTTCAAAAGAGCTGCTTTCTCGGCTTGCAGGCTTGGAATTGGGTTCCTGCAGAATCAGCCAGGTAAACGGACTGTGGGCCACGTTGCAGCGCGGAGCTTTGCCCGGTGCGGGCAAATGGACGCATCAATACGCTGAGCCGGGCAATACCGCCTGTAGCGACGATCTGGCTCTGGCCGGGCCGCTAGGTTTGCTGTGGTTTGGTGAGCCAGGCTCTGCACCAATGGTTAATCGCCACGACGCCGCTGCTTCGCCGCTTGCGGTCAATGGGCGACTATTTATTCAGGGCGAAAATATCGTTATGGCGTACGATTCTTACAACGGTATGCTGCTGTGGAAACGCGACATTCCAGGAGCTATGCGAACCCGGCTCAAAGCCAGAGAATGTGGCAATTTAGCCGCCTCGCAGGACAGTTTCTTTATCGCTGTTGGCGATAAATGCCTTCGGCTTGACGCCGCGACAGGCGAGACTCGCGCAACTTACGTCATGCCACCAATGCCAGAGGGCCTCACACGCAATTGGGGATACCTGGCATACGTCAATGGTGTGCTTTACGGCAGTGCAATGACAGATATAGGCATTTCCCGCTCGGTTTTTGCTATTGACGTCCAGAATGGTCGGTGTCTTTGGAATTATGACGGCAAGAATATCGCCAACCTCACCATCGCTGTCGGAGACGGCTGGATATTTTTCGTCGACAGCTCCCTGACGCCGCAGCAGCGCGACACATTGCTCAAGCAGGATAAATCCTATCTGGCGAATTTGCGGGGCGAGCAGGCAAAGAAGGCCGAAGAAAAACAAAAGCAGGTCGATGCGCGACTTGCCGTTGCGCTTGACGCGCGTACGGGCGGGAAGCTCTGGGAGAAGCCGATTGATGTCACCGACTGCAGCAGGATCGGAATAGGCGGAGGCGAGCTGATGGCCATGTACCGCGACGGCATCGTGGTTCTGTGCGGCGCCAACGCCAACGGCCATTACTGGAAACAATTCCTTGCCGGCGATTTCTCACAACGCCGATTGGTGGCCCTGTCGGCTAAAACCGGTGACACAATGTGGGCAAGAGACGCCAACTATCGCCACCGCCCCCTTGTTATTGGGGACACAATTATTGCCGAGCCGTGGGCGTTTGATCTGGCGACCGGGCGGCAGAAAACACGCCCGCACCCGCTGACGGGCGCCGACACGCCGTGGCAGTTTCTGCGACCCGGCCATCACTGCGGAGCAATCTCTGCGTGTCCGCAAATGCTGCTTATGCGCTCCGGATACACCAGCTACTACGACCTGCGCGACGACGCCGGCATCCAGCACTTCGCCGGGCACCGACTTGGATGCTGGATCAACGGCATAGCGGCTGACGGCCTTGCGCTGGCGCCCGAAGCCAGTGCCGGCTGTATTTGCCTCTATCCTATAGTTTGCTCGCTGGCGCTCGAACCACGCCCGGACAGGCAGCGATGGGCGATCTATAGCAGCGGCGGCGACAATACGCCCGTTCAAAATCTGGCTATCAACTTCGGCGCCCCCGGCGACAGACGCGACTCGACCGGTCAGTTGTGGCTTGCATATCCCAGGCCAAATTTGCCGGCAGACCGAAAGGCGATGGGCTTTTCGCTCCAACTGCAAACAGAATTCCTCCAGGGCGGCGGATACGTTTCTCGCAATAGTGAAGCTGAAGCGACAACCGACTCTGAGCACTCGTGGGTATTTGCCTCGTATGCACGTGGGCTTCGGCGTTGTGTGGTGCCGCTGTTAGATCAGCGTGACGGGACTGGCCAGTACACGGTGACACTCTACTTCGCAGACGTGGAAAACGAGCACCAAGGGCAACGCGTTTTCGACATCGCATTACAGGGCAAGGTCGTCGTCGAAGGCTTCGACATCGTAAAAGAGGCTGGCAGTTCGCAAAGAGCACTGACACGCCAGTTTCAAGGGGTCAAGGTCGACCGCAACCTGGAGATTGAACTCATTCCGAAAGGCGAGCAAGCATCCTCGCTGAGCCAGGCGCCGATCCTGTGCGGCTTCAACTGCCAATTGAAAATCGACAATTGAAAAACGACAATTTATGGATTCTACCAGCTTTGTCGAGATAGAAAACCTGACCAAAGTCTACTCGTCCGGCAAGATTCAGCTTTGTGCCCTGAAGGATGTCAATCTAACTCTGGCCGAAGGAAATTTTCTGGGCGTAACGGGACCTTCGGGCTCTGGCAAATCTACGCTGGTGAATCTGCTGGGCGGGCTGGATACGCCCTCCTCTGGCCGGATAAAAGTGCAGGCAAGGGACATCTGCGAATTGAATAAGGAAGAGCTGGTGCTTTACCGGCGCTACCAGGTCGGGATGATCTTTCAGTCATTCAACCTGATTCCCTCCTACACTGCTTTGGAAAACGTAGCCTTTCCGCTACTTTTTGCGGGCGTGGCTAAAAGACAGAGGCACCAGCGGGCGGCGGAAATGTTGACCAGAGTGGGACTTTATGCTCGAAAGGACCACCGCCCGGCGGAGCTTTCCGGCGGCGAGCAGCAGAGAGCGGCCATTGCCCGTGCCTTGGTCAATCAGCCCAGAATCTTGCTCGCTGATGAGCCTACGGGCAACCTCGACAGCAAAACATCACGAGAAATCGTGCAGACGCTGGCGGACCTCAACAGAAATCAGGGCGTAACCGTCATTATGATCTCCCACGAAGAGCTGCTGCTGCAAGAATTCGCCCACGAAGTGATTCGCCTGCGTGACGGCCAGATTGTCGAACAGCAAAAGATGAAGTGATACGCCGATGAGAATGACCGACTACATCGAGCAGTCTTTTTCCAATCTGGCAAGGAGAAAACTGCGGACATTTCTGACCACTTTCGGAGTGGTGATCGGAATCGGCGCTCTTGTTTCGATGTTTGCGTTCGGCCAGGGCGTCCAGAAGAATGTGACAGATAAGTTCAAGGAGCTGGAGCTATTTAACTATGTCAACGTCCTTCCCGCAACGGCGCAAGAGCAGTCTCGTCCCAAGCGCGCCCGCAGTGCAGTCGAAGGGACGGAAGAAAACACTCAACAGGCGCCAGTCTTGGATGACGAATTCATCCAGCGGATAGCCAAGATAGAGGGCGTGGAATCAGCCTTTGCCGAGATTCGTTTTCCGGCGATGATTCGCCTGAGAGGAGAGGAAAGATTCAGCCTTGTGCAAGTCTTGCCAGCTAACGTTTGTCAGGCCGGGCTGAGCAAATTGCTGGCGGCGGGAAAGCCTTACGCATCCGACGATGCGAACTGCCTGATTATTAGTGACTCCTTGCTGCACGGCATGAAGATCAAGGACGCCAAGACTGTTATCGGAGAGCAGGTCGAACTTTCTACGTTAAGGTTCGATCCTAACGTTTTCAGTCCTGCTGCCATCGCATCGGTAATGCGCGGCGACGAGATTCCTTTTTCCAGAGACAGTTATACCTTCACGATTGTCGGCGTGGCTGAGAGGACAGGATTCGGCGGTTTCGTGCCCGTGCGGAGCGATGTCTTCATTCCGCCCGGCCCATCAAAGAAAATGAAAAAAATATCGCTGACGAACATCTCGGATTTTTTCTCCGCCGCAGACAGACTGGGGCAGGGGGACCCCGCTTCGCGGGAACGGAAGGGCTATTCCTTGGTAACCGTCAAGTTGTCTTCGGCCAAATATGTTCAGCCCGTCAAGCAGCAGGTTGAAGATTGGGGCTTTAAGACCTTTGCTCTTATAGATGAACTCAAGGAAATCAAGAGGGCCTTTATCTTTATGGATATGTTTCTCTTTGCGGTTGCGATGATAGGCATCACAGTTGCTTCTCTTGGGATCATCAACACGATGGTTATGTCCATTCTGGAAAGATATAAAGAGATCGGGATTATGAAGGCGGTCGGAGCCAGCGACAGAGACGTTAAAAAAATATTCTTTTTTGAGTCTGGCGTCATAGGGTTTTTAGGCGGCATCTTTGGACTTGCCCTCGGATTAGCAGTGAGCGTAGTGATCAATCGAGTCGCCAATTACTTTCTGGCCAAACAGGCGGTCCCATATACGGACTATTTCAGCTTTCCATGGTGGCTTTGCGCAGGAGCGGTCGTCTTTTCAACGGTCGTAAGCCTGGCTGCCGGCATATATCCGACATTACGAGCCGCCCGCGTCGACCCGGTCGTGGCACTGCGGCACGATTAGTGTTCCTGGGCATAAACTCGACTGATGCCTAAAGTCGTCGACACAAAATTGTCGATATAATACTGGTTGGGAGACAATGACTATGCGCAATAGAATCGTAGTGATTATGCTGGTACTGGCGTACCTCTGCGGATGCCAGTCCAGTGATCCGTACGTCCGCAGGAGCGAGCTGCGAAAAGAATCAAAGCAGATCGCTCAGGCTCAAACTAGCCAGGCCATGACGGCACTTGACGAAAAGTATCGTGGAACCATCGAGGGACTCACTTCTGCCACCGACCGCAACGCAGAATCGATTTCCGCCTTAGAATCAGAATTGGGCACCGTTGCAGCACAAAATGCGAAAGCAATCTCTGGGCTCAAGTCCGGCCTACAGGCTGACATTACTGCTAGCACCAGCTCTACCAAGCAGAATGCCGAATCAATCTCACGGCTGGAATCGACGGTGAACGACGTTGCCAAGCAAAGTGCACAATCGGTTGCCGATGTCAGCAGCGGCCTTAGACAGTTGGAAGAACAAGCCGCTCAGTTTCGTCTGGATGTCCACCAGGAATTCGCCCGAGAAGAGGCTGACCGGACCGAGACGACTAGCCAACTGGCCGAGAAAACCGACCAATTAGCAGAAAAGATAAACCTGTTGGATAATCGTCTGCAGAAAATGTTTCTTGGGCAAGTTACAGAGGCACAAAGTGACAAAGGCACAAAGGGAGAAAACGCCTGTTTGCCTGTGCGTCTACGTCCCTCTGTGCCTGTGGTCCAGAAGCGACACGTTCTCTGTCAACCGTACTTTGCCGCGATTGGCCCATTAGTCATAGTCAGCGGACCTTTAGTCGCAGAGCTTTGTGCGAGAAAGCAAAAGAGGCTGGCACGGTCGCTCGCCAGGAGTGTTGTGCAGATACCTACCAGGTAGACGCCGGAGATGAAGGGCAATTCTTAGCGCTTATGTGGCAAAAGAAATGGGCTGCGCGCCGATTAAATCGGGGCACAGCCCCATAAAGTTACTTACAAAATCCATCTCTGGATTACGACATACGACCTACGACATACAACCTAAATCGTTCTGCGTCTTTTCAGCCAGCCGACCAGGCCACTATGAGACCAGCGAAAGTTGTGGCCCACACCAGCGGCATGCGCCGAAGTCTTTGCCAGCCTTAAATAATACGTTTGGCCTCTTTACAGAAAAAGTGGGTGTTTGTATAATTAAATAAGTTTGCCGTGCGTGACCTATCTTGGAGACGATTTGGCGCCGGGTACCCTGAACAGCGTATTTAAGCAAGCCCAATTGAATAAACCGAAGAAAGGATAGAACCGATGTATCGTTTTTTGATCGTTATCGAAAAGGCCAATGCCAATTACTCGGCCTATTCGCCGGACTTACCCGGTTGTGTGGCTGCCGGCAACACCCGCGACCAAGTCGCTCGAAATATGTATAAAGCTATAGAAATGCACCTGCGAGGGTTGCTCGAGGATAGAGCACCTATTCCGAAGTCTCATTCTTTCGCTGAATATCTTGCCGTCCCTTCGACATAAGCAAGAACCTCTCCCCGGCAAAGGTGGATGCCCTGCCACATCAAAACGAAAAGGGCCGCCGGAATACCCGGCAGCCCTTCTTTACTTGTGTTTCAAGGCCCATGCATCAACGCATCTACGCATGTACCCATCTACGCATCTACTCATCTACGAGCTACAAGCTCCTTCGTCTTTTCAGCCAGCCGACCAGGCCAACACCGATACCGCCAAGCAAAATAGCGCCCGGAGCAGGAATCAAGACCAACTGGTCTTGTTTAAGGTAATCCTTGTCACCTACATGGCCATGCGTGTACATGTTCAATACACGTACATTGCCGATGTTCTGAGGGTTTGCCGCCACAGCGGCGTTGTAAAACGTTGTCGCCAGGCCACTCGGCAGCGTGTCAATCTCCTCTTCGCTGTACCAGATCGCCTTTTGCAGGGCCCCGGCCGAAAGTGCGCGGTTAAGAGCTCCTGGAGTATAATCATAGCTCGCCAGCGTTCCTGCACGGAACTGCGTATACAGCCAGGCCGTCTTTGGGTCCAGCGGATCGCCGCCCAGTGGTCCATTCGGACCACTATTAGCCCCGCCACCTATAGCCTCGGTAGAGACCATGACGTCGAATGTCCCACCTTCCCAAACATACTCATGGATTTCAACACAGAATGTTTGAAACTTAGTCCCAACTGGATTGCCGGGGATGTACGGCGATAGCACCTCTAACGTAAACTCTCCCCCACCGCCAGTATAGTAACCAGATTGGCGTGTTAATTTGACACTGGGCACCGCACACACGGACCCGGCCATCAAAAAACAAATCGTAAGACTTAATACTATTTTCTTGATCATATATTGTCCTTAGCTGTGTGTTGGTTTTTCTATTGACTTTCTCTTTCGCAGAGTCTTAGGTATAGACAAAGGGCAGGGTGAAAGAAGCCATCCCTGCCCTGTTACTCCATAATAAGGTCACACCTCTATTTACAGAGCTCTACGTCTTTTCAGCCAGCCAACAAGACCTACGCCAATGCCGCCGAGCAAAATAGCACCCGGAGCCGGGATCGTGGGGCAGGAAACGATCCGATCCGCACCCCAAGTGCCCGGGCACGTAAAAGACCAACCTCCTCCATTCCAGTACGCGTCTGCGTTGTCTTGGGTGTTGCATGTTGCTCCGTCCCAAGACTGGAAATGGAAACTCAAGGGGTTGCTCGACGCACCCACAAAGTAAATGTCAAACTTGAAAGGCGTGCTCCCTGGCCCATCTGCAAGTACTAATTGTCCGTCGAAATTGCAGGTTTGGGTCCATCCTCCCACTGAGAAATTGCCGATTGCTATGGGTTGTTCGAAGGCATCACCGGCCGAGAACATCTGCATTTGTATGTGGTCGGCGTGTGGAGCATCGAGTTGAAATCTCTGGCCCCAACTATTTGTCGTGAATGGCTCCCCGATCGGCGTGATATTCGCAAGAGCACTGTTGGACAACATCATTATTGCCAAAGCTGCACAAATCATTGCTAACTTTTTCATATTCTATTTCCTCCTCTGAAAAAATTCAATCTTCAGATTTCATATATTTGTAACGGACGACCGGGCCGAATAAGTCCGTCCGTCCCGCTCTTATCGTCGCGTTACAAGATGTTTTATATTTTTCTATGCAATTATTCTGCGTCTTCGCAGCCAGCCGACAAGGCCAACACCAATACCGCCTAACAAAATAGCGCCCGGTGCAGGAATTACGTCAACATAGTCCTGCACGTCGTCGTTTGAGTAAGCGAACAGTGAGGGCAAGGCTCCGTTGTAGTTTGATATTCCGCCAAGATAAGTTGCACCCCAATTCATCTGATCGGTAGTCGCGGTAGCCCAGAAGTTTCCCGAAGTAAGGTTGTAGCCACCCGTCTCGTAAACGATCTCCCAAACAGCAAGCTGGGCGCCAACGGCCTGGTCTGTGGTGAGACCTGCAGGGCCGCCGATGAGACCCCATAGTTTTGCGATGTCAGTGGCTTTGGCCGCTCCCATTGTAGTATCGCCGAGCGGATCGGGCGCCTCAGAAAGGGGCGCGACGTTGTAGAGGGTCCAGTTACCGGTAGAGAAATCTTGAATGTCAATGCAGAAGGTCATTCTCGATCCGACACCTTGAATCTCAACGTTGTACACGCCAGCATAGCCGCTAAGACTCACGGCCGGATTTGTAGAGTGAATCCCAACTATCGCGCTAGGACTAACACCGGTTTCTCTAAGCGTGACCGTGGGGTATGCCATTACCGGCGCTGCCACAAACGCACATATTATTAATGTTAGTAATAAACGTTTCATTTTTGCTCCTCCAATATTTTTATGGTTAAACAACAATTCCATTTTTGGTCACAAAATTTTGACCTTACCCCCCGCCAAAGGGCCTCGCGCGATGGCCCTCCACGTGAAGGCAGGTTACACACTTCACCAGGCCTATTTGGGCGGGCCGCGGGCTAAGTTCTCAAAAGTAAATGCCGGTGAAAAATAGAAATGCCGCTTGTTTATGTAAGCCAAGCGCTTGGTTGCGGGGACAGAAAAATCGCATACGCTCGCCCACGCGAATTGAGGCGATTCAGTCGTATGTCGTATTTTGTATGTCGTATGTCGTGAGGCGTTTAGCGTGTAGCGTTTAGCGTTCAGGAAATGCAAGTGCTGTACGCTGTACCCTATACCCTGGACCTTGCACGGTCTACGCTGTACGCTGTTCGCTGTATTAGGTATTCCGTCCAGATAACGCAGCAAACCTATGTATCTCGTTCCTTCGATGTCACCACGGGCTCTCTCGCAGTAAAATAATTCAGGTCTGTAATTGAGACTCGGCAGCGCGAGTGGCTGTGTCTGTTTTCTAGTTGCCACATGTCGGGCGAGTTGCGGCAGGACGGTGAAGCCAGCCTGGCCTGCCCATAGTAGGCCGGCTAGCGCTGCTATCCAAAGCTTTCGGTCCTTAACCAGTGACACGCAAATAAAGCCGGTCAAGGCCATAAAAACTGCGCTCGGTACAGCCGGCAGCGCGGTTACCTGGCCGGGCGATGTCGATGCAACTGAAAAGTCCGCGGGCGGCTTTAGAAGCTCGGCAGCAATACTGGCCAGATTCCACGTGTTGTATGCTTGGGGGTCGGGAGAGATTTCCCCGATATGAATAGCCGGCGTAACAGCACAATCCACTGCACAGGGAGCGCAAAGGAGAACAGCGTTTTCACGTACCGTCGCCGTCGGCGCGCCATATGCGTAGGTTGCCGCCAGAAGCAGCTTTACTATGGCGGTTGCCAAAGTAAATAGAGTCTGCTTCCTCATCACCTTCGTCCTCCTTTTCACTGGAACCGTAAAAGTTAACCTACATCCGTTAGGACAACTATGGCTCTAGCCGAACGCCTTACGGGCCGTCCCACCAGCGCGCAACGAATACACTGAACTCCTTTGTGGATGAAACGGGGCATCGATGAAACGGTGCATCACCCTGAAGATTCCGTTCTTCTTCCTCCTGAACCATGCAAGTATTCTACCAGATGCAAAGGCAGGACGTCAAGGGAATTTGGGGGAAAATTACATTTTTTTTGTATGAGCGCGTAGATTAACACAGCAACATCTACTTAAGTATCTGCAAGAAAAGCGGTTATGGGAAAAAGGGGTCAGGAGCATTTGATGTTAGGCCGAGGCGATCTTGACCTTTCGTAGCCCGCAGATTTCCGCGCTCGCCCCCGTGTTCTCTCGTTTAGCTATTGCGTAAAGGCTTCTGCAAAATTGCAGGTTAGGCATACTTTGACAGGAAAAAACGGTTTTTGTTTTTTCCTCGTCAAACAGTAAGCTGCTCTCTGACAAATACTTGGCCTATTATTTAAGAAAATCAAAACCGGATTTT
>Ga0315280_10005917_pt1 | contig 17143 bp, 12 predicted proteins | sample YL17G06_40_MG_FD_203697 | JGI IMG/M metagenome (GOLD analysis project Ga0315280, IMG submission 203697) | Sediment microbial communities from Yellowstone Lake, YNP, Wyoming, USA - YL17G06_40 | ecosystem: Environmental > Aquatic > Freshwater > Lake > Sediment | place: USA: Wyoming | collected...
AGGCTGAATTCTGCACATGCGACGATTTCTACTTCCGCGTCCTCGACAGAAAAGTGCACCTGTGCTACCATCTTATCGCACAGAAATTGGCTAAGAATTTGGACTGGTATGAACTCGTAGAAGAGCATGACGAGTTATACGATTCGCTCATGAGTGAGTGGAGAAAGGCTACTGCTTAAATACTTAAGCCCATGCTTTTTATTGTAAACCAGCACTTTTCAAGCCCCCAAACCTCTTGGGTTTTCTATAGAAATGTATGCCGTTCATCTCATCGTATTTGACCCAGCCTGCTTTTCCAAGTTCCCTTATCTCTGTAGCTGTGGATGCAGTGGTTTCGTCAAAGTCCTCGTCTTTAAACTCGATGGTGTGAATGTACTTCATGGTGTTTTGGACGCTTTTGTGTCTCAGCATTTTCTGTGTCTTAGACGATCCGGAAAATGGATGAAATAGATGACTTATTGATTATTTTCCTTTATCCTTCTCTGGGTTTAGCGATTATTTCGAGGATTTTGAAATCTAAGAATTTTCTTGGATAAGCGGATTTTGCCACTATGGCTGTGTCTGCTCCGCTTCCTGTTCCTGCGATGGCTATGACTTCCTTGTCCACTGGGATTAGTCCAGCGTCAGCTGCCATCAGAATTATTTCGGCGCATACTTTCATTCCTTGAGAGAACCTGTATAACGTTTGGGTTACGATCTCGTTGAAGGTTTTTCCGCCGAATTTTTCCGTGAAAGCGGAACCCACATCGTCACCAAATGCGTGTGTTCCAGTGAAAACCTTAATCTTCTTAGCCAGCAGCTTCTCTCTTTCTTCTTTAGTCATTACCCAGCCTTCGCTCTTGTAGCTTTCACTTATTGTCACTGCGACGACGTTGAATTTTGCGGGATCAAAAACTTGGGCGGCTTTAGAAGCTGTTTTGCCATGATTGGAGGCTACGACAATATCTTTTATGCCCAACTCTACAGCTCTTTCATAAGCCGTCTTAATGGTTTCTTCCATATTAGCGGAACCAGTCTTCTCAAAATAAACCGTATTCTTCTTCACAACTATTCACCCTTCCATACAGCATTCCGCCGTCTCAACTATATTTAAGATTTATCCCCCCTCTTTCTCATTAACATGCGCGCCATACATTGCTTATGGGAAGTGTTGGTTGTAGTGGTTTGCTAGGATGATAGCATCGTAGATGTCGACGATGTTGTCGCCGTTGATGTCCGCATTGATGCTCCAATTTGGATTACCTGGTTTAGAGTTGTAAACTCCTGCCAACACTATAGCATCGTAAATGTCCACAGTGAAGTCCCCGTTGATGTCCCCTCGTATTGTTATGACAACCCGTGTATAGAAGGGATTGTCTGCTGTGCTATTCTCACCAAAAACCGAAGGTTGTTCATGAGCGCCTATCACAAAATTGCCAAACGCAAACTGTGTAGTGTTCCATGCGAAAGTCATGGTCGTCGACTCTCCGCTCGCTAGGGTGACATTCTCTAACGTGCCAATGAGAGTCTCGTTAGCAAAGATCGTGATGTTGAGAGTTTCCAAGCAGTCGACTTGGCTTGTGACCGTTACATTTACAGACATTGGAATCCCTCGCCCCACAATGTTCTTGTCCGTGGTCACGCCGCTTACCCGGGGTCTGTGGAGAGTTACTTGCATTGTGTTTGTTGGTTCCACATTGTTTAGTTTGTCTGTACTGTAGTATTCGATTGTGTAGTTTCCATCTTTCAATCGGTATAGACAGAACGGATCTGTGTAGTTTTGCCATCCGCTGTCGTAGGTCGAGTTGTAGATTCTATAGAGGGTATCGTCTATGTCGCTTGAAGTTGCGGAGGCGAAGAAGACTCCGTCTGCTTGCTGATACAGTCTTTCGGAGATGGGAGATAGAATGAATTGCGTGGTGGAAGTGACGAAGATGGAGTTCCCGCGGAAGAGCTTGGGGTCTGTTAAGCTCAGCGTTGTTTCCGGAGGCCGGCTAGACAGTCCCGTCAAACTGGCAAACTGTTCACCGGTCAATTTTGAGCCTACATGTAATGTTTGATAACTTCCGGTTCCAAATTGATCCAAAAGAATTGTTGTTCCCAATTCCCCATTTGCCAAACCATTCCAATCAATAGAGTAAGTATGACTAGAGTTGAGTTCTACAGGGATTCCGGTTGCTTCAAAGGTGGTTGCAGAGCTATTATACGTCATCATCAACTCTACTGTGTACTCGCCGACGCTGCCAGATGAAAAGCTAAGAGTATAGTTGTCGCTTGCGCCTACTATGAAGAATATGCTCAACCAATCACTCGCAAAATATATGTTACCGCCGGGGATTTCGCTTACCAAAGAACCTTCGCGGTCTCCTAAGACTCTTCCCATGCTGTCGACCACTGTCATGTTTATTGGATCGCCAAGAATGGTTTCTATTCGTCCGCCAGTTATTGTATCACCCAATATTCTTCTAAGACCATTGACACAAGAAAGCCCTACGTCAAAGTACGCCTTCAATAGCTTCTCAAAGAAGTCAATTGCGACAAACGAGAATTTTTCAGCCTGCAGAGTGGGCTTGACAAATTCTGCTCGTTTCCATGGTGCAGTAATATAGAGCAGAACGGGCTGATTGAAGCCTTCTATCAAGACGGTAGGAAGACGATATGGTTCGTTTGACTTAAGCCTGATCGATCCCTCAAATGCGTCTCCAAAGGCCATGCTTCCCAGTTTCCCGCAACAGGTAAAAGGCACAATTACAAAAGACCCTGGAAGGCTCGTTGGGTCAGGGACGACACTTAGAGCTATAGGAAACAGATCGTCGTATTTGAGTCCGGTTTGCAGTTGACTTGAGTCATAGAAGCCTTGTATAGGGGTGCCTCTGGTGGCATCATATGCAGGAATCAAGATATAGATCGGACTAGACAGTGAGTTGAATGTTCCTTGAAGGATTGCTACGGGGCTGACGCCAGCGGTCCAGGGTTTTTCGAAGAGGGCGTAGTTGGAGCCCAATTCTTTGAGCAGCATCATGCCGTGCCCTCCTTTTTCAACTGCGATAAGAATCTCGTCCGGATTGTGGAACTGTTGATTAATGTAGTCGTTAACCCACATATGGTGACTCAAAATCATCTTCATGATCCTACTCGCAAAATCGGTATAGGGTTTATTGACCCATACCGTTATTGACTCAAAGTCGTGCTCATGTTCGTCGGGGACGACGCCCAGAAATCTGTAATCGTTGTACGCATAGTATATCCAGTATTGAACCACGTATTCATTAGGACCAATACTAGGATCATTGTCATGAGTTGTCACCTTGAAATAGGATTTTACGCCGTCTGAGGGCCTTGTGCCAGCCTGATAGTGAGCCTTGTTATTTGATATGCTCGTGTCATCAAAGAAAAGACCATCGACAGGGAAGTACTGCTCATCTGATGCAAACACAAGTTTGATATTTTCCCTGTGCAGTTTAACGGATATCGTGTCAGTTGCGACAGAGCTAGAACCGGGGTTTGAACATGTGAAGGTGAAGTAATGTGACCCACTTTGTTCTGCTGTGAATTCTTCCGTTGCGTAAGTAAAGTGTCCTGCAGAAGGATGCCCAAGGTTACATGGCTGCCCGTCAAGTGATGCGCCGTAGTTTGGCGGATCAACATATTGCCCTGAGGATGCATCAGTGACTTCCACGTTGAATGTAGCTGTTTGGAACAAATAGCAGACAAGCTCATTTGATGAGCTTTTGTGAGTGATACTCACTTTATACTGTGAAAGCTCTATCTTCAAAGTTATTGGGCATGAATGAATTATTGATCCGTAGAGAGAACCAGCATACCAGCCTTGCACGTTTAGTCCGTAACTATCTGGAATAGCTGCCGAAGTCGTGGTTATGGTGAGAGTTGAGTATGCAGTACCTCCTGAAGACAGTTGCACTCGAGAAGGACTAAAGGTCATTGTGGCTCCAGATAATGTTACGCCGCCCAATGAGAGTTCAACACTTTCGCTGAAACCGTTGATGCTTGTGAGAGTTATCGAGAAAGAGGCTGATTTACCAGGGGGAACTGACTCATAGCTACGTGAGACACTCATCGAGAAGTCAGGTACATTGGCAGTCCGCAATGTAATCGTTATCCGAACGCTGGAAGAACCGACGTTTGTAGACGCGATTGATGAGATATATCCATTCTTGGAGGCCGTGACTGTGTAACTACCGCTTTTTAGACCCGTAAAGACCGCGTCTCCTCCATTATCAGTGAACTGCCCTGGAATTCCCGGGATAGTTACAGCAGCACTGTTTATTGGTGAACCCTGTGAGTCTTGAACATGAACGAACAATCCGTAGACTTGAGGCGTCAAAAGTACTTTTATTGTTGTAGCCGGCTGGTTACTGGAGAGTGTTATTCTTGCGTATGCTGTTGCGTATCCAGCTTTTGAGACAGTCACAGAATATTCTTGAGGAGGCAATGAGAACTGTGCATTTCCAAGCTTGTCAGTAATTCCTGATTGGCCTCCGGCCAGGACAGTGGCTCCGCTAATAACAACTCCTGTTGGTGCGTCCTCAACGTGAACTGTTAAACTCGAGCCAGATGTCTGCTGCTTGTTCATTACGATGTTTACGGTGGTGTCAGAAGTGATATCGTAACTTGCCGTCGCGCTTTGATAGCCGTACTTTGACACTATCATCGTCATTCCAGTCATTACGGGACGATCAATAAGGGTCAGGTCTCCCCATGAAGGAGTGGCGAACTCTCCATAGATGTTCCCACTGCTGTCGTATATCGTGCCTTGGGCTCCATCTACAGGCTGACCGAATTGATCCCGCACATGTATAGTGAGCGTGTATCTTAGCGGGTACAAATATGCCTTGAACGGAGTGCCCACCTCGATGTACTGGTTCTCATAGACCCTCGGGGATTCCGCATGCGGAAAAGGGCCACCTGAATATCCTTTCGCAGAGATCGTGACATTATGGTTGCCTGTGCTTAAACTTGGAAAAGTAAGGGTTCCAGACGCTCCGGTGACCCCGGAAAGCGAATCAACAATCACCTTTGCTCCAATTATGGGCTTCTCGGTCGGCCACGATCCACCGTCGTTGACAGCGATGACTATGCCTCGCATCACCTGCAATGTTGCCTGCGCTACGATAGAGGTTTGGTGCGGATCATTCAGCGTTGCAGTCACATTTATTGCATAGGTGCCACTTGGAGTAGAGGTTGAAGTGGAAATGAAAAGGGTCGAATATGAGAAGTCAGCCGCTCCTCCGACAGTGGCCGGAACAAAATAGCCGTTGATGCCTTTAGGTAACGTGGAAAGGCTGAGATTTGCCGAATAAGTCGAAGAAATCAGAGAAACTGTGTAGGCTGTGCCTCCACCTGGAACAACCTTCTGTAGGGTTGGGCTTACTGTCGGCGGAATAACAATAATGACGTTGGACTTCATAAGCGGGTAATGGTCAGTGTTGTTCTCGTCAATGACATAAGGAGTATCACTGATACCGTCACTTCCAGGCACATTCTGATAAGGTCCGCTGTACAAGTCCGTTCCTTTATAGTCGCTCCAGAAGTTTCCGCCAGAAGGATAACCATCATCCCAAATGTTAGTGGAGTTTGCCGTTGAGACCTGGTATGGGTTGCTCACAAAACTGTTGTGGAAAATGAAGTTGTTAGAAGAAGAGTAGTCGATCAAAATGCCATACCCGTTGTTTGCGACGTTGTTGCCCGACAAAGTGTTGTTAGAAGAAGAGTAGTCGATCAAAATGCCATACCCGTTGTTTGCGACGTTGTTGCCCGACAAAGTGTTGTTAGAAGAAGAGCCGAGCCCAATGCCATACAAGTTGTTTGCGACGTTGTTGCCCGACAAAGTGTTGTCAGAAGAAGAGTCGATCAAAATGCCCCACGAGTTGTTTGCGACGTTGTTGTCATAAATACTGTTGCTTGAACAGTCCCAGAGCCAGATGCCAACTAGCGCGCCCGAAGAAAAGTTCGTTATTTCTGCGTTTTTGATTGTCACGTGACTTCTGCCTTCCAGGATAAATCCCTTTCCCAAGGCTCCATTGCCCTGAACTGTGTACCCTGCCCCGTCAACCACAATGCTGTCTCTTTCGATCCTGATAGAACCGTCAATGTTGCCAGTAAAGGTGTATGTGATGTTGTCAACAGTTGAAATGGGTGCTGAAGACGGGTCTATGCTTCCATCAGCCCGTATGAAAATGATTCCGCTTGCTTTAACAGGTTGAATGTTAAATGCCGATGCTAACGCGCTTATCACCAGCAAAGATACCATTATTACAGAAACAGTCTTCCCGTACAATCCGCAACCCCTCTCCAAACCCTACTTCAATCCGCAACGATAAAAAGATTGTGAAACAACCATTCACTACCATCCTCATCTGCAGTTTCTATTCACTTCATCCATTCTGCTTGTATCAGTTTCTATGATCTGGGAAGTCTAGTTGGTCGTGAGCTGAAAATAACGCTTGTGGAAACATCTTCTAGTCCTGCTACTGGCTGACAGAAAAAGAGGTGAAGCATATGATTTACCAGCGTTTCTTGAGCAAACGATGCGATCCAGCAGCTGCAAAGGCTATCGCGAGGAAAACCAAAGCAATCCACGAAGTCACGATCTGCGTAGTATTTATTGGAGTCCATTCTCCACCAACTGGAACTGTATACACGCCAGTCCATGTGGTGCCGTGAAGATAGATTGTCTTGATTCTGTTAGTGTCTCCATCTTCAAGCCACCTAGACCACTTGTATCCATCGAAGGTTTGCGGCATTTCCAAAGTGTAATAACCTTCAAGGAGCGATTCAGCGTATGGCGTGGTCTTGGAAACCGTGTTGATGGTGAAGGGTACTCCTGTGATTGGCGAGGAGGTGACTGTCAATTGATAGAGAACGCTCGGCGGGAGTGAGCTTATCAGATTGTAGCCTATGCCTGAAGCACCGGGAGAAAACCACGCAGGATACCCTGCGTAATAGTCTAGTGTTTTCCATCCAAAGCCTCCGTCAGAAATCGCGGCATTGCTAATGATCCAAGACAAAAGTGTATCTGCCGACTGCGAGTATCTGTTGTCACCAGCAATGTTGTACATGTCGATGAAGAATCTGAAAAGTTCTGCGTTGCGATAAGCGTTGTCTAGTGGGGTTTGAGTAGCAATCCAGTTGGCTTGCTTCTCAGCATAGTCAAGATATGTAGAGTTATGTGTAGCTAGGAAACCTTTCAATAAAGCATCGCTTACGACTGCAAATGAGTTGTAATTCGGCGGGTCTCCAGTTACTACCTGATAATCTGAACCTCCTTGAAGGACGGGCCATTTGACCTTGTCGCTATCGACTGTGACGGCTTGGCTCAGTACCCACTGCAGGGCACCATTTGCGTATTGTAGGTAGGTTGTGTTGCCGAGCGCCTGGTAGGCATCATAGAAGAACGTCGCAACCTCGACTGTGCCTCCTCCATACCCATACGATATGAAGTATTGCGGGTAATAATACGGACGATCGTGCGCCCACTTGTAGCCTCCATTTTCTTCTCTGACATCTGGACCCGAAATGAGCCAATCAGCCATCGCTTTGACATAGAAAAGATAGGTCGGGTTGCTGGTTTCTTGATACAGGTGCAAGAGAAAAGCCACTGTATGCGCCTCTCTGCCAGGCATGATCCCAAAAGATGCTTGTGAACCATACTTGCCAGGAGGGTTGTAGGGCACAAAGTATCCGCCACTTTCAGACGCAGGCATTGCAATCATCCATCGAGCTGCACCTTCTGCATAGTCCAAATAGGTTGAATTTCCCGTGGTTTGATACATGTTCACAAGGAACCCTCCGATCCCTGAAACCATGCTGGTCAACCACCAGCCCGGGCTTGGATTGTCGTCATCGATGTGCGCCCACTTATAGCCTCCACTGTCTTTAACGGCCTGAGTGATCAGCCATTGAGCTGCACCCTTCGCATAGTCGAGATACGTAGAATTACCAGTTCTCTCATAGAGCTTCAAGAAGAAGAGTCCTACTCCTGCCGAACCCCATAGAACCTGTGTCTCGTATGCGATGAGACCGTATGAACTCTGAAACCTCCACTTGTACCCCCCTCCCTCGGCAATCGCTTGGCTTATAACATAACTTGCAGCCCTCTCAGCGACCTCCAACGGGCTCATAGTGGCATGCAATTGAGGAATTGTGAATGCACACAGAACTGTCGATGCCAACAGGGCAACCAATATCAACTTCTTCATGCTTCCTTCTCCTTTCCCTCTTACTAGAGTTTCGAGTATCTTTCTTTCTAGAACGCATAAAAGACTTATGGAACCGTCTTCTATCGACTCATAAGTTCAGATCAGCTGTTAGAAATATATTGAATGCAACATAGCACCTACTCTGCCTAGTGAGCTACTGCACTGTTTTTCCGAAGTTTCCTGCCAGTACGATGGCGTCGTAGATGTCGACGATCCCGTCGGCATTGATGTCGGCGTTGGGGTTCCAGTTTGAACTCGATGGTGCAGAGTTGTAGGCCCCAGCCAGTGTTACGGCGTCGTATATGTCGACAGTGAAGTCGCCATTCAAGTCTCCTGTAATGGTCAGGAGGATCCAACTGGTCAACGTATTGTCTGATGTGACCTTTTCGTTCGCGAGCGGTTCCACATAGACTGTAAGAGTGTAGTTGCCCTTGGCAAAGCCGCTAATGTTCCATCCAAAGTTTAGAATGGCCCATGTTCCGTTTGGTACGCTGGTAACTCTCTCTTTTCCTATAATAGTTGCGTTGGCATAAAGCGTAACGCTGAAATCTTCTAGGAAATCGCCTTGGTTCTCGACTGCAACGTCTATGGGTATTTCATAGGTTTGATCCGCGACTGTTTTAGAAGTCGTCATAGCCAAGAGAGTTATGTCATGACCTGTTACCTCTACAGCTTTGCTGGCTATGTTGTTTGTATAGTTTAGTTCCAAGAATTCGTTGCAGGGGTTTACAACAACACTTATCTGGTGTATTCCACGTCTGACATTCCATTGTATAGAAGCGACTTCACTTCCATTTGCAACAACGTTGATTATGGTTTCTCCTATGAGCGTAGCGCTAAATGGATCTCCATCATAGAACAAGATTGACGCGTTATTCGCCACTGTCTCGCCAACGTTATGAATAGTTGCATCTACAGTTATTGTTTCACCTTGTGTCACTGTTGTCTTTGAAAAGTGAATATCTGATTCATTCAGTAGTAAATCTGGATACTGCTCCACCCATGCGCTGGCGAATGCTTGCAGGGCAGCCTGTTCATTATTGAGTGATCCATTGGCAGCTAAAGTTATGTGGTATGATCCCCACAGGCTTGCATTTGTGAACGTGTTCGCATATATGCCATCGTTCGTTTGATTGTCGTTGTGTAAGCCATCATCATAGAGTACCATGGTTTCAATTGTATCATCGGGCTTCAGTATTTTAGCGTCAATAGACGCGTTCATAATTGATTCGTTGCCATTAGCGAGGTTTGCTCTTATCAGCATTGATTCAAAGATATCATATTGACTTCTTTGCCAGTCAAGTGTAAGTGTGACAGTCGTATTCAGCAGAGTCATCAACGTGTACTGCCCTTCTTCCGTGATGTTCGCAGCCGCTATGTTGGCTTTCCATATTCCTGTTTCGGGATTTTGGATGCTGTAGCTTTCCATGTGCTCATCGCTGTAATGCGTGACATTAAGATCGATCTCAACTGCATAGGGTTCAACCAGTCTGCCGCTGGGCGCATTCAGTATAAGATTCAGAGTGCCAACGGGCCATGTCAGAATAAAATTGGCTTCTGAGGTTGAGCTGATTGGTATTTCAAATGATTGCTGCCCATCTGGTGATATATTTCCTGCAAAGGTTGGACCAAATTGGAAGGGGGGAATTTGTTCTTCGAGAATTGTTGGTTCAGGATCATCATTGAGCAGATACACGATGCGTGAAATGACATCCGTATTCTTGATGAGATCGCCATGCCCCACGGTGGGAAATATGTTTTGGCAAGGGACTCCAATCGAATCCAGATCCCACCATACGCGAAAAGTATCGATATAATACTTACCTCCCAAAATTTCGTATTGAACGTTTGGACTTATCTCATCATTGTTCGCATTGAGATTTCGTAGAAACTCGCTACCTGCTGTAAAATCATCGACAGAAGCCCAATGCAAAATCCCCACGCCCAAACGAAATGGGTATGCAAACGTGACTAACTGAGAAGGAATGCCATGGTTCGGTGTCTCAAGCATGATTAGTTTCCTCACATACTTGTCTCCTCCCAGCATCTCTATGTAGCATCTTGACACCAATCCTCCCATGCTATGGGCGACGATGTCCACTTTATCAACCCCATAGGCTTGTCTAGCAGCCTCGACTTCATTCGCAAGTTTGCGAGCATATATCTGAATATGATCACTCGTTCCTCTGTCGGTTGGAGAGTACTGTGAAATACAGACGTTGAAATGAAGTTGTGATAGACCAAATTTCATAAGAAACCATTCATCATCCAAGTTCCAAGGATCCCAGTGAAAACCATGCACTAAGAGTACTGGCGGTTTTTTGACAGTAACTGTTCTGCTTGTCTCTGCGAGCCCGTTGGTGTTCATGGCTGTCAGTTTTACGTTGTATGTTCCGGGCATTGTGTATGGATGTGTTGTCCACGAACTCGCTGTTGATGCTGAGTGTCCATCACCAAAGTCCCACACGTAGAACGTTGCGCCCATAGATCGTGAAGCATCGAATATTGCCTCTTCTCCGACTACAGGGTTGAGAGCGCAAGGTGAATAGACGAAAGAGGCGATAGGACGCTTCAGAGAAGCTGTGAAAACTGCCCGTAACGCGTGAGCAGCGTTCATTGTAACTGAAATAGGATTATTTGATCCTACGTTGACAGTGTCGAGTTCCCAGTAGTCAAGTTGGTATCCATTGTACTGCAGCGCTATAACCGACGCCACTTGACCCGTCATGTACTCATATGTCCCAGGCGACGGGCTGGTTGTTCCTCCAACTGTCGCGGCGATTGTCAAACTGTAGATGGCGCGAGTAACAATCCAGTTCCAAGTTATGCTTGAGGCTAGGGTTATGGTGAAAGCCACAGAAGTAACACTACCACTTGATGGAACAGAACCAGTACCAGACCAACCTGTACAAGCATAGGTAACATCACCCTCAGTCACTGGACTTGAAACCCAACAAGTCACCGATTGACCCAAATTGTAGAAGTTGTCGCCGTTGGGTGGACTTGGACTGTCATGAGCTGAATTAACGGTCAGCTTGGGCTGAATAACGCGACCCTGCCAGTTCCAAGTAATACTAGAATCCTGAGAAATCGTAAAAGTAACAGAAGTACCTGTACCGCTTGATGGAACAGAACCAGTACCAGACCACCCACTGCAGGTGTAGGTGATACCTCCCTCAACAACAGGGCTAGAAACACTGCAAGTCACGGGAGAACCCGATTGATATTGGTGAGCTCCATTAGATGGGTTCGGACTATCATGAGCCGAAGAAACAGACAACGTACACGGGCCAGGAGTTGGCCAAATCCAAGTTATGGTTGAGTCTTGAGTTATGGTGAAAGTCGTTGACGTGCCTGTACCGCTTGATGGAACAGAACCAGTGCCAGACCACCCAGTACAGATGTACGTGACACCACCTTCAACGACAGGACTGGTAACACTGCAAGTAACGGATGTGCCAGAATCATATGTGCGCGAACCGACACTTGGATTAGGGCTATCATGAGCCGAATAGACAGTCAAAACAGGTTTTGCTTCGTTCACCCAGTTCCACGTAATGCTTGAAGTCTGAGTAATAGTGAACGTCACCACAGTGCTGCTACCGCTTGATGGAACTGAGCCAGTGCCAGACCAGCCAGTGCAACGCCAAACTACGCCGCTCTCAGTCACCGGACTAGAAACACTGCAAGTCACCGACTGACCATTACTGTAAGAATGGGCACCATCGCTTGGATTAGGGCTATCATGAGCAGAAGAAACAGTTAACGTACGAGCCGGCACGATCGGTGTGAATTTGATTGCATCAAAGGCTACCATCGTAGAAGCATACGGCTCTCCTGTTCTGTCAAGCAAATTGATCATAGAACCCGAGACAAAGGTGTAGCTTCCCAGACTGTACCAACCTCCCAACCTCAAGGCTTGGTTAACAGCTATTTCTGTAAATCCGCCAGAATAGTAAATCTCGTATTTCGCACTGTGAGTTGGCACGTAGGCGAAGAAAGCAGTGGGGTTTGGGATCCAAACGAAGACGTCGTATTGTCCATATGGGGGGTCCCATTTGCCCCAGTATAGATCACCACCATGCGCCGCGTCGCCGCAATATGTGTACCAGAAATTGCCGTTGTAAGCCCCAGAATCCGACCGCGGCCACCAGTACGCGCCTCCGCTGGGGTATTTTGTGAAACTGTTGTTCCCATCTGTATCAATTATAGTATCGGCTGCGTGTACATCGAGGACTAAGAAGCCTTGACTCACTATGCCAACAATAAGGGAAAAAAGAAACATCACACAAACTATCTTTCTGTACATTTTCATTTCTCCTTTCGAAGGATCTGTAGAAATTAGAACGCAATATTTGGGCGCCCACGCGCTCTATGCATTCAATCGTCTACTCTCAACACTATAGTCCGCCTGAGTAGTTAACACTTATGGAATGCTCTTCTGTAGCGACCTGGTCGAACAATGCAATTTCCTGTATTAAATGCAACATTTACTTGGCTCGCGAGCGCGTACGTTATACCTTGGAAATAACACTTGTGGAAACATGTTCTATAGCATGGTTAACATCTTTGATGGAAAAAAGGGGGGTTGCGCGGGAGACTTCGCCACAAGCTTATCCTTAAATACTTAAGAGGTAGCATTTTACTTTAAACCCCTAAACCTTTTGGGTTTTCTGTAGAAGTGTATTCCCTTCATTTCGTCGTACTTGGTGAATCCGGCTTCCCCGAGTTGCTTGACTTCTTCCTCTGTTGTTGCTGTCGCTATCTCAAAGTCTTCGTCTCTGAACTCCAATGTATGAATATACTTCATCGTGTTTTGAACGCTTTTGTGTCTCAGCATCTTTTTGATGGTTAAGACGTTGCCGTTTGTGTAGTATACCAGCATTGAACCGCCCCAGTGTCTGTATGACTTGAAGGAAATCTCTAGGAGTTTTGGGTTTTGGAGTGCAAATCTCACCTAGCTGTCTTGTTTGCGCTCACACAGAATTGCGAGTCCCTGTTACAATATTATGGACAGGCAAGTCAAGGCACCGTCTCCCTTTCGAAACTCTGATATCTCCAATTCCTCGACTCGAAAACCCTCTTTTTCCACGAGTTTTCTGGTCTCAGCATGACCTTTTGCAATCAGAACCGTTTCGTTTACGGCAAGACAATCGGCAGCATATTCCTCTCCTCTGGGAACGATGATTTTTCCTAGGCCCTGCAAAACGTTTGTGTCAAAGCACCCTCTCGAAAGAATGACAACTTCATTTCCAAGATACGTGCACGCAGACTTCAAGTGGAGAACCTTATGAACCTTTACTGGAACTACGTTCATTCTGCTGTTTTCCAAGATTTTCTTGAGCTGAGTCACAGCGTATAGATTGGTTCGAGCTGATATTCCAACGAAGACTCTGTCCTCAACTATTAACACATCTCCGCCGTCAATGGTAGCGGGTGGATTCATGCGATACGTCTCCTTAAGTTCTCCCATAACCTTTGCGACTTCAGCCACTTCGTTCGCTCGCGATTTTACCCGCATATTGCAGATAACGGCCTTTTCCCCGAATACTACGGCCGTGTCCTCTACAAAACAGCAGTCGGGAAGAGCGTTATCGCCTCTTATCCAGGTCAGGCTCAGTCCAAGCTTCTGCAACGCTCGGCAATACTCGGCATGCTGTCTCCTGGCAAGGGCAACATCTATCTTTTCACGATTCATCCGTATGCAACGGTCGTATGAGTCCGGCACAGGTCGAACGATAGCATATCTCACTGAATCATCATCCATTGATTTCACGCTTCAAATCCTATTAGCGCATAACTAGTTCAACCTTTTCCAAGAACAGAAAAATGAGGGAGATGCGGGAGACTTCGCCACAAGCTTATCCTTAAATACTTAAACTCGAATAGACTTGCGAAAGGAGAACGTTTCCATGGATATAGGAGCATACTTTGAGCTCGTCAAATACATCCTTATGACTGCCACTTTCGTTGTGCTTGTCTTGATATTTCTGCACGTTTTCTATGGCAAAGAACAGAAAACAGACTAGTCATTTGGCTTCTCCATTTTCCCGCGCGTCAAGTACAAGACAATGACGCTTAAGGCTGCCAGCATTATTGAGAACAGGATCAACCAACTTGCCGACTCCTTACTCAGACATTAAGTACATGGCAATGGTCAGAATGATGAGAAGCATGGCGATTATTACGATCACGATTCCAACTACTACAAAAGTGAAGCCCATGCTGTAAAGTACGTTTGCGTCCATCCCTGTGTTGAAGCCCCGCACAGGTTGAAAAACGTCAATGGATTTTAATAAGCCTTATAGCATCAGTTGTCCTTCGACCTCAGCGATGTCGGAGCAGCGATGAAAGAAGAAATAATCAACCAAATCACTTCGGCGTGCCCTATGATCTCAAAAGCCCAAATTCTAGACAGGCTTGAGAAGGAGAAACGGAAAACTGGCGGGTTCATCTCCGACGAGACCCTTCTACGAATGATCGCGGCGGAGTTCGGCTGTGAAGCAACATACAGTAAAGTGGAGATGCCCGCCCTCATGATCAAAGACCTGATGCCAGGCCTAAATGATGCTACAGTCATCGGGCGAGTGTTGGCAATTTTCCCTCCCAAAGACTTTGCGACAGCCAGAAAAGGAAAGTTAGCAGGTCTAATGATTGCTGACAGAAGCGGCCTTTTGAGAATCGTCGTATGGAACGACAAGACCGCTCTGCTTGAAAACGGAAACGTAAACGTTGGTCAAGTGATCCGTTTTTCCCATGGATACACACGAGACGATTCAAGCGGAAAAGTGGAGTTTCACCTGGGAGATAAAAGTGAGGTTGAAACAAACCCTGAAGGCGTCAAGGAAAAAGAGTATCCGGATATTCACAGGTTTTCAACAAAAATCAACGATTTGACCCCGAGCCTCAGAAACAAAAGAATAAACGTCGTCGCGACGGTCAAATGGGTTTTTCCTCCATCAACATTCAACAGGGAAAATTCATCCAAAGGTAAAGTAATGCGCTTTGTCTTGAATGACGGCACGGGGGAGGTTCCTGTTGTGGTTTGGAATGAGAAGGTGGATGAACTGGAAGAGAAGTTGAACGTTGGCGATAAGCTGCAGGTTGTAAACGGAAAGCTCAAAAAGGCTTTGGGAGAAGGATTTGAGATCAACGTCGATGCTTCAAGTTACGTGGGGCCGTTAATGGAGACCGAAGAGATAGACAATATTGCCAATTTGAAAGAGGAAATGGAACAGGTGAACGTCGAAGGTGAAGTTGCCACAAAACCTGTTCTGAGAGATGTGAAAACGGCCAACGAAGAACTGCTGAAGCTGGCAACCTTCGAAATCAAAGATGAAACTGGCAGAATATTGGTGTCTGCATGGCGCCAACACGCAGAAATCGCTGAGAAGCTAAAACTGGGCGACAAGATACTCATCAAGAATGCCTACGTGAAAAAGGGTTTCACCGACCAGTTTGAAATATCAACGAGAAACGCAACATCAATTACAATCATGTAGCATATACCCACTCTGGTGCCGGGGGCGGGATTCGAGCCCGCGACTTCTGGACATCAGGCGCCTATTTGGCCCGTTCGTTGTTCTCCAGATTATGAGTCTGGCGCCCTGGCCAGGCTAGGCTACCCCGGCTCTGTCACTTCAGGCAATTTGGATTAGGAGAAGCCTGATTTAAGGTTATTCGGCTATTGATTGCCAAGAACGGCTACGAGTTCATTGACAGTGTCGTGTGGTTTTCTTTTTTGGAATATTGCGGGCATGGAATAAAGTATTATATATTAAGATACCACGTATGATTTGTCGAAGAAGGCATAGAGCAATGTTGGAAAAGATGGAGATAGGCGAGCACATCAGGCGAGAGGACGAGCAACAGGAAATAAAGGAGAAGATTGAAAGCACCCTGTACAAGCTGCAGGAACTGAAGGAAAGAGTCGCAGAGCTCAAGCGCAAATGTGAGGAACTCAGGAGAATGGAGTCGGAACGACTCAGAAAGATCACCGAAAACGTTCTGCAATGCGACAAATGCGGACACGCATTGGATCCAGCTGAACAAGTCATCATCAGAGATGCTAATGGAGAAGAGAGAAGACACTACCACAAAGAATGCTTCAAAACACTGTTCAAGTAACAATTGTGCTCAATTCGAGAACGGATAAACCCCTATCCCTTCACTAACTTTTCTACTCCAGACGTTTTCCCAAAATATACAACGTTCGTCATGCCAACGAAGAGACCGGATTCCACAACGCCAGAAACGGCCTTCAGGTTGCTTGCCAATTCAGCTGGCCTGCGTATCAATCCGAAATCCACGTCCAAGATGACGTTGCCGTTGTCCGTTATGACAGGCCCTACCTTACCTTTTCCCTCTCTCAGAACGGGCTTCCCGCCCAACTCTTTCAGTCTGCGCATTATGAGCGGTACAGCAAGAGGCAAAACTTCCACAGGAACTGGTTGACTGTTTTCGCCCAGTACCTTGGCTTTCTTGCTTTCGTCAGCAACGATGACATAATATTTGGATGCACAAGCAACAATTTTCTCGCGCGTGAGGGCCCCGCCCATGCCTTTGATCAGATTCAGATCCGCATCCACCTGGTCAGCACCATCAATTGCCAAATCCAACAAGGGGTGCTCTTCAAGTGTCGTTACGGGGATTCCGTCTTTTACGGCGAGCATGAAGGCTTGATAAGATGTTGGGACACCCAGAACATGGATTTTTTCACGTCTGGTTTTTCTTCCAATTTCTGCTATCACATAGGCGGCTGTGCTGCCGCTTCCCAGCCCCACAACGAAGCCGTCTCTCACGTGTTTCACGGCCGCTGAGGCCGCGTTCTTCTTTGCCTTCTCAATGTCGTCCTGTTTAGGATTCAATCTCCATCTGCCCCAGTCGATCTAGAACCTTCTCAACTTCAGAACGGATCTCTTCAATTCTCTTTTCAGCTTCTGTTC
>Ga0315280_10005918_pt1 | contig 17141 bp, 21 predicted proteins | sample YL17G06_40_MG_FD_203697 | JGI IMG/M metagenome (GOLD analysis project Ga0315280, IMG submission 203697) | Sediment microbial communities from Yellowstone Lake, YNP, Wyoming, USA - YL17G06_40 | ecosystem: Environmental > Aquatic > Freshwater > Lake > Sediment | place: USA: Wyoming | collected...
AACAGGTGTTCCTTGAATGTATGACCCTTGTCCCTGCTGAGGCCAGGGCATAGAGGATCGACTCTCAGTCTGTTACCCGTTGGGATCAGGGGATAGAGCCTGCATGCGGTCGGCCTTATGGGGTAGATTTGACATCGTGGAGTGTTCCCTGAATATGTGAGAAACACGCATGCGCCTCCCGATCTTCTCCTCAGCCAGAACTTGTCTCCACTCTTCTCCACCACCGCCTCCTGTATCCCAGCCTCCTTCGCGTATTTCAGAATCCTTTCCAGATCGTTCTTGCCAAGACTGACTCTCAGATGACATGAGGCTCCGCATGCGGTACACTCGTGTTTGATCTTCCCGGACGTAAAATCCTGGAAGGTTCTGAAGGCCAGGGTGCGCTCATAGTAGACGTACACGAGAGAACGAGCCAAAAGAGCGGATCCGAGCAATGCGCCCAGCGATGCGACCCAGCCGAACCCCATAAGATACGTTGCTGCGGCCAGACCTGCGCTCGCCACATAACCGCTTTGCAGGAGCAGTCGATCGCGTCTCATTCCAATGTGCAACTCCGCAAGATGTGGCCTGGCTTTCTCGTCGTCAATACTGGATGAATGGTCTCTTGTGTTTCTGTGTCCATGTCACGAAGGAGCTTCTCTCCGTCTTCTCCAGAACTTCCCCTGCTCTTCTGCCAACCCTGCGTGACGTCGCTCCCATGCCATATGGGTAGTATAATCATTTTCGCAGAATAGTTCTCCGCAGTATTGGCACTTTTCCAGCTTGTCGAATTCCTTGCCGCATGTTGCACATTTGGGCAACATTTCGCCCCAGAGTATTGTATGGTCCCAACATTATAAGCTGGAAGATGGCATAATCTACCGCTGCCCGGGAGCGTCACGGTTTGAGATGCGAGAAGTGCGGGGTGGAAGTCGATCTTCCTTTCAGGTGCAACTATTGCGAACACTACTACTGCCCTGAACATAGACTTCCTGAGAATCATGATTGCGCTGAAACCTGGCGCGTGAAGGCAGTCAGGTCGGCAAGGACAATCACGTCGCCGTTACAGTTGGCTTCGACAACCGGGAACATACTTGTTTCTCCCCAACGTCCTGCCATGCGTTTTAGCCAGACAGAGATTCGACACTTGGCGGTGGGGACGACGCTGGTTACGCTTGCGGGAATTTCGTTCTTCCTCGGAAGCCCAAACTTCGGACTGGTCGGGCTCATCGTGTCCTCAATCTTGTTCTGTATGGGGTTCATTCTGCATGAGCTTGCTCACAAGTACGTCGCCCAAGGCTACGGTCTCTGGGCGGAATTCCGGGTCAACACGACAGGACTGTTGCTTACGGCGATCTCTGTGATTTCCCCGATCAAGTTCATAGCGCCTGGTGCGGTGATGATAGCCGGTTTCACTGACCAAGGCCGCATGGGTCGAACAGCATTTGCTGGCCCGCTGGTCAACGTGATCATAACGGCTGGTTTGCTAATCGTGCTGCCCGCTCTTGAAACAACGGGCCTTTACCACGCGGTACTTGCAGGTGCCGCTATCAACGCTTTTCTTGCGCTCTTCAACCTAATCCCGTTCGCGGTGTTCGATGGACAAAAAGTGTTTTCGTGGAATAAGCGGTACTGGGCGGCGCTGTTCGTGGTTTCACTCGCGCTAACAGCCTATGCGAATTTCGTTTTGCAACCTTTCTCTTAGCCTCAGTTCGAGCTCTAGTCCTTCAGTAGCCTGACCAGCAAGAAAACGCCTACTAGAAAAATCCCAAGAGACACGATAGCTGCTAGGGAAATTTCAATTCTCAGTCGGCTCATCAATATTTCTGCCAAGTAGGCTGGGGACATAATCATAGCCGCCGATAGGATCCCGATTATGACGTCACGCACTCCTCGTTTTCTTGGCTGTGATTGCAGTTTCTCTGCCATTGCTCTCCACCGGCTGGAGCAGCGACGTTCACTCATTTCGTCGAATAAAAACTTCCCACAGCCTTTATACACGGAACGATGTTCTGCAAATTCCGATTCAAACGGATTGGTGATAATGCATGAATGAGTATGTTTCCAAGCTTTTGGCCGAAGTGAAGGCCAAGAACCCGGCCGAGCCTGAGTTCTACCAGACCGTCCAGGAAGTGGCCGAGTCATTGACTCTCGTGTTCGAGCGTAATCCTAAGTACGGGGAGTTCAAGATCCTTGAGCGCATCATCGAGCCGGAACGAGTGATCATGTTCCGCGTGCCGTGGCAAGACGACCATGGCACCGTTCACGTGAACCGCGGCTACCGGATCGAGATGAATAGCGCGCTCGGCCCTTACAAGGGCGGTCTCAGGTTCCATCCTTCCGTCAACCTCGGTATCCTCAAGTTCCTCGCCTTCGAGCAGGTTTTCAAGAACTCTCTGACCACACTACCCATGGGAGGCGGGAAGGGCGGTTCTGATTTTGACCCTAAAGGCAAGAGCGACAGTGAGGTAATGCGATTCTGCCAGAGCTTCATGGACGAGCTGTTCCGCCACATCGGTCCAAACACTGACGTGCCAGCAGGCGACATAGGGGTCGGGGCAAGAGAGATCGGTTTTCTGTTCGGCCAGTATAAGCGGCTGAGGAACGAGTTCACGGGTGTTCTGACGGGCAAGAGACTCAACTGGGGAGGCTCGTTGGTCCGCACCGAGGCCACTGGTTATGGCTCGGTCTATTTCGCGCAGGAAATGCTCAGAACGCGCAATGAGACGCTCAAAGGCAAGATCACGTTAGTCTCCGGCAGCGGCAACGTAGCGCAGTATACCGTCGAGAAACTACTCGACCTAGGTGCCAAACCAGTCACCATATCCGACTCAAACGGCTTCGTCTACGACCAAAACGGGATTGACAGGGAGAAGTTGGATTATGTTATGGAGCTGAAGAACGTGCGCCGCGGCAGAATCAAGGAGTACACCGACAAGTTCAAGACCTCCAAGTACACCCCAGTCGACCCGAATCTAGACCACAACCCACTCTGGGACATAAAGGCCGATTGCGCGTTCCCTAGCGCCACGCAGAACGAAATTAACGCCAAGGATGCCGCCAACCTCCTGAAGAACGGTGTGTACGTTGTGTGCGAGGGCGCCAACATGCCATCAACGCTAGAGGCGACGAAGCTGTTTCTTGATCGCAAGATCCTGTACGGGCCCGCCAAGGCCGCGAATGCAGGCGGCGTTGCCACCTCAGGCCTCGAGATGTCGCAGAACAGTTTGCGAATGAGCTGGAGCCGCGAGGAAGTCGACTCGAAGCTCCACGACATAATGGTCAAGATCCACAGGAACTGCTTCGAAACAGCCGAGCGTTTCGGCACCCCGGGCAACTTGGTTAACGGTGCCAACATCGCAGGCTTCCTTAAGGTCGCCGATGCGATGATCGACCAAGGACTAGTGTAGCCTGGAAATACGAGGCCAGATGCAACCCCCTTTCACTTCTTTTTGTGGTGATGTCAGTTGAGAATTCTTCATACATGTCTCAACGTGTCCAACATCGATCGTTCCATTCAGTTCTACACAGAGCAACTCGGCCTGAAGTTGACTGGCCGACGCGAGGTTAAGCAGAACAACGCCGAAATCGCCTTCCTAAAAGATGAGAATGGAGCCGCCATCGAATTCACCCACTGGCGTGATAAGAAGAGTCTCATCGAAGGAGACAACTTCGATCACATAGCCTTCGGAGTTGACGATGTCGGAGCAGCAATAGAGCGACTCAGAGGAAGAGGCGTCACAATCGCTATGGAGCCCTTCTCGCTCCAGGGCTCATCATCCAAAATTGCATTCATCCGGGATCCTGACGGAAACTGGCTCGAACTCATTGAAACACAGTAGTCACAGAATTGGTTTTGCGCGGGCATACCAAGCAGTGGGTAAAAGCTTCAGGTAAGACTTAAGTAAAACGCATGCTTTACCTGAATTGTGAGACTAGATGGAGGCAAAGCTATCTTCGAAAGGCCAGATCGTGATTCCCAAGGAAATACGCGATCAGCTCGGATTAAAACCTGGGGACAAGGTGAAGCTCGAGATCCTGGAGGGAAGAAGAGCGGTGATTCAACCTGCCGCCACTCCCCCTAAGGACGTTTTCTTCAGAGCAGGAGAGAAAATTCTCAGCAAAGTGCTCGAAGAGGCGCATAAGGCCGACGAGGCGAAGATTGGGAAGCTGTTGAAGTCGCTAGGGGTAAACGATTGAGCTGTGTTTGCCTCGACACTGGACCAATCGTTGAATATGTAGATCTCGCCGGCGTCTTCCATCCTCAAGCGGAAGCAATCATCAGACGTGTTCTGGCTGGAAAGCTCATCGCCATCATTCCTCACCCAGTCTTGGCAGAGAGTTATTACGTGTCTTCCAGAATCTATGAGAAACTCGGACTCGACAATCCAGAAGATCGGGCTGGGAAGCTTGTTGACTGGCTTTATCACTCTCCCAACTTCACGATTGCCGAACCTTCCGATCTCCTGGCGAAAAAAACCGGGCAACTCAAGAAAGACTTCGGATTGGCTTTGACAGATGCATATGTGATAGCTGCCTCGAGGATACAAGGAGGAAAAGCCGTTTTCAGAACAAAGGAAACTGAGATGAGGAAGAACATGGGCCGGCTCTCAAGAGAGTATGAACTGGTATTCTTGGAAGACTACGTAGGACGCACCTATCGCCCACCAAGTTAGTACCTTTTGCTCTTACTGGGACAAATTGACTGTCTTGCCTCTCACCCTTCCAGTAGCTCACTGCTCCAAGCCTAAGCAGGGATGATTTTCTGTGCGAAGGTCATGTAGCCTGTATGCCCCACCATGATCGTCGCGGGCCTAGTCTTTCCTGTGTCTGCTCTGATTTCCCGAATGAAGCATTCCAATGTGTGAACGTTAACGAACCCGCCACGCACGAACGCCTCCGTAGTCTTCTCCACTTGGTTGACCGTTGGGCTAAATGAGGCGACAGCTGCTCCTCCTGACAGTGCCTTGTGCACGTGCGGAATTATCGGCCAAGGGTCGCCCACGTCGATTATCGCAGCATCAAAGTCTGATCCTTCTATTCCCGCGGTTGCATCGGCTTGATGAATGGTAACGAACTCCAGTACTGAAGCCCTCCTCAAATTTCGTTCAGCCAACTCTGCAAATTCTTTTCTGACCTCGTAAGTGTGGACGTGACCAGTAGGCCTGACCGCTGTTGCAGCTGCAACTGTCATTGCGCCGCTTCCAGTGCCTATCTCCAGAACCTTCGAACCTGAGGTAAGTGCGAGCTTGAGAATTATGAGCCCAATGTCCTTTGGGTACATGATCTGGGTTTTGCGAGCGCTGTGCATTATCAAATCGTGCGTGGTCGGCCTTAAAGCCCAGAATGTGTAACTGAGTGAGCTTTTGACTTCGCTTCCGAAAGGTCTCCCGACAAGCTCACCCAAATTGATGAAACCCTTATGCGTGTGAAACTGCTTGCCCCTATCAACGCGAAGCAGCCACTGACGCCTCAAGTCATAGAACAGCAGTATGAGTGACCCTTCGACAATTGAATTGCTACTGTCCGGCATGCTAAGTCCCTGTGGATGCTCCTTGAAATCGCCTCGCCAGACGTCTGCCTTGTTGGGCTGAAACGAAACGTACAAGGAAGGACTTGGGTCTGCCTCCCCAAGATATGAGAATGTCAACGAACAACGCGCGGGACACAGCTGGGATCGCGCAGAGAACAGCTGCAAGGAACGTGGTCGTGCTCAGTATCGCTTCCTCCTCCGCGGAGAGACTGATCAAGAACCAGAGAACGTTGTACCTTGTCAGAACGGTTGCGATCGCCGCCAGAGCAGTGAATGCCGCAAATGGAACGATGCTTTTGCGCCGGACAATTACAGCATTTATCTGCCGTATGGGGAGCTCGTGAGAGTCTGGTTTGCTCCAGCCCGTGTTCCTAATGGTCATTTTGTCGGATCGCAGAGTCACCGAGTAGTTGAAGCCTTTGCAGCTAAACTCCTCGGTTTGAGGCAATGGTGCAACCTTCGGTGACCAGCGAGTGTCTGCTTACCCTTAGATGTCAGATGAGGTATTGAAGGATTCTACTCAAGTCCCCTTCTTCGATCACGATCTCAGCCTCTCGCCTAGCTATATCGTCCTTGGGTTTGAAGGCAATTCTGAAACATTGAGGTTGCGACAAATCAAAGGCTCGATCTCCCACTAATGCGACCTCGTCTAATGGTACACCAAGTTGCACTGCTATCTGCTCCACGATCTGTCTCTTCTCGTTGACCGCGACTTTGACTATGATCTCGCCAGTCATGCGACCGTCATTCGTCACAAGCTCGTTGGAAAGCGCAAAGTCTGCGCCCAACTCTCTTGCTGCTTTCTCTGCTAGGAGAGAGAGGCCTGCGCTGATTATGGCGGTTTTTATCCCCCTTTCTTGCAGTGTTCGGAAGACTTCCCGAACCCCATCGCGGTACGGTATCCGATCAATAACCCTTGCGAGCTTTGATAACGGAAGTCCCGCCCAATACCCGGCGTCGGTCTCTGCCCATTCCTTGTAGGAGATCTCGCCTCGTTTGTACTTCTGAGCTGCGACTTTTCCTTGATCCCAGGTACCAAGCTGCTCGTGGAGGTATTTCCAAAGGCTATCTACTGGTGTGAGCGTGCCATCTAGGTCGAAGATCACCAAGCGGATTTTCCGGTTCAATAGATTATGCCCCTCAGTGGGCTTTTCGAAGCATCTTGGAGATCTCTAGGATGATCGATGTGGATGTCCACAGCGAAAAGACCTTTACGTATTTGACGCCAGCGGCTCGTTTGAGCTCAGCCGCATCTCCCTTTCGAGCGTATCCTTGTATGAATCCCTGGACCATTTCGGTCAATCCGCGAGTTGGCGTGGCACTGGCGCTGTAGTGCCCTGTGTAGAAAAGCAACTCCGCGATATCCCACGCGTAATCCCCTCGCTTCCCAGCCTGCTCAAGATCCACAACATAGATGTCCCCATCGCCGGCAACGAAGTTCTCAGGTTTTGAATCTCCAATAGACACACCTACTGCATGAATCTGAGCGAGCGTTTCGCCAAGCGATTCCGCAAGTTCATATTGTGATTTCGAGAGAGCTGCTTTGGTCATGGTTCGTATCATAACGTCTACTAAAGGAGTTCCCGAGATGTAGCTCTCTAGAAGAATCCTCTCTTTCATGTTTACATGCATGATCCGTGGCACTTTGAGCCCTCTCTTGGCAAGGTAACGGTTTACTCCATACTCATTGCTCATCCTTGCCTTCCCCGATACTGCGAAGAACTTGCTGCCGAAAGACACGAGATTTAGCGTGAACCACTTGAAGCTATGCCAGTCTGTGAACTTCTTGGCTACGAAACTCTCCTTGCCCGTTGTGACTAGGAATACCTCGTTAAGTACGCCAGCAAGTGGCGATATTGTGACGGGCAGACCCGGGCGGAGTTCTGAGATAACATCCTCAAGCGAAGCCCGCTCATTAAGAGAAGCTAATCCTTCTGCGGTCCGAAGATACAGGTAATTCTTGGGATCCTCAGGTTCTGTGCCTGCAACCTCCATTTCCAGGCCGACTCTGAGTGGTCTATAGATTTCTCTTGCGAGCAAATCTAGGTTCGGATAGATTGCGCGACCTCTGGTCAAGTAGGAATAGAAGGTCTGTCGACTCTGCCTTAGGATATTCACAACTTGCTCGGACGACCTCTTGGCGACCCACCTGTCAATGGTGGAGTCTGGGATGGTAGCTTGGTCTTCGTGCAGTTCGATAATATCGCCCTTTAGTGTTAGGATGGCTTTCTTGAATGATTCTCGGAGAACTGCAATGTTTTGCTCTCGAACCGATGTCTCGAGTAGTCTCAGGTACTGGTCCATACTTGGTAGGAACACGCGCGCTCGCTTCCTCATTCGCGACAGACCGAAGAACTCCGGTTCTGCAACTAGTCCTCGACACATCTCACCATACTCGATAACGAGATCCTTAGTCTCTTCCTCTACTGTGCGGGCTTTGGCCTCTAGTCCCAAGTTCTCTAGGTATACCTGATTCGTGATCGGTCGATAAGGATAGATTAATGTCTCTGTCAGGAAATCGCCCAGCGTTCCTTTCCGGACATCCGATTCAATCAGACTTCTCTCGGCGACAAGAAATCTCGTCTCGCTGCCATTTGTAATCCTCCGATGAGCACGAAGGGCATTTGGATATTCCTCGCAGATGACAAGTATGTCTTGCCCAGCGTAGTCCCCTGATTTCCCGTAGACTGAGGGGCCATAGGCGCAAACTGCAAGCCTTTGCTCAGACGGAGCTAACTCTTCTAGTTGCCTAAGTGCTGATTTCTCAAGCTCCGTCCCGCTGAACATGCTGGAATCTTCCAATTCATCCTGTGAAACTGCAAGTTTAAAGGTCTTGGAGAGCGGGCTTCGAAGGTCCTGGTCGCGATAGTCGACGTCCGCAGGGCGTGATCTGACCCTCAGATACCTCCGCCAACTGCATCAGACGTCAGGCGGCAATATGCACGTGTCTACCGGATCGGCGACCTGAGTGTGCCAAGAAACCTCTGTAGTCGTTTCTGCAATGTCGGGTTGAAGCAAGCAAAGTATGCTCCCAACACTATCAGCTGTCGCAAGGCTGCCACAGTGTTGATCAATCCGAATGGAGTAAGTTGATCTTTGATGTAGCTTGGAAGCTGTGGATTGTTGCCACCGATGAAGTAGAACATGATTATGAAAGCATTGAACAAGTCTGCTATTCTGTAGAGCACGAAGTTGAAGTTCGGCGTCAGAATTACGATTGGGAAGAGCTGGATCCACATCTGGGGGTCGAATAGGTAAATTGCGCCGAACCATGCGTACCATGAGAGGATTATCTTTTCAAGAGGCTTTTTGTCCGAGGCGATGGCGCGCAGTATGAGGTAGGCGATGATACCCAAGCTGATCAAATGCCCCGCAGCGCGTCCAGAGAGCACATCGCCCAAGCCCAAAGTCAGGGTGAGCATGGATATCCAAGTATTCTGAAGCTGATGGTCGGCGGTGTGAGTGAATAGTCTCAACCACAATGGGAAGTTGGCAGTGGCGAAGGGTGCGTTGACAACTCCCCACGTTACTGCGGCAATAGTGATGAATCGCAGTCTAGCCTTGTTGTTCGGCAGGCCGACGACCATCGCAGGGGCCATGCACAATGGGATGAACTTGCTGAGTATCCCTCCCGCTAGGGCTAGTGAACTTGCATCGTATCTCTTCTCGAGGTAGAACCATATGGATAGACTGACAAAGTATGCGACCACGAAGTCCCAGTTGTAGAACCCGTATATGATGAATGTCAAAGTCGACAGAAGGTAGAGGTAGATGCGTTTCCTGTCGATTCGCAGTTTCTCACATAGCATGTAGATGTTGTAGATGGTGCCGATCATGAACGGGTATTGTAGGATCGACTCAACAGCCATGTACGTGTTGTACTGATCCAGTAGAATCGGCAGATAGGTTCCGACCGCCTGCCCAATCCATATTAATCCGCCTATCAGAGGAGGGTATTCGAGCTTGTAGTCCACATACGGGATGCCCATGTTGTGCAGGCCTTGGTATACATCTCGAAACCAGAGGTATCCCACATCACTGTAGTTGCTGGGAGATATGAAAGGAAATTTCGTGATGGACGTGTAGAACCATAGAGTAGTGGCGACAACCAGCATCAGCTTGAACTCGTTGTCGCGTCTCGCTAGGTTAACGAAGCCGCCTAAGCTTTCCCTCAGCAAGAGGAAACACAGACCATTCTGCAAGGCTATTAGTCATTAGAAGCTTACGGCCGATTACTCCTCGGATGGGAGGAGACGAGCCTGTATGAAGATGTGCAATAGCTCTCTGAACATTCCCATGATATCTCTGGATAGCCTCATAGAAGAATCCTTGTTGTAGTGCCAGTGGACAGGAAGTTCAACGACTTTAGCGCCCAATCGTCTCGCTTGAATCAGGAATTCCACATCATATGCAAAGCCTGGGTTGGTAATCTGAGCGAAGGCACTGCGCCCTACGCTGCTCCTGACAGCTTTGAATCCGCATTGAGAATCCCACCGCATACCCAGCAGAATCCTTGCAAGCACATGGAATCCTTTACTCAGCGCTTTCCTGCGAAAAGGTTCGTCTCGACTGCTGCCTTTCATCACGCGGCTTCCAGCAACTACATCAGCGCCCTTCTCTAGGAGTTGCACGGCGCTTGTAATGGTCTCAAGGGGTACCGGGAGATCCGTATCAGTGAACACGGTGTACCGACCCTGAGCTACTTCCATACCCCGTTTCAATCCGCCGCCCTTCCCGAGTCTTTTCTCTGCATGGAGTAGCGTGATCGGCACCCCGCTCTGATTATGCATCCTGAACTCGTGCACGATCTCAATCGTTCTATCTTTGCTTCCGTCCTCGCTAATCACGATTTCCGATGAGGGGTGGTTCAGTTTCATGAAATCGCTCAGCCGCCTCAGACAGGATTCCATTCGCTTCTCTTCATTGTGCGCGGGAATCAAGACGGTCAGTTCAACGTTCGAACGAGGTATCAAGAGGATTCAACTTCAGGGTTCTTTGGCTGCCGTCTCATCAGACTTTGACTAGTGTAATATAATCGTAAGGTAGCTCTACCAGGGTAACGTCAAGTTGTCATCGGACAAGTGAGATTCATCCGCCCCTCAAGAACCATCGGAAGCGGAACCACAGCCTTCCCCAATCCGTGCTCATATACGTCAAGCGAAGTAGTCATCGCACACCATTCTTGATGACAAAGCGCACTCCAAACTTGATTTGTCCATTGTGATGTGGAATATGTGGCACTCGATGCGTTTCTAGATCAAAGGCATCTAGCAGAACGCAAGAACAAAGTCTAGAATTGACACGGCGAACACCAAGAAGCAAAACGGAACGAGAACCACACTCACCAAGGTTATGGAACCATACGTTTTTGGGGCACCACACGCAATTGGATATTGCTGAGAAATGCCCAAACTGTTGAAACATCTAGCCTACTCTTACAGGAAGAGAAGCGGGGAAGACGTACAGCATTACAAGTATGTGGTGGTGATCCCAGAGGATGCAAGAAAGAAGGCTAGCTGGCGGGATGGTGAAGAATTGGAATTCGAAGTGAATGGAGACACGATAGTCATGAGACCTAAGAAAGAGCTGGAGATGGGTCGCAAGAAGACAAGGAAGTCTAAATGAATCTACAGTTTACTTTCTGATGATTATGTGCCCACTCCTACGCATGGTGACATCGAAATGCCGCAGGAAAGACATGCCTACTATGAAGTCTTCGTCGTCAGCACCAAGCCATGTCGGAACGTTCCTTACTCTCAAACGTGTCTCTCGGACAACTAATGCACCGTCTTGCAGAGAAATGTTGGCTATTACCATCAATGGAACGACCACGTAATCAAACTCTCTCTTGCCTTTTGCAGTTCCCACATCCTTATCGCGTCCGACGACTGGAAGCCTCAGAGTCCGTTTGTTGAAAGTTCGAGGTACTACGCATTTTGTGGCTCCGGTATCTACGAAAGACTGCGGAATCAGTATGGAATTACGTGGGTACAGTCTGTTGCCGTAGGCTACAAGAGGCAAAAAATAGTGTCCGCTCGGATGACGAGGGAACTCTGCAATAGGCAAAGTATGGCATCATCACTACTTGTACATGAGTTGTCCTTTCTTTGACGCACGGAACAACGCAAGTATTTCGGAAGACTTCTTCGCCGCTTCGGAATAGAGATCGCTCAGGTTTTCTTTTGCGATTACTTCGCCGCTGGCCAGGATGGCGACCCACTTGCCGTCATAAGTCCTATTCAGCCTAACCAATAGCTTCCTGATGTCACTGGATCTCGTTTCGTCTTTTCTGATCTGAACAAGGGTTTCCATTTTTCATTGCCTTAGATATGGTGCCATACCTGCTATTTTGGTTATCGGTTAGATCACAGTCTTTAAGGTACATGTGCGTCGAAACCTAGTTCCGAAAGTCCAGCGCCTTTGGGTATCGTTGAAGCAACAGTAGATATGGCGGCATGGGACACATAATGCTATGGTGCCATAACTGCAAACGGCGCACCTTTGTCGCGAAGAGGAAAGCTGATTGATCGCTGAAACCCCAAGTCAGAATCAGCGTTTGGGCGAGAAAGCCTAAGAAGTCCGTTCCAAAAGCGGGCATGGCACGATCATAACACGAAGGCAATTAATCCAATGATTTCCTGGAGAAAAGAGAAAACATGCATTCCGACGCGGACTTGACGATATCTCCACCAGCATCGTTTAAGTAACCCTGAACTATTCAGAGTGCGGTCTCGGCTTGAAGGTCAAGAGTCTCGTAACCGTCTTCTTCGCTGTCTACATAATCTCGCTAAGCTTCGTTCCGCTTGTTCATGATGCTCTCTTGGCCAAGAATGCTTGGCTTGGCTATGGGACAGGCGCCTACGCTTTCCAAAACCAAAATTACTTCGTTCTCTTCAACGACCCCTACGATGGTAGCAGCAAACCACATGTCCAAATGAATCCTGATTTCGCGCCGAATGATCGAATCCCTATCATCGAGTTTAGCGATTGGACATCATGGGTTGATGGGTTCAATTTCTTCAATGATTTCAATGTCACTATGAGACCTAATCAACGGACGCTTGATGTCACATATTCACGGCCTGGGATTCTGCTTCATAAATTCTTGACAGCAACTCCGGACAATATCACGGTCGAGCTTGTTTCAGACAAGGAATTCACCGCACATCTTGAGCTCTGGAGATGGGTCATGACCTCAGTGAATGGCTTATCGATCAAGGATGCTCCGAAACCTATGCAGATTCCCACAACCACTCAGATCGAGTTCACATTTCAAGATTACCGCCTGCAGAGTGAGGGCACAGGAAGGATAACGCTGTCTCGCGTTCCGGTTCAGATAATGATATGGCCTTACGAGAACGGGTTCAACAAGATAACCATAGACTTCGTGAACACCGAAATGTCGTTGACAGTATCTGGGTCCATGACGCCAGTAGGACGAACATACCCAACTTGGAATTACTCGGATCTACCTTACGTTCTGCCTGTCGTGGCGGTCCTAGTTGTGGCCATTTACTTGCTGGTTGACAAGTATGGAAAAACGAATAAAGATCGTGCTTCTCGCGCTCGCAGTTAGGTTGGCCATTGCGCCGTTCTTCATGCACGCCGGCGACGTGGGAACGATCTACGAGTCCAGCGCCATAGCCCTTCAAGGCGGAAACCTCTATGATTTCGTATACGGCAAGACGCTTCAGATGCAGCAGGCAACCGGCCTACCTGTCTTCTTCGAAGGTTACGCTTACCATCCGTTGCTAATCTATTTCTTCGTACCATTCTACTGGTTGTTCACCTTAATCGCAGGCCCATACTCTGTGATGATTGATGGACACTATCCATCTCTCCCTGTACTAGTATACCCATGGACGCCGATCCTACTCCTAATGCTCAAGATTCCCATAATCCTAGCGGATGTTGCTGTAGTCTACATTCTGGCAGGAATTGACACGAGAAAAGCCGAGATCTACGCTCTCTGTCCATACGTAGTGTTCATATCAGTTGTCTGGGGGATGTTCGATGCTATCGTCGCTGTTTTCCTCCTCACATCATATCTAACATTCTCTCGTAACTCGCTTTTCTCAGGAATCCTCTACGGGCTTAGCCTGATGAAGCTCTACACAATCGTTCTACTACCACTATTCGTAATCAGACTCTTTGGAAAATGGAAGGACCTTCTGCAATTCATGGGAGGCCTCACTCTCACCTTACTGCCCGTGGCGTACTTCCTCATCGTTAGTCCTGCTTCCATTTGGAACGTGCTGGTCACATTTCAAGGGACAAGAGTGATGGGAGGTGTGAATCTGTACAACTTCATCTGGGTAGTTCAAGATCTGCGCTTTGACCTTGACATCTCGATTATTCCGAGCATCCTCCTTTTGGTCAGCATCGTGTTGCTGATTCCAAAGTTCGGAAGGAAAGGACCGCTCCTGGAAGCTATTCTTGCTTTCATGCTCGCCAGTTTCCTTTTCGGTAAGGTATTGAACGAGCAATTCCTCGTCTCAATTTTCCCTTTGATTCTGCTTTGCAAGAAGTGCGACAGCCGACTGTGGATAGCTCCTTTCGCGTTTATTTTCCTGAGATCTCCATTTTACTACTTCGCGCTCCCGATCCTTTGGGCCAGTCCAGTCTTTTACTCGTACTATCTGCAGGCGGATGTTGTGTGGAGGCAACTTCAGGCGGTCGGGTATCTTCAGGTACCGATGTATGCGGTCGGCATAGCGTTCTCGCTGTTGATACTTTGGAATCTGCTCAGAATCTTAGATGCAACCTCTGTCCAAGCGGTTGGCGGACGGGGTCAGACGGTGGGCTTCATGCGAAGACTGATACGGGTCCGAATTCTGCTAGGTAGCCGCCGTCATCGCTTTGTCCCGTAAGGTTCGCATTCTTCTTATGTAGTCCACCCCAAAACAGGACATAGCGAAAATGAGGACAACGAGCTTGGCTGCGAAAACTACGTTTATCGCATAGGGATTCGCTGGCCACCAGTTCACTATTATGTCAGGGTTCTGCAGCCCCTGCACTGACAGCCCTGCAGACCACAAAACTATGTGGTACATGACCTCAAAGCCACTGACCATTACAAGGAACCAAGCAACCACGTAAAGTGATTCGAAGAGTTGATCTCCCATTTTCAGAAATCTCTCTTTCGAGAGTGACGAGTTGAGGCCGAAACCGAACGAGAGGAAGAAGAGATAGGTGAACAAGGTAATCGGTTTAACTTTCAGGAGGACCAGATCCACTTCCGCTAGTACAAGATTCTCACCTATGACGTATGGAGCGCTCGTCTTGAAGGAGTAGGTGAGCAGTACTCCGATGGCCACCACCCCGAAAACGATCGATAGAACGCTGTTTGTTTCTCTAAGGATTAGCGGACTGGTAACGATTTTGCTAGGCATTGGCTGAGCTCCGAGCTTGGCACCGGGCTCAATGTTCCGCGCAGGCTTCTTCTGCATCAGAGTCACGCCAGCTCAGTCTCGACGCGAGCCTATGTTAAACCTTTTACCCCTAGATGCGAAACCCTGAATCGACCTACCTCGGAGCTCCAGAAATCACTAAACGAAAGCCGAGATTGCCCTGTTTCAGAGGAGTAATGTGGTCCGGTGCCAGCGCGGGGTGTCACGTGAAAACTGTTCACGTACGCACTATGCGACCCGGTCGCGAATCCCCCCACTTCGAAAACTAGACTGAAGGTGAGACGGTCTGGAAGGCCCCACTGTGCGAGCCTGTACTGTTCGGTGACATTGATGTGTTGATATGTCCATGTTCCCGGTTGGGTAGGCAGGTACACAAAGCGATGAGCCAAGATTGTCGCTGTCTCAATAGCGCGGTCGGAGAAGATGAAGGTGAGTGTGTGAAGGCCGTCATTTACCTCGATGCCGAAGATTATTGATCGCGTTGTTATTGTCCCGTTGCAATTGCATGGTTCCGTCAGGATCCAAACGCCAATATCGTCAGTAAGCAGCTCAGTTAGTCGCGCACCGTCTATTGTTTGATTTTGCTTCAGGTAGGCGTACACAGGCTCACTATCACTCCCATCCTGCATTATCAGGAGCTCTATCGCTCTTTTTCCGGCGAGGGCGGTTTCCTGCAGCGACACTTGGTCACCAAGTCCCTTCACGTACTCAAGATCCCACAGCATTAGCTTCCCAGAATCAGGATCTCCAACCCAAAGCTGAAAACTTGGATCCAGAATTGGGGGTGGACCTACGTAACTCGGTCGTAGGTTTAGGAATGCTAGTCCAGCCACGAGAATCAGTAGGGTCACAGATATCGGCGCAACAAGTCCCTTGTAGGATCTCATACTACCTCTAAGCCACCTTTCCTCAGCTCATCCCGGTACCAAAGGATCAAAGAGACCAGTAGGAGGGGCAGCCAATAGATCACGTAATTGGTTAATGCGCGAAACGAGAACCACAGAATGATTCCGGGAAAGATCCAAAACAGGTACTTCAATCTATCAAAGTAAGCATAGTAATTCACAAAGAGAACTGCGGCGACCCCGACAGCGAGGATCGTGTAGAAAGCCCTTCCTACTTCGCCCAATCCGACCTGAGTCAGAAGTGATAGACCTTGGCTGAGTATTATGAGATCGGAGGCGATGGGCGTTAGTACATTGCCAAACCAGACTCTCGGGGCGCTTACTATGAAAGGTAAGTTCACTGATAAGAAAACAGCGATCGCAATTCCGGCAAACTTGAGGGCTCGCAGCAGCCGTACCTTGGATGCAGCGTCCCGGTCGATCTGTAGCATGTAGATGAGGAGAAAAGGTGCGAGCAACCAAGGAATCTGTTTGAACGCGCAGGACAAGCCATAGAAGAGACCTGAAATCAAGGGCTTCTTCAGGTTGAAGGCTGCGAAGATCAAAGGCAAGACCCACAACATATCTGTAACACTGGACGCGGTGAAGTTTATCATCAAATCTGAACCCGCAAACAATGGCAGTAGAATCATGGGCCTGAGATTCTGTGGGCAGTAAAAGTACAGTGTCAGGATGACCCCGATCTCAAATGCAACGAGCACCCAGCGCATGTCACCCAGTGGCGCAAGCCAGACGAATGGGACGAAGACGAGAAAATGGAGTGCCGGGTATTGAAATGTCGTCAGGTACTCTCCAGAGGTTAATGGGGTCAGGTCCCCCGGTAGAACACGAAACATGTCCAGTGCTTTCGTCATATCCTGCAGGTATGGGTTCGCGCCTTGCTTAACAAACAGGATTGCTGCGTATTGGCTGTAAGCGAGCACGTCCGTTCGGTATGAGCCTTTGTAGGCGATCTCTGCTACAACGTAGACGCTTACTACTGTGGCAATAATGAAAGGGATCAAGGGCAGATGCCTGAACCTTAAGACAAGGTCAGTGGGCATAAGTGAGAATGCCAGTACGAGCAACGAGACACCGTAGATTATCAGGGTGAGAACAGCCACTTCCGGGTGCAGATCTGCCCTTCCTCGATTCCAATCTTGGAATCCTTCGTAGATCGCGAATTGGCCAGAGAAAAGAAACACGAGTCTTAGCATGAATGTGCTGTCTATTAGCCTGAGGCTGGGTTCCGTAGATTTCACACTTTCTCGACCGCCTCTCCCTCACGACGTCGCGATGATCTTGTCTCGCTCCTCCTGCGGATACGGCGATTTA